>JAABUZ0100001598.1_pt1 | contig 42150 bp, 40 predicted proteins | sample 5562091 | NCBI WGS metagenome assembly JAABUZ01 (sample SAMN12813069, study PRJNA571459) | rock metagenome | isolation source: Antarctica rocks | place: Antarctica: Victoria Land, Linnaeus Terrace sud | collected 2015-12-21
GCCGCGGTCAGGTAGATCGCGGCGTCCTGCGCGGACTCGGCGCCCCGGACGAGCGCCCAGACCTCCTCGGGCGAGAAGATCTCGATGTCGCCGGTGCTGGGCACGCGGTGGCGCTCGACCCGGGCGATCGGGTTGATCGACAGGTCATAGACCGTCATCGCGCGCCGGAAGATCCCGTGCAGCAGTACGAGGTGGTTGTTTCTGGACTTATTGCTCAGCGGCTCGCCGCTGGCGGCGACGAGCGCCGCGCGCCATTGCTCGACGTCGCGCGTGGTGATGTCCTCCAGGCGGCGCGTACCGAACGCCGGCAGCAGGTGGGCCTTGATGCGCGAGCGATAGTCGCGCATCGTCGAGGGCTTGCAGCCGCGGTCCTGCGCGGCGTAGCGCAGAAACTCCGCCGCCGCGTCAGCGAACGTGACGCCGGTGGCGACCATCCCGGGCAGGGCGCCACGACGAGCTTGCTCGAGCGTGTGGCGCAGCCAGTCCTCGGCCAGGCGCTTGGTGAAATAGCCGGCCGGCGGGCGACCGCGATCGGGCGCGGCGGGCCCGAGCCGCCGCTGAACCTGGCGCCCGGTGGGCAGCCGGTACTTCGCGTACCAGACCGGACCACGCTTGCCCTCGACACGAAACACGTGCCCCGAGGGTGGCTGCAAGAGGCCTGACCCGCTCCTTAACATACCGGAAGAGTACGCCGAGCCTGGGACAGATTTGGGACAGATTTCGAAATTACTCCTAATCTTCCCAAGAAAAAGCCCCGATTTCCGGGGCTTTCTCATAGCGGGGGCAGGATTCGAACCTGCGACCTTCGGGTTATGAGCCCGACGAGCTACCAGACTGCTCCACCCCGCGGCGTGAACCGGCGATTGTAGAGCACGTTCGGGCGATCGCCAAGTCGCTCGGGGTTGCGGGAGAATGGGGCTCGTGGGCAGGATCTTCGTCACCCGCCGTCTTCCCGAGGGTGCGCTGGCGCGGCTCGGCGTGGCGCACGAGGTCGAGGTCTGGCCCGAGGCCGAGTCTCCGGCGCGCGACGAGCTTGCGGCGGGGGCCCAGTCCGCCCACGGGCTCCTCACCACGCTGAGCGACACCGTCGACGCTGCGCTTCTCGAGGGTTGCCCGGAACTGCGAGCCGTCGCGAACTACGCCGTGGGCAGCGACAACATCGACCTCGAGGCGGCGGCGGCGCGCGGGATCCAGGTGGGCGTCACGCCCGACGTCCTCACCGACGCGACCGCCGACCTTACGTGGGCCCTGCTCCTCGGCGTGGCCCGCCGGCTCCCCGACGGCGTCGAGGCGGTGCGAAGCGGCGCCTGGCGCACGTGGGAGCCGGCCGGCTACCTCGGACTCGAGCTGCGCGGGGCGACGCTCGGCGTGGTCGGCCTTGGCCGCATCGGGCGGGCGGTCGCCGATCGCGCGCGGGGGTTCGGGATGACGGTCCTCCATACGAGCCGATCCGAAGAAGGCGTCCCGCTGGAGGAGCTCCTCGAGCGTTCCGATGTCATCTCGCTCCACTGCCCGCTGACGCCGCAGACGCGCCATCTCATCGACGGGGGCGCGCTCACGCGCATGAAGCGCTCCGCGATCCTCGTGAACACCGCCCGCGGGGCGATCGTCGATCAGGCGGCGCTGGTGGACGCCCTCCACGACGGTCAAATCGTGGCCGCCGCGCTCGACGTGACCGATCCGGAGCCGCCGCCACCCGATGACCCGATCCTCCGCGCGCCGAACCTGCTGCTCCTGCCGCACATCGGGTCGGCCACGCATACCGCCCGCGCGCGGATGGCCCATATCGCCGAGGGCAACCTCCTGGCCGCGCTCGACGGCCTGCCGATGCCCTTCCCCGCCCGCGCGTAGGAGGGGCCCTCGGTGCGCACGGCGGTCGTCGACATCGGGACGAACTCGACCCGCCTGCTCATCGCCGAGGTGCGGGAGGGCAGGGTGAACGAGCTGAGGCGCGACTCGCGGGTGACGCGCCTCGGGGCGGGTGTCGACCGCTCCGGCCGCCTCGCCGGCGACGCGATGGAGCGAGTGCTCGCCGTGCTCGACGAGTACGCCTCGGAGATAGACGCACACCGCGCGGGGGATGACGCGGTCGCCATCCTCACGAGCGCGGTGCGCGACGCCGCGAACGGTCCCGACTTCGTCCGCGCGATCACCGAGCGCTACCGCCTCGATGCCCGCACCCTCTCGGGGGAGGAGGAGGCGCGCCTCACCTTCGCGGGGGCTACGAGTGCGCGGGATCCCGAAGACCGCTCCCGACGCTGGTGATCGACGTCGGCGGGGGCTCGACGGAGATGGTGGTGGGAACGACCGGAGAGGGAGCGGGCTTCCACGTCTCCACCCAGGCCGGCGTGGTGCGCCAGACCGAGCGCCACATCACCACCGACCCGCCCGCCCCACGCGAGCTCGAAGTGCTGGCCGCGGAGGTCGAAGCGCTCTTCGCCGGAGCGGTGCCCGAGCGCACGAGGCGCAGCGCCCGGACGGCCATCGCGGTGGCCGGCACGGCGACGTCCCTGGCGGCGATCGCGCAGGAGCTCGAGCCCTACCGTCCCGAGCGCGTGGACGGATACGTCCTCGAGCTGGATGAGTGCGAGATGCTCCTCGCCCGGCTCGCCGCGCTGAGCGACGAAAAGCGGCGCACGGTCAGGGGCCTCCATCCCGACCGAGCCCCGACGATCGTGGCCGGAGTGGTCATCCTCCTCGCGGCGCTGCGGTGCTTCGGCCTCGAGCGGATGGAGGTCTCCGAGCGCGACATCCTGCAGGGCGTCGCGCTCGCTCGGGCCGACGCCCGGCGCCCGGCGGTCCCTGTATCATCGCCCGCGCCTCCGTCATCCACGGAGCGCGGAGGCGCATAGGCCCGGGCCGCCGCTCCGTCGGCGACCTCCCACCGCCCGGGTCACTGAGCGGCCCACTTCAGGCATGTACCCCTGCCCGCCTGACCGGGCCACCTCCGGAAGCCGCTCGCACGATGCGAGCGGCTTCCGACTATGGCTCCCGGACGCTCAGGCGAGGTTCGACTTGCGCGGGTAGACGACCGTCGGGTCGGTGAGCACGTTGACGAGCGAGGGGACGCCGGCGGAGAACGCGCGCTCGAGCGCCGGGCGCACCTCCTCCGGGCGGCGGACGAGCTCCCCGTGCCCGCCGAGTGCCGCCACCACCTCGTCGTAGCGTGTCTCGGGACGCAGCTCGGCGGCCACGGAGTAGCCATAGAGGAACTCCATCGGATGCTTCTCGAGCGCCCAGATGCCGTTGTTGCCCATGACGCCCACGACGTCGACGCCGTGGCGGGCGAGGGTGTCGAACTCGAGGCCCGAGAATCCGAAGGCGCCATCGCCGAGCAGGAGGACCACCTGGCGGTCGGGGTGAGCGAGCTTGGCGGCCAGCGCGTAGCCGGGACCGCTGCCGAGGCAACCGTAGGGACCCGGGTCGAGCCAGCAGCCGGGCTCGTAGGAGCTCACCACGCGGCCGGCGTAGGAGACGAAGTCCCCGCCGTCGCCGATCACGATCGCATTCCGGTCGAGCACCTGGGCGAGCTCGTGGTAGAGACGCATGGGGTGCAGCGGCGAGCGGGAGTCCTCGATCTCCTCGCGCTCGGCCGCGCGCTTCTCGTCCTCGGTGCGGCGCAGCTCCTCGACCCACCTCCTCGTCGAGACACCGCCGGCCGCCGCCGTGCGTAGCGCTTCGAGCGTCGCGGGCAGCGCGCCGAGGAGCTCCTCCGCGACGCCGCGCGGGCTCTGGCGCTCAGGCTCGGCGACGTCACAGGCGACGATCTCGGTCTCCTCCCCGAACGAGGCGCCGAAGCCGAGCCGGAAGTCCATCGGCACCCCGATCACCAGCGCGACGTCGGCCTCCTTGAGGCCCGTGCTTCGCGCGCGGGAGAAGAACAGCTCGTGGTCGGCGGGCAGGCACCCGCGGGCCAGCCCGTTGAGGAAGACCGGGATGCCTAGCTCCTCGGCCAGCGCGCGCAGCGCGTCCTCCCCGCGACCCCAGTAGAGGTTGGTTCCCGCCATGATCACCGGCCGCTCGGCCTCGCGCAGGAGTGCGGCGGCACGCTCGATCGCCTCGCCGTCGGCACCCGGTCCGAGGTGGGGCTCGGGCAGAGCCGCACCCTCCTCGGGCTCCTCGGCCTCCATGAAGACGTGGTCGAGCGGGAAGTCGAGGAACGTGGGCCCCGAGTGCGGCGCCATCGCGCAGGCCAGCGCGTCGTCGACCAGTCCCGGGATCTCCGCGGTCGAGTCGGGCGTTGCCGCCAGCTTGACCACCGGGCGCACGAAGGGCACGTGGTCGATCTCCTGCAGCGAGCCCTGGCCCCAGCGCATGGCGGGGGCCCGGCCGCCGAGCACGAGCATGGGCGAGTGGTTCTGCATCGCCCCGGCCATGGCGCTCATCCCGTTGGTCACCCCCGGTCCCGCGGTGAGCGCGGCTACGCCCGGCGTGCGCGTCACCTTGGCCCACCCCTCGGCGGCGAAGGCGGCGGCCTGCTCGTGGCGGACGTCGACGATGTCGATGCCCTCCTCGCGGCAGCCGTCGTAGATCGAGAAGAGATGCCCACCGGAGAGCGTGAACAGCTTCGACACCCCGTGCGCCTTGAGCCGCTTGGCGATGAGCCGTCCGCCGTGAAGCTGCGTGCGCTGCTCGGTCTCCGTCGACATGCCTCTCTCCTCCTACGTGGGGGCGGGCGGCGGACGCTACCAGCGCGGGCGAGCTCGGACGCTCGGTCGCGTGCCGCTCAAGACCGGCTTGGCGTCGTCGATAAGCAGGGGTGACGGGCGCGGTCGACCAAGCGATTCGCGCCTCGCATCGCAGGAGACCAAGCGAGTCGAGTCAACCTCTCGACGCCCTCCCGACGCTTCAGGTCGCTCCGGTCCGGCCGGCGCAGCGGAACCTCCCGTCCGTTGCGCCGGCGGGCCGCTCTTTAGGAGACGTGCGGCAGCCGCGCCGGCGGCCCGGGGGCGAGGCGGGTCTTCGCCGCCGCCTCTGCCAGGCGCTCCTCGCCGCACAACAGCCGGCCGCCGAGCTGGAGCACGGGCAGGGCGTCGACCCCGCCGGCGGCCAGACACCGCGTGGCGGTCTCGATCTCCACGTCGCGGGCGGCGTCGCCCGCGGCGGCGAGGCACTCCTCGACCACCAGGCCGGCGGCGCCGGCCGCCTCGGCGAGCACCTCGGGATCGTCGAGGTCGAACCCGCCGCAGAAGGCCAGCCGGCCGGCGGCCAGCACGAACGCGGCGGCGCGGTCGTGCTCGGCTGCGTGGGCCGCCGCGCGCGTGACCGCACGGGCCCGGGAGAGCGAGCGCTCGGGCCACACCAGAGGCATGCGCAGCGCCTCGGCGCGCCGCTCGGCACGCGCACGCACGGCGGCACCGCGCGACCCCTCCCACGAGGCGGCACCCGGCACGAGATGGCCGAGGACGGGACGCCAACGCAGCCCGGCGTGCACGCGCTCGACGCGCTCGCACGCCAGATAGCTGAAGGGCGACGCGACGTCGAGCCAGAAGGTGGCGGCGCCCTCGGGCCGCTCCTCCCCTTCCCGACCTTCCGGCACGAGCGCCTCGGACGGGACGTCCCGGCGGCCGCGGGCCGCGCGAACGGCGGAGAGATCGATGAGCTCGCCCATATCCCACATCAACGCAGCGCGCGAGGGAAACTGGCGCAGACTGGAGCGGACGTTCGTTCGATCGAGGGTTGCCTCGGCCGGCTTTGTCGTTACCCTGAAAGGTGGTCCTAGGGGAAAGGATCGATCGTCCGTCGTGCCCACGTCCACCGGAGGTTCGTCATTCCACCCGCTCCGCATGTCAAGGTCCATCCGTACGACCAGTGGGCGCCCGACGCGCGCGCCCTCGACCTGGTCGGCGACAAGTGGACGCTGCTCATCGTCCGTGACCTCGTCGCCGGCCCCCGCCGCTTCGTCGAGCTCCAGCGGGTGCTGCCCGGCATCTCGACCGAGCAGCTCCGCTCCCGACTGAACCGCATGGTCGCCGACGGCCTGCTCACCCGCCAGCGCTACCGGGAGGTGCCGCCGCGCGTCGACTACGAGCTCACCGAACGCGCGCGCGACCTCGTGCCCGTGCTCGGCGCCCTCGCCCACTGGGGCTACCGGTGGGCGTGGAGCGCTCCGCGACGGGGCGAGAAGATCGACGTCGGAGCGATCCTGCGGCTCGCGCCCGGGCTCGTGGCGCCGCCCGCCGGAGCGGAGGGGACCGTCGAGATGACCGTCAGCGAGCGCACCAAGGGGCCGTCGACGCGGGCCTACCTGCTCGAGGCCCGGGGCGGCCGGGTGAGCATCGTCGAACGCGAGGCACCCGATGTCGACGCGCGCCTGAGCGGCCCCGAGTCGGCCTGGGTGCGCGCGCTCGGCCCCGAGGCCGACCGCGGCGGGTTGGAGCTCGAAGGCGACTCGCGACTCGCGGACGCGCTGCTCGACGCCTTCGGCGCCGAGGCGGAGCGAGCCGCGGGCTCGGCGGCCGCCGCCTAGTACTCCCTCCCGGAAGTACTAGCCCGGCCCGGGCCGGTAGCGGTTCGGGGCCACGTGCGGGAACTGCAGCGGCGTGCCCTTGAAGCGGAAGGAGCGCCCGATGAAGCAGGCCGGCGTGCCGCCGGGGCCCTCGGTCGGCGGCTTCTCGCCGAGGGCGTTGGCGCCCGTGTCGCCCTTGGCCGGGTTGCAGTCCCAGTTCGGGAAGATCAGGTGCTGGCCGAGTCCGGGGCCGCTCAGCGCTGTCGGCGGCAGGTAGGTGTTGCCCCGGTTGTCCTTGGCGCGCACGGGATAGACCGAGAGCGACTGCTGCCCGTTGGGCTGGAACTGGCGCAGGTAGTGCCCGATCCCGCCGGACTGGGAGGTCGTCTTGGACGCCAGGCCGCCCGCGCCCACCGTGATGAAGTCCGAGACCCGGTGCTGGTTCTGCTCGAGGTAGTCGAGGATCGGGTTGAGCTGCTCGAGGAACGGGCCGAGCCGGGCGAGCAGCGGGGTGGCACCCCGCAGGACGTCGCGCAGCGCGGGCAGCCCCGCGCGGGAGACCCGGATGAGCGGATCGAGCTTGACGAAGAACGCCTTGAGGTCGGGGGCCAGGATCCGCACGGAGCGCAGGGTGGGCACGAGGTCGTGGGCCACCGGGCGCAGGTCGCGCACCAGCGGATCGGTGTCGAGCGCGAAGCTCCGTAGGCGCGCGAGCGTCGCCTTGGACTCGTCGAGGAAGGTCGGGAAGATCTGGAAGGTCTGGGCGAGCGCACGGTCGTGCGCGGCGGTCTGGCCGAACACCGAGGCGGAGCCCACGATGACGCCGCGCAGCGCCCGCTGGTTCTGGGCGAGGGCGTAGAAGACCACGCCCGTGTTCGAGACGAGCCGGCGCACGGCGAAATGCTGCACGTCGAGCACCCTGGTCAGGTCGGTCGTGTCGGCCACGAAGGTCGGGAGGTTCCCGAGCACCGAGCTCAGGTTCTGGCCGTTGCCGCGCGCGGCCTGGGACAAGCTCTGCTGCCAGGAGCGGAACGAGGCGCGCGTGCGGGGATCGAGCGCCTGGAAGATCTCGTCGAGCTCGACGGTGTGCTTGACGTTGCCGCGCGCGAGCCAGCCGCCGTCGGGCACGTCGTTGCCGCGCCGGCTCGTGCCGGAGGTGAGCTCGACGTAGGTCTCGCCGAGGAGCGTCTTCTGGCGCAGGATCGCGCGCGCGTCGCGGTGCAGCGGCGCGTAGCGCGACTCGAGCTCGATGGTGGCGACCGTGCGGTTGCGCTGGGGATCGAGGCTCTTCGAGAGGACCTTTCCGACCGAGACGCCCGCGATCCGCACGTCGGCCTGCTCGGCGAGCTGGGTGGCCTCGGGGAACGAGATCTTGACGCGGTAGCCCTGCGGCTTCAGCGGGATCGAGCCTCCAAAGGAGAGCCACAGGAAGAGCAGGAGCCCGAAGCACGAGAAGGCGAAGAGCACCATCGTGAGGATGCGGCCGAAGGAGGGAGCGGTCTTCTGCACTAGATGCTCGGTTCCGCGGTCGCGCGTGCGCGGGGACGGCGCAGGTCAAGCTGGTCAAGGAAGCAGGGCGCAGCGTGTGCCGGCGGCACACGCAAGCCCGATGACGCCGATCCAGCGCCGGCATGCGCCGTCATCCGCGTGCGTGGGGTCGTGGAATCGGGCATCTCCGCTACTTCCCCTGCGGGCAGACTGCGGTGTTGGAAACGATCTGGCCGAACCCGGTGAGCAGCCCCTGCACCGCCGGCGGCACCCCGGGTTGGTTGTCGACGATCTGGCGGAACGTGGCGCAGTTCGCGGAGAGGAACAGCGGGCGGTAGCCGCCGTTGGCGTCGTTGCTCGAGAAGAGCTGCAGGCCCTCGTGGTCGATCCACGCGATCCAGAAGAGGTAGCCCTCCTGCCGGGTGGCCACGTCAGGGCCCTCGCGACCGTTCGGGTTGTAGCCGAGGTCGTTGAACAGGTGGTTGAGCACCACGAAGGCACGCCGGAGGTCCGGGGTGGCCGCGGCCAGGTTGGCCGCGGCCGGCCGCAGGTCGCGCACGAGCGGGCGGGCGGCGACCACGAACGGGCGGATCTGGTTCTGGACGACGGGTGCGGTGGCCCGGGCGAAGGGCGCGACCGCCCGGTTGGCGGGATCGATGGCGCGGGCCGCGGGCAGGAGGTGCTGGGCGGCGGGACCGAGCGTGGTCGCGAGCGCCTGGACCTTGGTGAGCGTGCTCGTGGTCTGGCGCAGCGCGCCGGGCAGGTCGCCGACCGCACGGGAGACCGACGTGCTCTCGGCGGCGAAGGAGCGGAACACGGCCGAGGAGGAGTCCACGAGCTCGGAGAGCTCGCGCTTCTTGCCGCCCAGGGCCCCGTTCAGCCGCGCGAGCGAGCCGACGAGGCGGCGCAGCGCCACTCGGCGGGTACGCACGGCGCCGGAGAGCCGAGCGAGCTCGTAGTGGGTGGGCTCGAAGCGACGGAAGACCTCGGCGAGGTCTCCCCCGCGACCCTTGAGCCCCTCACCGGCGCCGTTTACGAGCAGCTCCAGGTAGGCGCGGGAGTCGCCGTCGAGCGCCTGGAAGACCTCGTCGAGGTTCACGTCGGGCTGGGTGTTGCGCACCGGCAGGGTCCAGTTCTCGTGCGCCACCGGCGCGCGCTTCGTGCCCGGGTCGAGCTCGACGAACATGTCCTTGAGTCCCGTCTTGGGCCGCAGCAGCGCGCTGGCATCGGTGTGCACGAGGTGCTTGTACTTCTGGTCGAGGTCCATCGTGACCACCGCCCGGCCCTCGACGAGGTCGACCTTGGAGATGTCGCCGATCCGTATGCCGGAGACGCGCACGGTCTGGCCCTGGCCGGGCGTGACCGCCTGCGCGGTGGCGAACTCGGCCTTGAGCTTGAACGGGCTCGCCTCCCACGGGAAGCGCAGCCGCTGCTGGTGCAGGATGTAGGTGGAGACAAAAAAGGCGAGCACGACGAGGAAGATCACCGCCCCGAGGTCCCGGCCGCGCGTGCGCAGGAGCTTCATCCGCCCGCCTTCCTCGCCGCCGCGGCCACACGCTGGGCGTCGGAGCGGTGGGCCCAGCCGCTCAGGACCTTGACGTGGAGGTGCTCGCTCCTCAACACGGAGCGCAGGTACTTGACGGTCGCCTTCTGCGCGCCGACCAGCGTGGGTGTCGGTAGCGTCGCGTTCATCCTGGGCGGCGGCGGCCCGATCGTCGTGCGCAGGTCTGGGCGCTGCTGGGTCTCGCAGGGCACGTTCGGCCGGATCGGCGGCCGCGCGTTCGGGCCCTGGGGCAGGGGCGGCTCGACGCCCAGCACGGGGAAGAGCGTGGTGGCGACGTTGCCGTTGCCGAAGTCGTAGAGGTTCGACCCGCCGCCCACGAGCGTGCGGAAGAAGATGCCGTTCGCGTCACCCGACCGGCTCTCTCCGCCCAGCCCCGGCAGCGACTTGGTCGACTCCTCATAGACGTTCTCCCGCGCCTGTAGTCCCGGCGCCTGGTCGGGCACGGTGTCGTGGGTCCAGGGGAGGATCACGTCGTTCTGGCAGCTCGAGGCGAGCCGGACCTGCCGGCTGAGCGGGACCGAGCGGCTCTGGAGTGAGGCCAGCGAGGGGACGGTCGGGCGCAGGTCGGCGACGAGGCCGCGCAGCTCGGGCGCCGAGACCAGCCCGCGGGCCTGGGCGATGAAGGGGAGGCTGGCGTCGATCATCGGCCCCGTGGAGCGCACTCCCGGGCGCAGGGCGGAGGCCAGCGCCCGCACGGGCGGGAAGGCGCCGTTCAGCGCGGCGAGCGCGGGCTGGGCGGTGCGCAGGGTGCGCGGCAGCTCGGCGACGGCCGCGGCCAGGCTCCCCTGACGGCGCGCGAGCGCGCCGGCGGTGGTGTTGAAGTCGGTGAGCAGTCCCTTGAGCTGCTCGGGGTTGCGATCGAGCGCCCCGGCCACGAGGCCCGAGTCGCGGACGTAGCTCGAGAGATCGTGCGACTCGACGCCCAGAGCGGCCTCGTTGACGATGGAGGAGCTCTCGTACGCCGCCTTCCAGTAGTCGATCGAGCGGTTGTAGCCGCGGCCGCCCTGCTTGACGGCCTTGCCGTACTCCGCGAGCAGGAGCTGCAGGTTGTGGCGGGTGTCGCTCTTCAGGGCCCCCAGGATCTGGTCGAGCTGGACGTAGGAGCTGGCCTGCTGGATCGGCAGCGTGTGGCCCGAGCGGACCGTGGGGGCCGATGGGCTGCCCGGCTGGAGCTCGACGAACAGGTTGCCCTCGAGGAAGATGCGCGGCCGGACCCTGACCGTGGCGTCGGAGTGGATCGGCAGGCCGCGCGGGTCGATCTGCATGGTCACGACGGAGCCCTCGCGTCCGCCCGGGACGTGGGCGATCTTCATCACCTTGCCGACATTGACTCCGGCGATGCGCACCGGGGAGGCCTTGCGCAGGGTGTTCGAGGTGGGGAAGACCGCCTTGAGCAGGAAGGGATGGGCGAACGGATTGGCCTTCGTGAAGCCGAAGTAGATCCCGATCGAGATGACCACGAGCGCGATCAGCCCCGCGACGAGGTGGCTCGGCCCGCGGCTCCGGACGCGCCTCATGGGGTGCGATCCCCCGTGAGCGGCTGCCGGGTGAAGGTCTCGCGCGAGGGCACGCGCCGGCGCCCTGCGTAGGTGGGGCCCTGGGCGCCCGGCGTGTTCGGGTCGGTGACGAGGAAGTAGCCCTTGGGGGCGAACTGCGAGAGCCGCCCCATCGGGTAGCCGCGCTGCCCGTTCTCGCAGTCGGCGGCGCCCGCTGATGTGATCGCCGCGCCGTAGGGCTGGCCGTGCAGGTACTCGATCGACCCGCGCGCGTTGTTGAGCGGGTTGTCCACGTAGCCCTGCCCGTTGGCCGGGTGGATGGCGCCGGCCATGCCCGTCGAGTCCGTCTGCTGGCCGTTGGTGTTGAGCAGCGCGCGCTGCGCCAGGCCGCTCGAGCTCTTCTCGCTCAGGTGCTCGGCCAGATAGGTCCAGAAGTAGTTCCAGTAGTCGCAGACGGTCTGGAACGGGCCGAGGTAGCGAAGCTGGGGCTGGAGGGTGGTGACCGTCCCGTTCAGCGCCCGGATGGCGAGGTTCGTGCCCGGTGCCCGGGCGAGGTCGCGAAGCGAGCCCATCGTGTCCTGCAGTCGGGCGTCGAGCGCGATCGAGCGCCGCAGCACCGGCGCGCCGATCTCGAGCGCCGGGTTGATCGTGGGCAGCGCCGCGTGCAGCTCGTCGGCGGCGGCCGAGAGGTCCGGGGAGAGGGCGGTCGTGTCGTTCAGGAAGGGGCGCTGGTCGCGCAGGGAGACCCTCGAGACGTCGAGGGTGGAGGGCGACTTCGAGATCGTCGCCTCCAGCGCGTTCGTGTCGTGGGAGAACGCGGCGAACGTCGTGGCCAGCGCCGTGAACAGGCGAGCGTTGGTGCCGGCCACGGGCGCCACCGTGCTGGCCGCCCGGTTCAGCGCTCCGAAGAAGCGCGACAGGCCCGTGCGGGGATCGGCGAGGTTTTGGGCCACGGGCTGGGCGTGCCGGAAGAGCCCGGGGAGGTTGTGGATCGCGAGGTTCAGGCCGGTCCCCCGTCCCGCGAAGGCGTTCCCGAACTCGGTGAGGTTGCGCTGGGAGGCCGCGCGCGTCGGGGCGTCGAAGGTGGAGTAGACGTCGTCGAACTGCACGGGAACGATGGTCTGGGCGAGCGGGATGGTCCCCCCGTCGTCGAAGACCTTCTTCGCGGTGCCGCGGGTGAGCTCTACGTACTTGAGCCCGAGCGCCGACCGAGGGCGGATCTTCACCCGAGAGTCGATCGGGATGCGGCCCAGCCGCTGGTCGAGCTTGAGCGTGAGCTCGGCGGCGCTGAGCCCGTTCTTCAGCTGCACCGGCTTGATGTACTGGAGCACCCCGATGCGGTATCCGCCCTCGCGAACCTCGTTGCCCTTGACGAGGTTCGACCCGTTGACCACGTCGACCTTGAGCTCGCGAGTGGGCACGAACGGAAGCCCGTTGTTGGCGTTGTAGGCGAGGAAGACCGCGACGATGACCACGAGCGTGGTGACCGCCCCCACGAGGACCGGGTTGGCGGCGATGGACCCTGACGGGCGGCGACTCATGGCGCGAGCAGGTAGTCGAGGAGCGGAGAACCGTCACCGGCGGATGGCCCCGAGCTGCGGGGCAGCGGCAGGCCCGGTACGCCGCCAGGAGGCTGCGGCGTCGAGGTCTGGCCCCGGATGGCGCGGCCGATGGCGCCGAGCGGGTCGGGGGCGGACGCCGCGCGAGCGGCGCGGGCGCGGTGACGGGCGGGTCGGGGGCGAGCGGCGCGCGCGGTGGTGGCGCGCGAGCGCGCGGCGGAGGCGGAGACGCCCGGCGGGAAGGCCGTGCTCGGATCGGGCGCGTTGATTCCGGGCTGCGTGGGGCCGAGAGTGGACAGGCAGCGCTTGAAAGACGGGTCGCGCGCCAGCTCGCGCTTGAGGTCAGGCACGTTGCGGTACGGCGCGCACTTGTCGGTGAATGCGTCTACGCGCAGGACGTGCTGGCCGTTGGCGTCGAAGGTGTTGATGGCGAGCGCCTGGTTGTAGGCGTACTGCAGCAGCGCCTCGAGCCCGGTGTAGCCCGCCTTCGTGCCCGGCCGGCCGATCTGCTGGGCGGCGCGCGGGTCGCTCTCCACTGCGCGCGAGCGGTCGTCGAGATCGTGGAGGATGATCGCCAGGTTCGTGGCCACGTCGGGTGTGCGCCCGGCGAACGCGTTCAGCTCGGCGACCGTGGGCCGCGCCGCCACCACCGCCCCACGACCGGTCACCGACGCTCGCCCGAGCGCGCGGAAGGCGGGCGTCGAGGCCTGCGAGAAGGGCACGAGGTCGCCCAGGAAGCGGGTGAGCTCGGGGGCGGTGCGATCCAGCCGGGCGAGCGCCGGACGCTGGGCGTCGGCGGTGCGCCCGAGCGCCGCCATGGTGGGACGGAGCTCTTCGAGGAAGCCCGGAAGCTTGTGGAAGGTGGCCTGCAGATCGCCCCGGCGCCGGGCGGAGGCCTCCGCGGTGTTCCGGGCCTCGACTACGAAGCGGGAGACGTTCTGCTTGTTGTCGGCGAGCGCGGTGACCACCGTGTCGGCGTTCGTCGTGAGGTTCGCGATGACGCCCCGCTGCTGGGCGAGGGTGGCGAGCAGCCGGTCGACGTCCCGCAGCGCCGGGTTGGCGCGGCGCAGCGCCTCGTTCAGGGCCTGTCCGTTGCCTGCCACTCCCGCGCCGAGCTCGTTGATGATCAGCCGCAGCCGCTCGCGGTAGGGCAGCCGCAGGATGTTGTTGACCAGGTCGGGCGCGACGGTCGAGCGGGTCTGAGAGACGGGGATGACGGCGCCGTTCTTCAGCGCCCGGCGCGCGGTGCCCGGATCGCAGTCGAGGAAGTACTCGCCGATGAGCGACTGCGGTCGCGACTGGCAGAAGACATCGGACCGGAAGGAGCCAAAGCCGGGCTGGGTGACCCGTACGCCGACGAGCGCCTTGTTGTTGCTCGGGTCGAGCTTGAACCCCGTGATCGTGCCCGCGCGGACGCCGGCCACCTTGAAGTCGCCGCCCTGGGTCAGCCCGAAGGCGTTGTCGAGCTGAACCCAGTAGTGCGGGTACGGGCTCGAGCCCGAGCCCGCCGTGAGCACGACGAGCGCGGCGAGACCCGCGAGCCCGAGGACGACGAGCAGGGCGCGCCTCATGGTCCCGGCGGCACCTGGGTCGGGTCACAGGGGTAGCCCGGCGGGTGGTAGGGCGTCGATCCGTCACCCGTATCCCGCTCTTCCGAGCCGGGGCAGCGCTGGTACTGGTGGTTGCGCGTCAGCATCTGGAAGATCGGCGCGCGATCGACCGGGGCGATCACGCCTGCGAGCTGGCCGTTCTGGAGCAGCAGAGAGTTGAAGGTGCCCTGCACCCGGCTGGCTCCTCCGAGCGCGTCCTGGATCCCGGGGTGGGAGAAGTCGTCGAACCACCCCGTGAGATCCACCGCGTAGGGGCGCGCGTAGGCGAGCTCGGGGGTGCCCGTCTCCAGGGCGCGCGCGCTCGCGGGGAAGGCGCCCTCGCGAAGCCTGCCGTTGGCGAAGACCTTCCTCACCGTGGCGTTAGCGAGCGGCACCGTGCCCGCGGTCAGGTCGACGAGGTCGTTGCTCGCGCCCGGGCTCGAGGTCAGCCGCGAGAGGTCGCGGATCGTCGGCTGCGCGTCCTGGGCCAGCGGGCGTAGCTCCGCGAGGAACGGGCGCAGCTTGCGGGCCACCGGCTTCGACTCCGCCACTAGCGGCTTCAGGACGTCGAGCGTCGAGCGCAGGTTCACGAACGTCGTGTTCGCCCGGCGCATGAACGGCGGAAGCTGCTGCACCGCGTCACCCAGGGCGTTCGTGGGCCGGGCGATCGCGGCCGTGGTGGTGGACAGGTGGGAGACCAGCCCGGCCAGGTCGTTGCGGCGCTGGGCGATGTCGGTGACGAGTCCCGCGGAGGAGACGATGAAGCGGGTGAACTGGTTCGTGTCGCGGTTCAGCTCGCGAAAGAGGGTGCTCGAGGTGGCCAGCGCGGGGTTCAGGTAGGCGAAGCCCGCGCGCGCCTTCTCGCCCTTCCCCGCGTACTGCAGGGCGGAGCCCTGGATCACGTCCTGGAGCGCCCGGCGCTCGCGCGGGCCGAAGACGTTGAAGAGCTGGTCGAGGTCCACCGCGGTGACGGTCTCGCTCGCAGGTATCACCTCTCCCGCACGGTAGGCGGGCGCATTCGCCGATCCGAGACGCAGGTCGACGTAGCGGTTGGCGATCCCCGACAGCGAGGTCTGGCGCACGGTGAGCTCGGTGCCGTGGCGCAGCGGCGCGTAGGCCTTGTCGATCTTCAGCGTGAGCTGGGCCTGGCCGTCGTGCGTGAGCTCGATGTCGCTCACGCTCCCCACGGAGTCACCCGAGACCTCGACCAGGTCGCCGCGCACGAGCTGGCTGGCGTTGATGAAGTCCGCCCTGATCGTGAAGGGCCCGTCGCCCGAGCCGAGGAGAAGGACGACCACGCCGACCAGCGCGACCACGACCGCGGCCGCGGCGGCAGCCCGCCCGACTATGCTCGCGCCCAGCAACCGCCCACCCGGCTCATGCCGACACTCTCCGCTCCTCTGCGGACGAGCCCGGTGCCCAGCGCGTCCGAGCCCAGCCGCCGGGCGACGCTACCAAGCGGACGAAGTTCCGGTCAAACGGCAACCGACGCGCCTCGAGGGCCTCGATCAGCGCCAGCGCGGTTCTAGACTCCACCGCCACGTTCGCCCGGGTAGACGAACTGGCATAGTCGGCGGCCTTAAAAGCTGCTGCTCCTCGGAGCGTGTGGGTTCGAGTCCCACCCCGGGCATGGGCCGGGTCAGCCCTCGCCCGTCACCATCCGGCCGAACTCGTCGGGTGGCAGCGGCCGGCCGAGGAAGAAGCCCTGGGCGGTCCGGCAGCCGAGCGCACGCAGCGAGTCGAGCTGCGCGCCGGTCTCGACCCCCTCGGCGATTACCTCCATGCCCATGGCGCTGGTCATCCCGAGGATCGCCTTGACGATCGCCGGGTCCTGGCTGCCCGGCTCGGCGAGCTGGTCGACGAAGCAGCGGTCGATCTTGACGACGTCGATCGGGAGGCGCTTCAGGCGCCAGAGCGAGGAGAAGCCGGTGCCGAAGTCGTCGAGCAGGATGCGCGCCCCGACGCCCTTGAGTGCCTCGAGCGAGGCGATGACCTCGTCCGGGCTCTCGCCGATCGCACCCTCGCTGACCTCGAGCCCGAGGCAGTCGGCCGGTAGCCCCGCCCGGTCGAGCGCGTCGCGCACGGCGCCGGACAGGGTCGCGGCGATGAACTGACGGGCGGCGACATTGACCGTGAGCAGGAAGGGCACGTGCGGGTCGAGCTGCTCGCGCCACCGCGCGCCCTGCACGCAGGTCTCGCGCAGCACCCACTCCCCGAGCTCGACGATCAGGTCCGACTCGTCGGCGACCGGGAGGAACTCGCCCGGTGTGAGCAGACCGCGCTCGGGGTGGGCCCAGCGCACGAGTGCCTCCGCCCCGACCGGGCGACGCTGGTCGAGCGAGTAGAAGGGCTGGTAGGCCACGCGCAGCTCACCCTGCTCGAGCGCGCGGTGCAGCTCGCCGCGCAGGCGCAGGCGGTCGACCCGCCGCGGGCCGCAAGGCTCGTCGTGCAGCTCCCATCCGCCGCGACCGCGAGCCTTGGCGCGGTCGAGCGCCGCGCCGGCGTCGCGCACGAGCACGTGGGCCTCGGTCGCGCACCCGCCCACGACGACGCCCACGCTGGCCTGGAGGTAGTGCCGCTCCGCACCGATCTCGAACGGCCGGGCGAAGGCGCCGCACATCCGTTCGGCGACCTCCGTGGCCGTGGAGGCATCGGGCAGCGACGGGGAGAGCACGGCGAATTCGTCGCCGCCGAAGCGGGCCATCACGTCCGAGGTGCGGACCTCTTCGCCCAGACGGTTGCCCACCTCGCGCAGCAGCTCATCGCCCGCGCTCTGGCCGAGCGAGTCGTTCACCGTCTGGAAGTCATCCAGGTCGAGCAGGAAGACGCCGATCCGCTCCGCGGAGGACGGGGCGGCGCTCAGCGCGTCCTCGAGCCCCGCGAGGAACGCCGTGCGATTCGGGAGGCCGGTCAGGGCGTCGTGGCCCGCCTGGTGGTACACCTGCTCCTCGGCGCGGCGGCGCTCGATCGTCTCAGCCAGCACGTTGGCGATCGCCTCGACGAAGTGGGCGTCGTCTCCGCTGAAGGCATTTGTCACCCGCGCGTGAGCCCCGAGGACACCGATCGGGCAGTCGGGTTGACCCACGAGCACCGAGACGCTCGAGAGGATCCCGTACTCGAGCAGGACCGGAGCCTCGAAGCGGTCCTCGGCGCGCAGGTCGTCGCTCACCACCGGCTGCCGCGTGGTCAGCGCGAAGCCCGCGCTGGAGGAGAGGGTCATGGGCACCCTCCTGCGGCCGAGCTCCCCGGCCCGCCAGCCGCGACCGGCCCGCAGGAGGAGCTCGTCCCGGGAGGGCGCGAGCTCGAGGAAGCTCGTCACCTCGACCTCCAGGGTCTCGACCAGGGTGTCCGTGGCCGCCTCCACGAGCGCCTCGCGGCTCGCACCGGCCAGAGCGCGGCGGCCGAGCTCGGCCACCGCCGACTGCTGGGAGAGACGGCGGCGGAGCTGCTGCTCGGTTCGGTGGCGTTCGGTCACGTCCTGGACCTGGGCGAAGAGCACGTCGGGTCGGTCCCTGCCGCCCCGCAGCAGGGTGGTGCTGACTTGGCCCCACGCCTCGCTCCCGTCGGCGCGCACATAGCGCCGCTCGGACTGGCTCGTCATCCGTCCCGAGCGCAGCGCGGTCAGCGCCGCCCCGCTGTCGTCGCGCTCGTCGGGATGCTGGAAGTCCCGGTAGTCCGCGCCGAGGAGCTCCTCGTCCGAGTGGCCGAGCATCCGGCACAGCGCCGGGTTCACGCGCAGGAAGCGACCGTCGAGGCCCACCACCGCCATGCCGATGGGTGCGTCGAGGAAGGCGACCGTGGCCGCCTCGACCTCCTTGCGGTGCGCATCCTCGCGCTCGGTGCGCTGGGTGACGTCCTGAGAGACCACGACGGCTCCGACGATCGCGCCCCTCGCGTCCTCCACGGGCGAGAGGTGCAGCCAGTAGTGCCCGAGCCCGTCCGTGCTCTCGTACTCGAAGGACTGCCGCGCCCCTCCGAGCGCCGCGTGGTAGCGGTCGCGGAGCTGGCGCCACGAGGCGGCCGGGAGTACGTCGGCCAGCAGGCGGCCGATGAGCGCCTCGGGCATCGTGCCGTGACGGGCGTACCCCTTCCCCTCCGCGAGGACGATCCGCAGCTCGCGGTCGAAGACGACGGCGTTCGCTTCGGGAACGGCCGCGATGACCATGCGCGTCAGCCAGCCGACGGAGTCGAGCTCGAGACCGCCCTGCACGAACGCGTCGCTCATGGAGCCGTTCCCCACGGCCCGTCTTCCCCTACCACTCCCACCGTCTTCCCCTCTTTGCGGACTTTCATGCCGCCGAACTCGGGGGTATCCTGCCGCGGTCGCTCGTCCGGACCGCGCTCCGCCTTGCCCCGCCCCGACGCCCAGGAGATCGCCGCCATCTTCGTCGGCGGCTTCCTTGGTGCGCTCGCGCGCGCCGCGCTCCTCGAGCTCGCGCCGACGGCGACCGGCGCGTGGCCGTGGGCGACATTCGCCGCCAACGTCGCGGGCGCTGCGCTGCTCGGCTACTTCGTCACGCGGCTGCAGGAGCGCCTGCCCCTCTCGGCCTACCGTCGCCCGTTCCTGGGGACCGGATTCTGCGGCGCCCTGACGACGTTCTCGACCATGGAGGTGGAGCTGCTCCGGATGCTCGACCAGGGTCGCCTGGGCCTAGCCGCGGCCTACGCGGCGGCGAGCCTCCTCGCCGGCTTCGGGGCGCTGCTCCTCGCCACGGCGCTCACCCGCCGGGTCAGGAGCTTTGTGTGAGCGTGCTGCTCTGGCTGGGGGTCGGTGCGCTCGGCGGAGTCGGCGCGCTGGCGCGCTTCGCGCTCGACGGGGCGGTCTCGGCCCGCACCGGCACCCGCTTCCCGTGGGGCACGCTCGCCGTCAACGGGAGCGGCGCACTGGCGCTCGGCCTCCTGGTAGGCCTCGCCCTGCACGGGGAGGCACTCGAGCTGGCCGGCACGGCCGCCCTGGGCTCCTACACCACCTTCTCCACCTGGATGCTCGAGTCCCAGCGCCTGGGCGAGGACGGCTCGCTCGGACTCCTCGCCGTGAACGTCGCGGTCAGCCTGATCGGAGGGCTGGGGGCGGCCGCCCTCGGGCGCCTGATCGGATCGGCCCTGTGAACGAGGACTGCCTCAAGCTCACGACGTACTTCGGGGAGCGCGATCGGGCCGGGAAGGGCTTCCTGGCCGACGCCCTGCTCGACCTCTACGGACGCCGGGGGCTGCAGGCGAGCGTCCTGCTGCGCGGGACGGAGGGCTTCGGCGCCACGCAGCGCCTCCAGACCCAGCGGCTGCTCACGCTCTCCGAGGACCTCCCGCTCGTCTCGGTCGCCGTCGACACCCGCGAGCGGATCGAGCAGACACTGCCCGAGGTGTGCGAGCTCACCTCGGAGGGGCTCATCACCCTCGAGCGCGCCCGAATGCTCACAGCGCCCGTCGACCGGCTCGAGCTTCCCGAGGACCTGGAGGAGGAGACCAAGCTGACGGTGTACTGCGGGCGCCAGGAGCGCGCCGGCGGTGGCCCGGCCTTCCTCGCCGTCGTCGAGCTCCTGCACCGTCGCGGCATCGCCGGGGCGACGGTGCTCCTCGGGGTCGACGGCACCGTGCACGGCACGCGGGAGCGAGCCCGATTCCTTCACGGCAACGCCGCCGTCCCGCTCATGATCGTCTCGGTCGGCCGCGGCGACCGGATCGCGGCCGCGCTGCAAGAGCTCGCCGCGCTGCTCCCCCGCCCGCTTCTGACGCTCGAGCGCGTGCGGGTCTGCAAGCGCGAGGGCGAGAAGTGGTCCGAGCCGCGCTCCCTCCCCGAGACGGACGCCTCAGGGCGGCCGATCGCGCAGAAGCTCATGGTGTACACGAGCGAGCAGGCTCGGCACGCCGGCCGGCCCGTGTACGTCGAGCTCGTCCGTCGTCTGCGCGCGGCCGGTGCCGGCGGGGCCACCGCGCTGCGCGGAGCGTGGGGCTACCACGGCGACCATGCGCCGCACGGCGACCGGCTCCTCGCCCTGCGCCGCCGCGTACCGGTGCTCACGGTCCTCGTCGACACCCCTGGGCGGATCGCCGAGTGGTTCTCCATCGTCGACGAGCTCACGCAGGAGGCCGGCCTCGTCACGAGCGAGGAGGTGCCGGCCGCGCGCGTGGCGGCCCCCGACGGGGTCACGGGCGGGCTGGAACTGGCCGATACCCGCTGAGAGGGAGCGCCCGGCACGCAACTTCGGCGTTGTTACGGTGTCTTCGGCGTCTAGGACGGAGTTCGGCAACACGTGGAAGTCTCTGCGTTCAAGCACATCGGCACGGGGGGCGTGTCCGCCCTCGGGGCGGGTCGCTCTCCGCTGCTCAGGCTCCAGTCCGACGAGCGGCTCGTCGTGCTCATCCGCCGCGGCCACCACGGCGCCTTCGAGGTGCTCGTCGCGCGCTACACCGCGCGCCTGCTCGCCTTCTGCCGCCACATGCTCGGCTCTCGCGAGGACGCCGAGGACGTGCTCCAGGAGGTCTTCGCCGCCGCGTTCAACGCGCTTCAGGCCGACGACCGACCCGTCAACGTGCGCCCCTGGCTCTACCGGATCGCGCGCAACCGGTCGCTCAACCACCTGCGCCGCACCCCGGCGATCGGCGTGGACTCGATGGACGTCCACCTCGCCGAGCACGGCATCTCCACGGCCGACAAGGTCCACCGCCGCGAGGAGTTCCGCCAGCTCATCGCCGACGTGGGCACGCTGCCCGAGACCCAGCGCTCGGCGCTCCTCATGCGCGAGATGGACAACCTCTCCTACGAGCAGATCGCCGAGGCGATGGAGACGACGATCCCCAGCGTCAAGTCGCTGCTCGTGCGGGCCCGCGTGGGCCTGGCCGAGGCGGCTGAGGCGCGGATGCTCACCTGTGAGCAGGTGCGCTTCGAGCTCGGCGAGGTCGCCGAGGGGCTGACGAAGCTCACGTCGCCCGTGCGCCGCCACCTGAAGGGATGCGATCGGTGCGCGTCCTTCCGCCGCCAGTTGCATGACACGAACAAGGCGCTCGCCGCCGTCATGCCGATCGGCGCGGTTCTGCTGGCCAAGAAGCTCGTCCTGGCCCACCTCGGCCACACCGCGAGCGGAGGCGGCGGAGCCGCGGCGGTCGGAGCGGCCGGAGGCAGTGCCACCGCCGGCTCGACCACGGGCGGCCTGCTCTCCGCCGGGTTCGGCGCGCTCGGCACCAAGGCGGCGGTCGGCCTCACCGCGGCCGCACTCGTCACCGCCGGGGCCGTCGAGGTGCAGGTAACGACTCATGCCCCGCGTCGCCATCCGCTCGCCGCCCTGGGCGCTCCCCCGGCACTGCGGACTCCGGCCCCGGTCCATCGCCTCTCGCCCCGGGCACTTCCTCCCGTCGCCTCGCACCGGCCGGCGCACGCCGAACACGCACCACCGCCTCCTCCGCACCGCCCGCCGGCGGCCGCCGCGCCCCAGCCGGCGCGCGCCACGCCCGCCAAGGCGCCGGCGACCCCGAGCCAGGCCGCCTCCGTCAAGGCTCCGGTGACTCCGCCGCAACCGGTCGAGCCTCACCCGCTGACGCCTGCTCCGCCGACTCTCCCTGCTCCCACCCAGCTCCTCTCCGACTCGACTACGGTCTCCTCCTCACCGGCAGAGGGAAGTGGCTCGGGCTCGGGGGACACCGGCTCGACGGGGTCGAGCGGCTCGACCGGGTCGGGCGCTCCGGCGGGCTCCGGTGGCTCCTCGGGGTCGGGCAGCGGCCCGCCGCCTCAGGGCTCCGGCGGCGGAGATCCTTCTCCCGGCTCCGGTAGCGCTCCCACCCCCGTGGTGGGCGCCCCGGCTCCGGTCGCGCCGCCGCTTCCCTGACCGCCGCGGCTCAGGCCGCCTCGAGCAGCCCGATCACCTTGAGGCGCCGCTCGAGCGCCTTCACGGCGAACGAGCGGGTCTCGGCGACGGACGCGCCGAAGAAGGGCTGGTCTTCCTCCTCCGCCCGCAGCCATGGCGGCCTCAGCACGCCGTCGGCCACCGGTCCCACCTCGGCGAGCGTTCGCCGAACCGCCCGGGCGTACCGCGCATCGCGCCGGGCGGTGTCCCGCAGGAACCGCGCGCCGAAGGCGACGTGGCGGTGCTCGTCGCGGGCCACGTTGGTGAATCCCTGCACGAATGCGGGAAGGGTGCCCTCCCGCTCGTTGTAGTCGATGATGAAGTGCTGGCCGGTGAGGGCGAGCATCCCCTCGATGACCATGTGGTAGATCGTCACCGCCTCGACGAGCGTTTCGAGGTCCTCGGGCTCGCGGGCCAGGCGGTCGACCCGCTCGCCGAGCATCCCGTCGAAGAGGGTCTCGAACGAAGAGCTCAGATGCTCGCCGGTCTCCGCGAGCCGGCCCTCGAGCCCGTCGGCCTCGAGCACATCGACCTCGGAGTAGAAGCGGTCGAAGAAGGCCACGTGCCGCGCCTCGTCGGCGATCTGCGTGCACAGGAACAGGCGAGCCTCCTCGTCGGGCATCGCGCGCATTATCGGACCGAGCTCGGAGGCGACGCGCTGCTCCCCCACGAAGAACGAGGAGAGCCCGTACATCCGCGCCTGGCGCTCCTCGGGGCCGATGCGCTCGTGCCAGTCGATCCGGTCCTGGGCGAAGTCGAGGTCGCCCACCGCCCACTGCTGGCGCTCCCAGAGCCCGTAGAGCTCCCGGTAGTTCAGCAGGTTCGTCTCCCCCCGGTCGGCGGACTCGAGCAGGGCGGGGTCGCTCGTCGCGCGGAAGTCAACCCGCTCGGTGCGGGGCCGGGGAGTGCTGGACACGAGTCCTCCTGAAGGCGGGGGACGGACCCTACCTCCCCGCGCGCTCGGCTACGGCCCCGGCTCGGAGCCCACCGCGAGCGTGGCCGAGCCCGCTCCCGGCGCCGACAGGCGGTATCGACCGGCCCGCTGCCCCGGAAGGCGCAGGGTGACCCGCCCGCCGGGAGGCACCACGAAGCCGCGAGGGTGTGGGGTCTCGAGGACGATCCGATGGAAGCGGGGCTCCCGCGAGACGACGGTGATCTGCACTGCGAGGAAGGGCGGAACGGAGACCTCCGGCGGACGGAACCGGCCACCGGCAAGGGTGAAGGTGGCCGGAACGCGGATCGGCTGCTCGTCCCCCGCCCCGCCGGGCGTGCTCTCGGGGATCTGCGCGCGAGGGGCAGGCCTCCGGCCGGGCGGCCGCGTGCCGGCCGGCGGAGCAACCGGCTGCCCGCCCCCTCCCGTCGCCGGGGGAGCGGAGGGCGAGCGCGGGAGCGGGGCGCTCGCCCCGGGGGGCGCGGTGGCCGTGCTCGAGGCCCGCTCGCCCACGCCGCCGCAGCCGGCGAGCGCGGCCAGGGAGGCGACCGCGGCCACCCGCGACGCAGCGCGGCCCTTCCCGCCTGGCTCAGCCACCGACTGAGAACATCGCCTCGAGGTCGTGGCGCGAGAAGACCTCGAAGGCGACCATGGTCTGGGTCCGCAGGATTCCCGTGAGCTTGGAGAGCCGCCCCGTCACCAGATCGGCGAGCTCGGTGTGCTCGGCCACGCGGATGATCGCCACGAAGTCCCAGTCTCCCGTGACCGAGTAGGCCTCGGCCACGCCCTCCACGTCGGCGAGCGCACCGCCCAGGCCGGCCAGGGCGTTGCGCTCGGCCTGGATGAGGACGATCGCGTGGGTCATCCCGAGGAGTGCGTCTCCCCCGGCGCGAGCACGACCACCGTGGAGTTGGTGGCCGCCTCGACGTCGGCCTTGAACGCCTGGGCATCGGTCTCGATCGGCGGGAAGGTGTCGTAGTGGCATGGGATCACCGTCTTCGCGCCCACCAGCTCGGCGGCCGTGATCGCGTCCCAGCGGTCCATCGTGTAGTGCCCGCCGATGGGCACGAGGGCGATGTCGACCGGATCGCCGCGCTTGGCCACGAGCGCGAGGTCGGAGAAGAGCGCCGTGTCGCCCAGGTGGTAGATCACCGTTCCCCGGAAGTTGATGAGCAGGCCGGCGGGGGTGTGGGGCGTGCCCTTGGGGGAGACCGCCGTGTGCCAGGCCGGGGTGAGCTTCACCCAGCCCCAGTCGAACTTGACCGTTCCGCCGAGGTTGGGGTCGCGGACGTCGACGCCCTCCCCGCCCAGCTCGTTGGCGAGCTCGACGATCGCAACGGTGGTCGCCCCGGTGCGCTTGGCGATGTCCACCGTGTCGCCGAGGTGGTCCGCGTGGCCATGGGTCAGGAGGATCGTCTTCGGCTCGACCTCCTCCGGCCCGACCGCCGCCTTGGGATTCTGGCTCAGGAACGGGTCGATGAGCACGTTGTGCTCCCCGTCTGAGAGCTCGAAGCACGACTGTCCGAGAAAGCGCAGGTCCATGCGGTCTACTCCTGTGGTGGCGTTTGGATGAGCTCGCGGTGGAGCTGGAAGCCGACCGCCGCTCCGACGAACATGCCCAGGCGGGTCTCCTCGGCCACCAGCGTGCGCACGAGGCGCACCCGCTGCTCGGGGTCTTCCTCGCGGGCGGCCGCCTCAACCGCGTGCTCGTGGGCGGAGGAGAAGTAGCCGCCTTCGGTCAGCGCCTCGCCGAGCACCTTCTGCAGCGCGGGCGCGGCGTGGGTGACGACCTCCTGTGCGTGCTCGAGCCGGTCGGGATCGGAGATGCGGGCGACGGCGGCGTCGACCTCGGCGGCGGTGAACACGCGCTCGGGCAAGGGCGCCATCATAGGGGCATGGCCGTGGCGCTCACCTCCCTCTCCCACGGTGCGGGCTGCGGATGCAAGATCGGCCCGGCGGACCTCGGGCCGGTGCTTGCCGGTCTGCCCGTGGCGAGCGATCCGCGGGTCCTGGTCGGGCACGGGACCTCCGACGACGCCGGTGTCTTCCGGCTGCGCTACGACCTCGCCCTCGTCCAGACCGTGGACTTCTTCACCCCGATCGTCGACGATCCCTACCTCTTCGGGCGCATCGCCGCCACGAACGCCCTCTCGGACGTCTACGCCATGGGCGGGACGCCGATCACCGCGCTGAACCTCGTCGCGTTCTCGCTCGAGGCGCTCGGCCCCGACGTGCTGCGCGCGGTCCTCCGCGGAGGCGCCGACGCGGCCGACGCCGCCGGGGCCTCCGTGCTCGGCGGTCACTCCATCGACGACGCCGAGCCGAAGTACGGGATGGCGGTCACCGGCGTCGTCCACCCCGACGAGGTGCTCACCAACGCCGGGGGTCGGGAGGGCGACGCGCTCGTGCTCTCCAAGCCCCTCGGCGCGGGGGCGGTGGCCACGGCGATCAAGCGCGGCCTCGCCGACGAGGAGACGATCGCCGGAGCGGTCGAGGCGATGACGACCCTGAACGCCGAGGCGGCCGCCGCCGCGCGAGCGGCGGGAGTCCACGCGCTCACCGACGTGACCGGGTTCGGGCTCCTCGGCCATTTGCACGAGCTCGCGCTCGCCTCCGGCCTGGCCGCCGCGGTCGACGCCGCGGCGATACCGGCGCTGCCGGGCGTGCTCGAGCTCCTCGCCGACGAGCGCGCGGTGGCAGGCGGGAGCCGGCGCAACCGCGCGTGGGCCGAGGAGTTCACCGCCGTGGACGAGCGAGTGCCCGAGCCGCGGCTGCGCCTGGCGTGCGACGCGATGACCTCGGGCGGCCTGCTCGCCGCGGTGGCTCCCGAACGCGCTCGGGAGATGCCCGGCGCGCGGCTCGGCCGACTCGTGGCCGGCGCGCCGGGAGCGATCAGCCTCATGGCGTAGATCGCCCTTTCCGAGCGGGGGTGGCTGGGCTTCGGACAGCACCGTCACCTCGGCCGCGGGGTCTCGAGGAAGGAGGACTGACATCCGACGATCCCGGCTCCCCCGCGCTCCGCTCGACCGGGAAGAACTGTCCACGGGGGTGGGCCGCCAAGTGTCGGTAAACAGAAGGTTGCGCTATGCGGGAACTTCTGTCCACCGAGCGGCGGGCATCCCGTTTGTGGACATTTCTTCCCGCCTCAGAGGCCGATCGGGCGGACGCTCTCGCTTCCCTTCCTTGGACGTGGTCTACGGCGCTCAGGAGCTTGGCCGCAGGCGCGCGAGCGGAAGGCCGACCGCCAGCCCGGCAAGGACGCCGGTCAGTCCCGCGATCGGGTCGGCGTAGGGAACCGCGATCGGCACGAGCAGCAGGACGGCGGCGAAAGCGGCGACTCCGAGCAGGTCGGCCTCGACCTCGATCCCGCGACGTGCATCGCGCAGGTCGGGTATGGCCCAGGCGACGAGCAGCGCCAGCGCGACGCCGTTGCCGCCCAGGGGGAGGGCGTCGGCCCGGACCACCGAGGCGAGCACCGCGCCGCCCACGCCGCCCAGCACGAACAGGAGCAGCACGGGTAGGAGGCCGTGCCGGCGCTCGAGGAGCCAGCCGAATATCGCTATGGACATCACCGCGATGAGGGTGTAGGCGGTGTTTGAGTAGGTCAGCGGCTCCACGAGGAACCGCCACCATCCGCGCTCGAGGCCGCCACCGGGCAGCAGATCGGGGAGCGCGAGGAGCGCCAGCGCGAGTATGAGCGAGCCGAAGAGGCTGAGCGCGACGATCGCGATCGTCGCGTAGGGGCGCCGGTCGGGGCGGATGCCGGGGATCTCGCCTCGCCGCAGGGGACCGAGGGAGTCGGGCGAGCGGCGGCGAGGCCTCGCGGCGGTCTCCGTCATCCGCCCGTCGCGGTCGAGCTTGGGCGCCCGCTTGCGCAGGCGCGTGCCGCAGTACGGGCACTCCGTGACGTACTGGCTGACCTCCGATCCGCACTTCTTGCAGATCACGAACAGATCGGGTCCGCTCGAGGACACGAGCCGATCATAGAGCGCGCTTCGCGCGCACCCCGCGGCACCGGCGGGGAGGTCTGCTATGTGACCGCCGTGGCCGCCACGATCTCCCCCATGACCTCGCGGAGGTCGCGGTTGGCCTCGTAGACCACGGTCTGGCGCTCAGCGCCGTTGCCCCGGTCGAGCAGGTCCTGGATGCCGTCCAGGTCTCCGGCCGAGCCGAGGTCCTCGGCGTGCTCGCGCGCGCGCTCGAGCAGGCGGTGGGCGAGCTGCCGGGTGCCGACTCGCTCGCTCGAGGGTAGGTCGACGAGCTCCCCCTCGAGGCCATGGCGGGCGGCGAGCCACTTGTTCTCGTCGACCATCTCGTGGGGGTAGGCCGAGACCTGCTCCCCCGCGTCGAAGTGCTCGGCGAGCTCCTTGACGAGCGCGTGGACGAGCGCGGCCAGGGCCACGGTGTGCTCGATCCGGGTCTGGGCGTCCATGACTCGCACCTCGACGGTCCCCAGGTTCGGGTGGGGGCGCACGTCGTACCAGAGGTAGGTGTAGTCCTCGATCATCCGGGTCTCGACCATGAAGCCGATGCGCTCCTGGTAGTCCTCCCAGTCGCCGTAGCGAGGAGGGACTCCCACGCGCGGGAAGGCCCGGAAGATCGGCGTGCGCGCCGAGGCCAGTCCGGTGTAGTCCGCGCGCCAGAACGGGGAGTTGGCCGAGAGGGCGAGGAGGACGGGAATGTGCACGCGCATCCCGTTCGCGACGTGGATCGCCTTCTCGGGGCCGTCGATCCCCACGTGGACGTGCATGCCGAAGATGATCTCCTGACGCGCGACGAACCGCAGGGCGCTCACCAGGTCGCGGTAGCGCGGGCGCGCGACGATGCGCTGGTCCTCCCACATCGCGTAGGGATGGGTGCCCGCCGAGCCGATGGCCAGGCCCTTGGCGTCGGCGATCTGGAGCACCTCCTTGCGCAGCCCGCGGAGCTGGGCGCCCGCTTCGGCGCTGTTCTGGCCCGGGGAGGTGGCGATCTCGAGCACCGACTCCATGAGCTCGGGCTTGATGTCCCCCTGCGGAGCCGACTCGAGCATGGCCTCGATCGAGTTGGAGAGCTCGAGCGAGGAGCGGTCGAGGATCATGAGCTCCTCCTCGATCCCGAGCGTGAAGTCGGGGCCGGTGAAGTTGTGCTCCATCGGAGCGGGACCATACCCGCAGGGGGGTCGCCAGCCGGGCTCACCCCGGGCGCGCGTCCTAGACTGCGGGCCTCCTCCGGCAACCCTCGGCAAAGGACTCGACCCCATGGCTCTCGGCTACGACGGCAAGCTCTACATCCTCGCCTTCGACCATCGGGGCTCCTTCCAGAAGAAGATGTTCGGCATCGCGGGCGATCCCACCCCGGAGGAGACGGCGACCATCGCCGACGCCAAGCAGCTCATCTACGAGGGCATGGCGCTCGCGGTCGACCGGGGCGCCGAGGCGGGAGCGACCGGGGTGCTCGTCGACGAGCAGTTCGGCGGCGACATCCCACGCGAGGCCCACGAGAAGGGCCTGAAGCTCGCGATGCCGGTGGAGGCGAGCGGCCAGGACGAGTTCGACTTCCAGTACGGCGCCGAGTTCGGCGCTCACATCGAGCGCTTCGATCCCGACTTCTCCAAGGTCCTCGTCCGCTACAACCCCGACGGCGACGCGGAGATGAACTTCCGCCAGCTCGGCCGCCTCAAGGAGCTCGCGGACTGGCTGCACGCGCACGACCGCCTGTTCCTCTTCGAGCTCCTCGTGCCCGCGGAGGAGGCTCAGCTCACCTCCGTGGGCGGCGACGCCGACCGCTACGACACCGAGCTACGCGCCGACCTCATGCGCCGGGCCATCGCCGAGATCCAAGACTTCGGGATCGAGGTGGACATCTGGAAGATCGAGGGCCTCGACGAGCGCGCCGACTGCGAGGCGCTCGCCGAGCAGACCCGTCGCGGCGAGGGCCGCGAGAACGTCGTCTGCGTGGTACTCGGCCGGGGCGCGGGCAGCGACAAGGTCGACGAGTGGCTGAATGCCGCCGCCCCCGTGGACGGCTACATCGGCTTCGCGATCGGTCGCTCGGTCTGGTGGGACGCGCTGAAGGGCTACCTCGACGAGAGCCTGCCGCGCGAGCAGGCGGCGGCGATCATCGCCGAGAACTACCTGCGCTTCGTGCGCGTCTACGAGCAGCAGGAGGCGGTGCACTAGCAGCGCAGAAGCGCGCAGACGGTCACGACTTCGTGCCGTCTCAGGGCCGACTCGCAACACGGCCGTGCACGCGGGCCGAACGGCGGCGTAGCGTCGTGGGCGTGCGCCGCTCCCACGCCCTTCCGCTCGTCCTCGTGCTCGCGCTACTCGCCGCGCTCGCCGGCTCGCGGTTGGGGAGCGGCGGCGGCGGCGCCGGGGAGCAGGCCGGAGGAACGAAGACGGCACGGGTGGTGCGCGTGGTCGACGGCGACACCGTCAAGGTGGTGATCGGAGGCCAGCGGCGCACCGTCCGCTACATCGGCATGGACACGCCGGAGGACGTCAAGCCGGGCGTTCCCGTGCGTTGCTGGTCGCGTCGTGCCGCGCGCCAGAACGCCACGCTCGTGGCCGGGCGCACGGTGACGCTGCGCTTCGACTCCAATCCGCGCGATCGCTACGGCCGCCTGCTCGCCTACGTCTACCGCCGGCCCGACGGGCTCTTCGTCAACGCGGAGCTCGTGCGGCGTGGCGACGCTCGCGCCCGTCCGTTCCCCGACAACACCGCGCACCGCGCGTTGTTCGCGCGCCTGGCCGGCCAGGCGCAGAGCCGCGGGGTGGGACTCTGGCGAGGGTGCGGCGCCCGCGGAGAGGAGGCCTTCCCGGACGGGTGACATAAGCCCTTGATAGCCTCGCCCGCCATGCGGATGCGCGAAAGCCTCGCCCAGTTCGAGCAGGCCTTCTTCGAGGAGGCCGAGCTCGACCGCAACCGCCGCGCGCGTCTGCGGCGCACGGCGGCGCAGCGCTCGCGCCAGCGCACCCGGGCGCGGGAGGAGCAGCGCGGTTCGGTCCGCTTCGCCCTGCTCGTCTTCTCGCTCATCGCGACCGCGGTGATCGTCACCGTCGCGATGTTCGAGACGCTCTACTACGTCATGAGCTGAGCGGGCCGGAGCCGCGCCGAGCACGAGGCGCCCGTTACGCTCGCTCCATGACCTCCATCGGGACTGACCCCACGGCGACGCGCGCCGACGTCTCCTTCTCCGTCGAAGGCGAGCGATGCGCCGCCTGGCTCTACCGGCCGGACGGGGAGGCGCCGGCCCCGTGCGTGATCCTCGCCCACGGGTTTGGCGCCACGCGCGAAATGCGCCTCGACGCCTTCGCCGAGCGCTTCGCCGCGGCGGGCTTCGCCGCGCTCGTCTTCGACTACCGCCACTTCGGCGCGAGCGAAGGCGAGCCTCGGCAGATTCTGGACATCGGGCGCCAGCTCGCCGATTGGGCCGCCGCGGTGGCGTGGGTCCGCGAGCAGCCGGGGATCGACCCCGACCGGATCGCGCTGTGGGGTTCTTCTTTCAGCGGCGGCCATGTGATCGCGACCGCGGCCGGCGATCCGCGCCTCGCCGCGGTGCTCGCGCAGGTCCCCTTCGTCGACGGGCTGGCAACCCTCCGCCTTCTCCCCCCGCTCACCGCGCTGCGCCTCACTCTGGCCGGACTGCGCGACGAGTACCGCCGGCGCCGCGGTCGGCGACCGTTCACGGTGGGGATCGTGGGACCGCCGGGGGCCGTCGCCGCGATGACGAGCCCCGACGCCGAGCCCGGCTACCGCGCACTGATACCGCCGGGGGTGGCGTTCAACGACCGGGTGGCGGCGGGGATCGCCCTGCGCCTCGCGCTCTACCGGCCCGGCCGCAAGGCGTCGCAGGTGCGCTGCCCGCTGCTCATCAGCGTGGGCAGCGAGGATGCCATCACACCGCCCGAGCCGGCCCGCCGCGCCGCGGGCGCCGCCCCTCGCGGGGAGCTGATCGAATACCCCATCGGCCACTTCGAGGCCTACCAGGGAGCGGCGTTCGAGCGCGCGGTGGCCGACCAGACGGCCTTCCTCGGGCGCGTGCTGGGCTGAGGGTCCGTCCCGACCGGAGCCCTCAGGCCTAACGGGACAGGCCCTTAGGTCGAAGACTGGCCGAGGTCGCGCAGCGCGGCGTCGACCTCCTCGCGGGCGCCCTCGCTCTCAGCCGCGCGTTCCTGCTGGATCTCGAGGTAGACCTCTTTGCGGAAGACCGGGATCTCCCGGGGGGCCGTGATCCCGATGCGGACCTTCTCCCCCATTACGGCCAGGACGGAGACCTCGATCCCGTCCCCGATCATGATGCTCTGGTTGGACTTCCGCGTCAGGACCAACATGGGTCACGCCTCCCTGCCGCTTCGTGGGCCGAACCGCACCTCGCGCCGCGACATCCCTTTCGCGGCGCGACTGGCTCCTCCTTCTGAGCATACCGGTCGACGCCTGCGTCGGTGGGGGGTCATTCATGCCGCGGCGACCGACTCATCCGCTAGTCTGCCCGGCCGATGACTCGCCGCTCCCTGCGCCCCCAGCTCAACCAGATTCGTGGCTGGGTTCGCCAGGGCCGCACGGACGCTTGGATCGCACATCAGCTCGAGGTGACGGTCCAGCAGATCCAGGCCTTCAAGCGGGAGAACGAGCTAGAGCCGAACGGAGACGCCGAGGCCGTCGCGAGTCCCGACTTCGACGACGAGATCGACCTTCGCGCCGAGGACGACGCGCTCATCGCAGCCGAGCTCGAGGCGGCCGCCGCCCGCGCGGCGGAGCGCGCCGAGGAGGAGGCGGCTGCTGCCGAGGCGGACCCCGAGGGGGAGGACTCCGAGGAAGAGGAGCGTCCCGCCGGCCGCCGCGGGCGACGCGGAGGGCGCAGCCGGCGCCGGAGCGCCTCCACCTTCCTCGAGGGCACCTTCGACCACGGCGAGGAGGGCTACGGCCTGTGGCTCGATCCCGCAGTCCAGGACGACCCGGTCTACGCCGAGCACTGGGCGGGGCACCGGTCGGTCGAGGTCTCCGTCGAGGAGAACCAGATCGTGATCCGCCGGGTCGCCTCCGGTGACGAGGACGAGTAGAGCCTGAACCCCGCGGCCGCCGATCTCGGCGAGCTCGACATCATCCGGTCCTTCGTGCGCGGGATGGCCGATTGCAGCGCCGAGCGCGTGGAGCGCTTCCGTTGGGGGACCTCGCTGCTGACTCCTTCCCTCCCGCACGTCTGGGACCTCAACCTGCTGCGGATCGAGCGCGCGCCACTCGCGGCGCCCGCGCGACGCCTCGCCGCCGAGGCCGAGCGCCGTCAGGCCCGCGCCGAGCTCGCTCATCGGAAGGTCACGGTGGACGACGAGACGCTCGGAGTGCGCCTCGCGGCCGGGTTCGCAGCGCTGGGCTGGACGATCCAGCCGCTTGCCGCGATGGTGCACCGCCGCGCGCCCGATCGCTCGTCCGCGGGCGAGCACGTCGCCCGCGAGGTCGACGCCGAGTCCGTGCGGGCCTTCCAGGCCCGCTTCCTGCGCTCGGTGGCGTCCGCGCGTCAGGAGGGAACAGTCCGCCAGCTTCTCGACGAGGGAGCCCGCACGGCGGGCGCCACGCGGATGCGGCATCTCGGGATCCTCGACGGAGAGGACGTGGTCTCCGCCTGCCGGCTCTACGCCGACGGCCGCACGGCGCAGATCGAGGACGTGGGAACGCTCGCGGAGCACCGCGGCCGCGGTCTCGCGCGAGCCACGGTGCTCGCCGCGGTGGACCTCGCGCGCGCCGAGAGCCACGACCTCGTCTTCCTCCTCACCCACGAGGGGGACTGGCCGCGGCACCTCTACCGCCGCCTCGGGTTCGACCCCGTCGGACGCTTCTATGACTTCGTGCGTCCCGTTGCGGGTCCAACCGGGCGACGTTAGCTTTTAGGCCGAGAGTCGGCGGCCCCCCGCGAAGTCGGCCGCCTCCCGCGCGTAACGCCAGAACGCGGCGTCGGCGAGCGTCTGGGCGTCCCACGCGCGCGGCTCCTCCGGCGCGGCGTCCATGGCCACCGCGAGGCACCAGTCCGTGCCCTCGCCGTAGACTCCGGCGAGCTCCTCGGTGGTGAACGGCCCTCCCAGGCGGCGGCGAAGCTCCTCGACGATGCGCTCCGTCACCCGCTCGAGCGTCTCACGCACCTCGGGCGGGCTCTGCCGCAGCCGCCGCCCGCCGTCCTCCCACTGCTGGCGGGCGTGGACGAAGGACACGCCGGCGAGGCTACCAGCGGGAGCTACGGCCCTCCGGGCAGCCCGCGCACCACGTAGGAGCGCTCGGCGGAGCGCACCATGCCGAGTTGGCGCGCCTCGTGCTCGAGCGTGAGGGGCTCGCGGAGCGCCCTCTGCTCGGTGGCGAGCGAGCGGTTCTCGCGCTCGAGGCCGCGCACGATCGCGCGCTCGCGGCTGGCCTCGCGCCACGTCGAGAGATAGGAGCGCGCCGGCTGCAGGTAGAGGCCGAGGACTCCGAGGAGGACGAGAAGGAGGGCGGTGCGGGCCACCCGGTCCCAGCGCACGCGCAGCGCGGCCGTGGAGGTGCGGGACCGGGGCGGCGGCCGGCGGGCGGCGGCGCGAGCGGTGCGGGCCGGCGGCATGCCCGTCTCGTTCGTCCGCGGAGGGCCGACTCCTTTCTCCTGCACCGCTTCAGGCAAGGCTTGGGCGGGCACCTTCTCGCGAAGGGTGCCACGCCGCCCGGTCGTCCTCGTGGGGTCCCTACGAGCGGAACACGCTCCGGCCCGGGTAGGTCGCGTCCTCGCCCAGCGCCTCCTCGATGCGCAGGAGCTGGTTGTACTTCGCCACGCGGTCCGAGCGCGAGGGCGCGCCGGTCTTGATCTGCCCGCAGCCGGTCGCCACGGCGAGGTCGGCGATGGTGACGTCCTCCGTCTCGCCCGAGCGGTGCGACATCACCGCCGTGTAGCCGCTCTCCCGAGCGAGCTTGATCGCGTCGAGCGTCTCGGAGAGCGTGCCGATCTGGTTGACCTTGACGAGGATCGAGTTGCCGACGTGCGCCTCGATCCCGCGACGTAGGCGCTCGGAGCTCGTGACGAAGAGGTCGTCGCCCACGAGCTGGACCCGGGCGCCGAGCTTCTCGGTCAGATCGCGCCAGCCGTCCCAGTCCTCCTCGTCCATTCCGTCCTCGATCGAAACGATCGGATAGCGGCCGGCGAGGGCGGCCCAGTAGTCGGCGAGCTCGTCCGAGCTCAGGGTGCGTCCCTCGTGCTCGAGCTCGTAGCCGCCGGAGTCGGAGTGCAGCTCGCTGGTCGCGGGGTCGAGCGCGATCGCGATCTGCGTCCCGGGCACGTAGCCGGAAGCGCCGATGGCCTCCATGAGCACCTCGAGCGCAGCCTCGTTGGACTCGAGGTCCGGGGCGAAGCCGCCCTCGTCGCCCCCGGCGGTGCCCAGTCCACGGCCGTGGAGGGTCTTCTTCAGGTGGTGAAAGACCTCGGCGCCCATCCGCAGCGCCTCGGAGAAGCGCTCGGCCCCCACGGGAACGATCATGAACTCCTGGAAGTCGACGCGGTTGTCGGCGTGCGCGCCGCCGTTGAGCACGTTCATCATCGGCACGGGAAGGACGTGCGCCGCCTCGCCGCCCAGGTAGCGCCAGAGCGGCAGGCGCTCCTCGGCCGCCGCGGCATGGGCGGCCGCGAGGGAGACCGCGAGCGTGGCGTTGGCTCCCAGCCGGCTCTTGTTGGGCGTGCCGTCGAGCTCGATCAGGGTGCGGTCGAGCCCCGCCTGCGCGCTGGCGTCGCGGCCCCGGACGGCCCGGGCGATCTCCCCGTTGACGTGGGCGACGGCCTTGGTGACGCCCTTGCCCCCGTAGCGCTCCCCGCCGTCGCGCAGCTCGGTGGCCTCGAACTCGCCGGTGGAGGCGCCCGACGGCACGGCGGCGCGCCCCCATGCGCCAGAGCGCAGCGCGAGCTCCACCTCGACGGTCGGATTGCCGCGGGAGTCGAGGATCTCGCGGGCGTGTACGTGCTCGATGGCGCTCATGGGCGGAACACGCTCTCCTCCTCGCTGTGGGCCTGGGCGTAGAAGCCGAGCTGCTCCTCGGCGAGAAGATCCTGCCACGCCCGGCCCGCGCGCGCGGCGAGCGCCTCCGCGCGCTCGACGCGACCGCGGAAGCGCTCGCTCGCGGCGCGGAGGGAGAGCTCGGGATCGACACGGAGCCGACGGGCGGCGTCGACCGCCGCGAAGAGCCCGTCGCCCACCTCGCGGAACGCGCGCTCGCGCTCATCCCGTGCGCCGCTCAGCTCCGCGAGCCCCGCGGCCGCGGACGTGAGCGGCGCCTCGGGCTCCAGGCCGGTGGACGCCACCCGGCGCTGCACCTTGCGCGCGTGCAGCAGGGCGAGCAGGTTCTCGGGCACCTCGGCGAAGATGCCGCGCTCGCGTCCCTCCTCCCCCTCCTTGATCCGGTCCCAGTTGCGCAGAACCTCGCCGGCGTCGCGCACCGCGGTCTGCCCGAAGACGTGCGGATGGCGGCGGATCAGCTTCTGGCGGCATTGCTCGGCGACCGCGGCGAGGTCGCCGGCGCCCCGCTCCTCGAGGAGGAGGGCGAGGAAGTGGACCTGGAAGAGGACGTCTCCGAGCTCGTCGAGGAGCTTGGCGTCATCTCCGCGCTCGGCGGCGTCGGCCAGCTCGTAGGCCTCCTCGACCGTGTGCGGGACGATCGAGCGCTCGTCCTGCTCGCGGTCCCACGGGCACTCGCGCCGCAGGCGGCGGGTGAGCTCGTCGAGCGCGAGCAGGGCCTCGGTGGGGGAGCGCGGCGGAGCGCCGGCCACCGGCTAGGGGCCGCCGCCCTGCGGCGCCGCGCCGCCACTTCCCTGGGGGGCGGCGCCGCCGCCGCCCTGAGGCGCAGCGCCGCCGGCGCCGCCGGCGCCGCCGGGGGTGACGGGCTGCGGCGGGGGCGGGGGCGCGCCCTTGCACCCGTCGACCAGGAAGGCCTTCTGGCACTGAGTGCGCGCGACCCACTTCTTGCGGAACTGCGTCCGGAACGCCGTGAACGCCGACTGCTGCGCCTGGGCCATGAGCTGCTGCTTGATCTGGGGAGCCACCACGGGGAAGGCCGGCTGGGTGGGGGGGGTGATCGACTTCACGCGGAAGACGTAGAAGCCGAACTGCCCCTTGACCGGGCCCTCGAGCGTGCCCTTGGGGGCGGAGAACGAGGCGGCGTCGAGCGCGCGGTCCTGCTCGCCGCGAAAGACGTTGGGCAGGAGGCCGCCGGTGGCCTTCGTCGTCTGGTCGACGGAGTACTTCTTGACCACCGCCTTGAAGCTCGCGCCCTTCTGCAGGGCCGCCTTGGCCGCGTCGGCTCGGGCGCGCGTCTTGGCGAGCACGATCTCGAGCGCCCGATGCTCGGGCTTGGCGAACTGCTGCTTGTGGCTGTTGTAGTACGCGGAAACCTGGGGGTCGGTGACCGGGGCGGGCTTGACGACCTTGGCCTGGAGCTTCATGGCGAGGGTCGAGATCTTCACCCGGAAGTTCACGTCGTCGGGGGTGAAGCCGGAGGTCTTGAGGAACTGCTGGAACTTCGCCTCGGTGCCGAACGCCTGCTTCTTCTGGAGGGCGAGCTGCTTCTGCACGTCGGCGTCGGTGACGCTCACGCCCTGGTCCTTGGCCTCACCCTGGATCCACTCGGCCTGGATGAGGAACGGGAGCACCTGCATCTTGAGCTGGTCGTAGGTGCGCTGGCACTGCTGCTTGAACTGCGCGGGGTTGGGCTTGGGCTGGCCTGCGGCGGGCTTCGGCGTCGACTTCTCGGCGACGGCGATGCACTTCGTGTAGTCGGGCGGGTCGGGCACCACGGCGGGCTGGCCCGGCGTGGACTGGGCCGAGGACTTGGCGGCGATGCCCACCCAGTGGTCGAAGGTGTCCTTCGAGATCGACGTGTCGCCGATCTTGGCCACCGTGCCGCCCGACGCGCCGCCGCACGCCGAGATGACGGCGACGGAGACGAAGAAGGCGGCAAGCGCCAGGAGGATACGGAGCAGGCGGGCCACGCGGGGGCGCCATGCTAGCGAACGGTCCCTCAACCTCCGCTAAGTGGTGAGCCGGTCCTAGTGGTTCGTCCCGTGAGTCCGTGTGCGGATTTGCGGGACGGGCCACTACGCCGCTTCGCGGGTGACGGCGAGCAGCACGTCGGCGGCCCGGACCACGGCGGGAAAGCGCTCGGCCGGGTCGTCGGGCACGCGGACGGAGAGCTGCGAGCGGCCCGACTCGTACACGGCGCCGGGGATCTCCTCCCGCACCCGCCGCGCCCGCACGGAGTCGAGCTCGATCGGCGTCACCGCCAACCGCCCGCCCCGGATGGACACGGCCCGGGCGCCCGCCTGCCCGAGCTTGATGCGCGCCTGCTGGAGGGCGAGGAGGTTCTCGAGCGGCTCGGGAGGCGGCCCGAAGCGGTCCTCGAGCTCCTCCCGGAGCACTGCGACGTCGGCCACCTCGCGCGCCACGGCGATGCGCCGGTGCACGTCGATCTTCGCCTGCTCGTAGGGGATGTACTCCGAGGGGACGTAGGCATCGACGTTGACGTCGAGGCGCACCGGCTCGGACTCGTCCTCGAGCGCCTCGCCGCCCAGCCGGGCGACCTCCTCGTCGAGCATCTGCATGTAGAGCTCGAAGCCGAGAGCGGCGACGTGGCCCGACTGCTCATCGCCCAGCAGGTTGCCCGCTCCGCGGATCTCGAGGTCGCGCATCGCGATCTTGAAGCCGGCGCCGAGCTCGGTGTAGTCCGACAGGGCGGACAGACGCTGCGCCGCGTCGGGGGTCAGTGCCGCGGCGCTCGGATAGAGGAGATAGGAGTAGGCACGCTCGCGCGAGCGCCCGACCCGTCCGCGGATCTGGTAGAGCTGGGCGAGGCCGAAGGTGTCGGCCCGCTCGACGATCAGCGTGTTGGCCTGGGGGATGTCGATCCCCGACTCGATGATCGAGGTGCACACGAGCACGTCGGCCTCGCCGCGCAGGAAGCGCAGCATCCGCTCCTCGAGCGTGCGCTCGTCGAGCTGGCCGTGGGCGACCTCGTAGCGCGCGTTCGGGACGAGGCCCCGCAGGCGCTCGGCGGTCTCGTCGATCGTCTCCACCCGGTTGTGGAGGAAGAACGCCTGACCGCCGCGCGCGATCTCCCGGGTGATCGCCTGGCGCACGAGCTCCTCGTCGTACTCCCCGACGTAGGTCTTGACGGGCCGCCGGCCCTCGGGCGGGGTCTCGATCACCGAGATGTCGCGCAGGCCGGCGAGCGACATCTGCAGCGTGCGGGGGATCGGCGTGGCCGACATGGCGATCACGTCGACCTTGAGCTTGAGCTGGCGCAGGAGCTCCTTCTGCTTGACCCCGAAGCGCTGCTCCTCGTCGAGGATGAGCAGGCCGAGGTCCTTCGCGCGCACGTCGCGGGAGAGCAGGCGATGGGTGCCGATGAGGATGTCGACCTTCCCGTCGGTGAACGCCTTGACCGCCGCCCGCTGCTCGGCGGCGGGACGAAAGCGGGAAACGTGCTCGATCGTGAAGGGGTAGTCCTTGAGGCGCTCGGAGAAGGTGCCGAAGTGCTGCTGCGCGAGGATCGTGGTGGGCACGAGCATCAAGACCTGCTTGCCGGCGCCCGCCGCCTTGAACGCCGCGCGCAACGCGACCTCGGTCTTGCCGTAGCCGACGTCGCCGCACACGAGGCGGTCCATGGGGCGCGGGGCCTCCATGTCGAGCTTGACCTGCTCGATCGCCTCGCGCTGGTCGGGCGTCTCCTGGTAGGGGAAGCGGTCCTCCCACTCCCGCTGCCAGTCCGAGTCGGGGTCGAACGCGAAGCCCTCGCGCCGGCGGCGCTGGGCGTAGAGGTTCAGGAGCTCGCCCGCGAGCTCCTGCGCGGCCCGGCGCGCGCGGGCCTTCATCTGGTCCCAGCGCGTGCCGCCGAGCTTGGAGAGCGGGGGATGCGAGCTCGCGCCCGCGCCGACGTAGCGGGAGATCTTCGCGAGCTGGTCGACGGGGACGAAGACACGATCCGAGCCCGCGTACTCGAGGTAGAGGTAGTCGCGCGTGACGCCGGCCACCGTCTTGGTCTCGAAGCCGGCGAAGCGGGCGATGCCGTGGTCCTCGTGGACGACGATGTCGCCCGTGCGCAGGTCGGCGAACGAGCGCAGCGCCCCGCGCCGGCGCCCACCGTCCTGCGGCTGGGCCGCCCCGCGGCGGCGGCGGAAGAGCCGATGCTCGGGGATCACCGCGAGCTTGAACTGCGGGGCGATGAAGCCGTCGCGTAGCCGGGCGCTCGTGAAGCGCAGCGCGGCCCGGGCGGGCGCATCCCCGTTGGTCCATTCAACCTTGAGCCGCCCGAGGTTGTAGGCGGCGCGCTCTCCCTCGCCGCGCTGGGCGAAGGCGGCGAGCGTGCGGTAGCCCGAGCGCACGAGCTTCTCCAGCTCGGGCTCGGCGTCCTTGATCGAGCGCGCCGCGACGTCGGCAGCCTGGGCGCGGAACTGGAAGGGCTGGTCCTGGTCGATGGAGGAGAGGCGCACACGCGCGCGCTCGGCGAGCTGCGCCGAGATCCGCTCCGGGGGGACGTAGAGGTGGTGGGCGTCGACGTCGTGGAAGGCGGCGCATACGTCCTGCCAGTGGTCGGCGAGGGCCGGCGCGACCTCCTCCTCGGCGGCCACGAGCACCTCGGCGTCCGCCGGGGCGACGTCGAAAAAGGAGCGGAAGCGGTCCACGGGTAGGAGCTCCGCTATGTCCGGCCGCTCGCTCGGCTCCTCGAGCGCGGCGATCTCGGCGAGCTCCCGGTGCTCGGGCGCGAGCTCGGCGGCCGGGGCGATCTCCACCCGCTCCGCCTCGCCCAGCGAGCGCTGGGTGAAGGTGGAGAACCACCGCAGTGACTCGACCTCGTCGCCGAACAGGTCGACGCGCACGGCGCGATCCTCGGTCGCGGGGTAGACGTCGAGCAGGCCGCCGCGCACTGCGAACTGCCCGCGGTCCTCGACCTGCTCCACGCGCTCGTACCCGGCGGCGGCGAGGTCGGCCGTGGTCTCGTCGAGGTCGAGGAGGTCCCCTCGGGCGATCGCGAAGCCGTGCGGGCGCAGCTCGGGGTCGGGCACCTTCTCGGAGAGGGCGACGGCGCTCACCACGACGACGGGGGGCTCCGCGCCGCCGAGCGGAGCGGTCAAGCTGTCGAGCGCGGCGATCCGCAGCCCGACGAGGTGCGGGGGAGGCGCGAGGTGCGACTCGTAGGCCACGCCGCGCGAGGGGTAGAGACGCACGGGCCGCGGGTGGAGCCAGGCGCGCAGGTCGGCGGCGAGGTCGCGGGCCTGGCGGTCGTCTCCGGCGACGACGAGGGCCGGGCTCGCCGGCGCGTGCTCGGCCAGCGCGGCGATGAGGTAGGGCCGCAGCGACTGCGAGACGAACGCGCGACCGCCCTCCCGCGCGAGCGTCGTGGTGGCGGGATCGTCGTCGGCGTAGGCGAGGAGGGGACGGAGCATGCGGGCGCGGCCGGTCGCGGAGGCGCGCTCGGCCGGTCAGACCAGTCTAGGAGGCGGAGCGCTCCGCGAGCACGAGCCCCTCCGCGGCGTCGCGCGCCCGCTCGACGAGCGCCGCCACCTCCCCCGGAGGCTCGCGGAACCTCCCGAGCACGTAGGCGGCCACGACGTCCGGGTCGGTGGACTCGGGGCGACTCACACCGATCCGCACGCGCCAGAAGTCCGCGGCGCCCAGCTCGCGCTTGAGGGACTTGAGACCGTTGTGCCCGGCCAGGCCGCCGCCGAGGCGCACCCGCACCTCTCCGAAGGGGAGGTCGATCTCGTCGTGGAGCGCGAGCACGCGGTCGAGCTCGACGCGGTAGGCGCCCCGCGCGGGCCCCGCGGCGCGGCCGGCGTCGTTCATGTAGGTCTGGGGCTCGAGGATCGCCACCCGCGGGCCTCCGATGCCCGCCCGACCTTCACTCAGAAGCCCGGCGTACTTGGCCTTGGGCCGCGGGAGCTCCCAGCGGGAGCGCAGAGCCTCGGCCACCGCGAAGCCGACGTTGTGCCGGGTCCCCGCGTAGCCGGTGCCGGGATTCCCAAGGCCAACGATCAGCCAGTCGACGGTGGGCGTGCCGCGCCCGCGCAAGCGTGGTGGCTCAGCCGGGAACGGTGCCGGCCTCGGCGTCGGCGTCGCCCTGGCCGGACTCCGCCTCGGCCTGGCCGCCCGCCTCGCCCACCCGCTCGGTCTCCTGCTCGATCGCCTCGTCGGACTCCACCTCGAGTCGCGGGGGCGAAAGGGTCGCGATCACGGTCTCGGGGTCGTCCACCAGCGCCACTCCGCGTGGCGGCCGCAGGCCCGCGAGCGTCAGCGTGTCGTGGATCTGCATCCCGGAGACGTCGTGCGTGAGCTGGTCGGGAATCTCGTTGGGCAGCGCCTCGACGGTCAGCTCGCGCGTGACGAGCTCGACGATGCCGCCCTCCACCACGCCGGGCGCCGCGTCGACGCCCTCGAGCTCGAGGACCACCACGGCCTGGATCGGCTTGTCGAGGCGCACGCGCAGGAAGTCGATGTGCATCGGGTCGCCGGTGACGGGATGGCGCTCGAGCTCCTTGACGAGGACGGGGGTGCTGGCGCCGTCGAGCGACAGGTCGATCACCGCACCGGAGTGCGCCAGCGCGCGGCGCAGCGTGAGGGCCTCGACCTGCAGTGGCTGAGGCTCCCCCCCGCCGCCGTAGACGATCCCCGGCACCTGTCCCGCCCGGCGCAGGCGGCGAGTCGCGCGCGAACCCTGCGCCTCGCGGGCGGCGGCGGTGAGCGTGGTGGTGTCGGACTCGGCCATGGGCGGCGCCCGATGCTAGCGAACGGGTTCTCATCCGCCCGAACCGCGCTAGGCTGACTCGATGGGCTCATCCACGCAGCTCGTGCTGCTGGCGGCGATGATTCACCTCGCCGGGCTGCTGCTCGCGATGGTGCTGATCCTCCCCATCCTGCGTGATGATGACGCCCGGTTCGGACCGCCCGAGGACGGAGACGACGGCGGGGGGGGCAACGACCGCCGCCGGCCTCCGACACCGGTCGGGCCGAGTGGCGGCGGGATCCCGCTGCCTGACGCCCGGCCCGCCCGCGTGCGCATGCGGGAGCCCGCCCGCCTGGGCGACCTGCGGCCCGCGGCACCCCCCCGGCGAGGACCGGCGCGCGAGCCCGCGCGCGCCCCGCGTCGAACCCCGGCGCGCCGGTAGGCGGCTCAGCGCTTGGGGCAGCTCGCGTCGCCGGGGATCGGCGCCGAGAGCTGCGAGAGCGCGACGCGCAGGCCGGAGAACGGATCGCCGCCACGGTGC
>JAABUZ0100001599.1_pt1 | contig 42140 bp, 26 predicted proteins | sample 5562091 | NCBI WGS metagenome assembly JAABUZ01 (sample SAMN12813069, study PRJNA571459) | rock metagenome | isolation source: Antarctica rocks | place: Antarctica: Victoria Land, Linnaeus Terrace sud | collected 2015-12-21
CGCAATCCGTTCGTCTTTCTCTCGATTGTCACGTACAAGTCGCTCAATCTCTTGATCTTTATCCATACAAGAACTCTACCCCATCTTCTTCTCACTTTGCAAGGGGAGAGTCCTTCTGAGTAGTTACAAAACAAGAAAATCAAACATACCGATCCTTCCCTGGAGAGTCTTTATGCGCACAATATTAATTCTGAACCCGACCTCTGGCGCGTCTTCTATGGCCCCACAAGATCGTCAAGAGGAGACGTTTGAGCAACATGAGGAAGCTATTGTAGCGGAACTACGCATCTATGGTATTGAACCAGAAGTATGGTATACAACACCAGACGACCCAGGAAGTGGGTTAGCAAAAAAGGCAGCGGCAGAGGGAGCAGAGGTTGTGATCGCGGCAGGCGGTGATGGCACTATCCATGCTGTTGCTAGTGGACTTATTGGTACAACAAGTATTCTGGGCATCATCGCAATGGGAACGATGAACAACCTGGCGAACAGTTTGAGTATTCCGGATACTGTTGAGGGTGCTTGTGCTATTATTGCAAAAGGTGAGACAAAAAAGATAGACATCGGGAACATCAATAATCATGTCTTTCTTGAGGTCGCTGGTATTGGCCTGGAAGCAGTGCTCTTTCCTGCTGCTGAAGAGATCAAAAGTTATGGCTTGCTCTCCACCATACGAGGCGCTATTGATGGCCTCATTTCATTGTTTTCGTTCAAACCTGCCAGCATCAGAGTTTCGTTTGATGGGCAGAAGAGTCGCAACTATAAAGTACTTCAGGTGACAATATGTAATTCGCCCTACTATGGCGTGCATCTACAAGTTGCACCGGGCACGTTGATGGATGACGGATTGCTGGATGTAGTAATTTATAAGAACTTTAGCAAGATTGAGTTTATTCGACATGGCATTTCAATTACGAAGGGTCGACGTATTCTGGAGCCAAAAATTACGCGTCGTAAAGTCAAGACTCTTCATATCACTGCTGATTATCCAGTAGCAGTGCATGCTGATGGAGTGGCGCATGGTCATACACCTGCACTTGTTTCAGTGACACCAGGAGCCCTGAGCGTTCGTGTACCAATACAGGTTGCTGAAGGTCCAAACGTGGTAGACGGTGAGAAGAAGCGTAGACAGCGACGTACAAAATTTAAGCAAAACGAGGGAGTGGAGATACTTGATGCTCCATTCACTGAACCAGAAGAGAAAGGGACAGTACATGTCAACTAATCCCCCATCATCGTCAGATGCAACGGATGTGCTAGGGGGCATTCCTCTGCCACAAGTCAACATACCTGACATCGCGAACGAGGCAATGCGCGTTGCGGCAGAGACGTCATACTCTGGTCGTAAAGCAGTTTCACGAGGAACTATGTTTCTTGCGTTTTACCTATGGCTCCTCTCTGGCGCGGCTATTCTTTCGTGGATTGCACAGCGCACACAATTCTTTCCTGGCGATATGTCAATTACAGCACGTTTGCAAAGACAAAAAAATTCGGGCTTCCGCAATTTTATGTACTGGGTCTCTGAGGTGGGATTTTGGCAGTGGTCTGTGCCAGAGACGTTAGGAGTTGCAGGCATCTTTTGGGCATTGCGTTTCCGTTTAGAAGCTTTGTTTATTTTACTGACAACCTCATCGAACATTCTTAATGCGATCGTCAAACGTGTCATTAAACGTCCCCGTCCCGATAAGGAGTTAGTGTCCGTTGTGCGTGTCATCAACGAGCCGAGTTTCCCTAGCGGTCACGTTATGCACTATACCAATTTCTATGGTTTGCTGATCTACCTGCTTGCCACGAACTGGCCTCCTGGTAAATTACGTAATGCCCTGATCAGCATATGTACCGGTATGATCGCGACAATTGGGCCATCACGCATTTACCTGGGAGCTCACTGGCCTAGTGATGTGATGGCGGGTTATCTTTACGGCGGTCTTTGGTTTGGAGGCATTATCACGTTGTACTTACGTGTAAAAGCATGGCTCCATCCTCCAAAGGGGACACAAATGCTTGTACCGGATGAGATTGTAAAGCCATTGCAACAGCCTGGCGACGAAGAAAAATAAGAAAGGGCTCTACGAAAAAGGATGCTACCCAATCGGTAGCATCCTTTTTCGTAGAGCCCGTCCTCGGTTTTATCCTATATGTGCTAATGACTCCGCAGCAGCTTCGGGAGTTGCAGCAATCTCTTCCTCACTTGGCTTGTAGGCATACTTATCGGCACGTCCACCAGGCAAGAGGAACATGGTGGCGAGACCAAGAACAGCAAGTACAAACATTAGGCCATAGACCCAGAAGAGGCTTTGCGAAAGAGCGTTTTGTAGTTGTATCAAGAATGGCATAGGTAGTGATGCTCGTAATTCAGGAGTGAGCAGAACATTTGCGGGTGCTATGTTCTTGGGTAAGCGACTGGCGACGTTAGAAAACTGAGAGTAAATCGGTGTGAAGCGCAAAGCCATTTGTGCATTAAGAATTGTTCCCATAATCGCAACACCCACGGTACCACCCATTGTGCGAAAGAACTGCGTGGTTGCTGTTGCTACACCACGCAACTTCCAGGGCACCGCATTTTGTACTGAAAGGATAAACACGGAACTCGCGAAACCAAGTCCTGTACCAATCAACACCATTGCGACAACAATGAATGGGAGATTGGTCTGTGCGTTGAAAAGAGTTGTCATAGCAACGCCTATGACAGAAGCCACCAAACCTAATATGCCTGTGACACGATAGCCGTAGTTAATAACTGCTTTTCCACTAATCGTCGACGCAATAGGCCATGCCAGTAGTAATGGCCCGAGGGTGATACCAGCACTCGTTGCACTTCCACCTTTGACACCCTGTACGAAGAGCGGAACATAAGAGGTAATGCCAAACATAAGCACGCCTAGTACAACACCACCAATACTTGAAATAGTAATGATGCGACTCTTAAAGAGGTCTAAGGGCAGGATTGGCTCTGCGGCACGCAGTTCAGTACGAATGAAAAGAATAAGTAGCACAAGCGCAGCAATGAAGAGGCCGATGCTTTGGAACGATGTCCATGCCCAGGTTGTACCGCCTTGTAGAAGTGCGAACAGGAGTGCGACGATACTACCCGTAAGTGTAAGCGTTCCCAGATAGTCCAGATGGTGCTTTTTACGCTCAACGGTCTCTTTAAAGAAAATTGCCAATAGGACCATCGAGACCAGCCCAAAGGGAAGGTTGATGAAGAAGACCCAGCGCCATGAAAAATGATCGACGATGAGACCACCAACGAATGGGCCAACAACACTCGATAAGCCCCATACACCGCTAAAAAGACCCTGTACTTTTGCACGCTCTTCCAAAGCGAAGATATCACCGATAATTGTTAGCACAATTGGCATTACTGCACCCGCACCTAGCCCTTGAATGGCACGGAAGACGATGAGCTGCTCCATTGATTGTGCCGCTCCTGATGCTGCCGAGCCAATAATAAAAAGTGCAGCTCCAAACAGAAATAGCGGCTTTCGTCCATAGAGGTCAGCCAGTTTGCCATAAATTGGGACTGTTGTGGTGGAGGTCAACAGGTAAATTGAGAATACCCACGAGTAGAGTGTAATCCCTCCCAATTTTCCAACTATACTCGGCATAGCGGTACCAACAATCGTGGTATCGAGTGCCGCTAGTGTCATACCAAGCATGAGTGCTATCGTAATAATAATTTTCGCTTGTTTGGTCATCCCTGTTACCCCTATGCATGGAAATAGATTGAGACAATAATTCTCTCATCGTCCTGTTCTCATTTGTAGGACGATAATAAAGGCGTCTTTGGGTCTATTCAGCCTTTGCAGCATTGCAAAAGAGGACACAGTGGAATATGCCCTTACTTTGCTTTAACATGTACTGGATAATTGTTTATTCCAAGAGGAAACGCTACGAGAGCAGGAATCGGCTAACCGACTGCCACCCTCGTAGCGTTTCCTCTTGGAATATATGAGACTAGAGGCTAGACTTCGACCTCAACACCCTTCCAAAAGGCGACATAATCTTTGATCTGCTTGGCAGCATCCTTTGGTGCGGGATAGTACCAGGCAGCATCTTTATTCTCTTTGCCGTCAACTTCTATAGTATAGTAACTAGCGAGACCCTTCCAAGGGCAGGTCGAATGTGTGCTACTCTCTTTGAAGTATTCACGCTTTACTGCATCTGCTGGGAAGTATTGGTTGCCTTCGACAATTTCGGTGTTATTGCTTTCGGCGAGTACGACGCCGTTCCATGTTGCTTTTGCCATGATAGAATGCTCCTTTTTGCTACTGTCGTGCTTGCATGTTTGTCAACATACAACACATCTCCTCTTACAATACGCCATAACGGAAAGTATGTCCAGAAAAGTTGTTGGCTCTTCAGTGCTATTTGCAAGGCGAGTAGAGCATGTTGGAGACATAATAGGGAAAATCCAATTGACTGTCATAACGTCTACTTACAAAGAAGAGTGGAACATATAGCAGATATTTATCATTGCACCATAGGGTAGAATGTTCTATAAAAACTTTTACCATCTTTATGTGCAATTGTTGTGTTAGAATGCTTTTATCCATGCAATCTCTAAACGGAATGGACCAACTTGCTTATTAGCAATAATGAAACCAAACGAGTTTATGTATTGTGTATCGAGTGGAGGAGCATTGGATGGTCGCTTGCCACGCCGGGCAGCAACAAAATTTTGAAAAGGAAGTTGAATTGTTGTCCATTCATCGTTCTTGGTCTCAAAACTTGCTTGATAACGTAGTCTGTTTTGGCTTGTATCCGTCCTGATATTTACACTATAGCGTTTGTCATCACCCTTCACATGGAGCGAGATGCCAGTATAGGAACTCAGATCGTACAGGGCATCACGCGAACGTACAGCAGCAAAGCCTCCATTATTTTCGAGCGATACCTCGCCAACAAATATAGCCGTATCTTGCTCAGTGCTACGAAGTTGGCTATTGGAAATACCACCCATAACCGTGTCATCACGGGAGTACCATTGCACAATATCATCAGATTTACTAAAGTCAAAAAGTATGCTTTCCTGCTTTTCAGGGAATGTCATTCGTTTCTCCTTAGGCATGACAATAAAGAGACGAAGGAATCATTGTTTCGCACTCCTTCCTTACTCTTATACATGTAGTATAGTTGAGGAAAGACACGAGTGCAAGAACAGAATTTACTTTACAGGAGACAATACATGAGTATTTCTACCACATCACCTCAGACGTGGATTGATGATGCAACGCTCCAAATTGATATAGATTACCTCGACTCGCACTGGCAACGTAGACCTATAGGTGACGAGGACAAGCCAATTATTGATATTGGCACAGGGAAACCGCTGGTATTTGTGCCCATTCTTGAGCATCTCGATTGGGTCTATAGTCATCAAATACAGGCATTGAGTCAGACACGACGTGTTATTTTTTATCGCCGTCATGAATCGCGTACAGTGCCGATCACTGCGCTAGAGCGTGCTGAGGAGTTACGCATTGTACTCGATAGCCTGGAGCTAGAGCGTGTCGACCTAGTGGGACATGGTGACGCCGCAATCGTACTACTGGAATTTGCTATCCGTTATCCACAACGTTGCCGCTCACTGACCGTGCTTGTGCAGGGGCCCGATTATGTAATTGCGCCGCATCCAATTATCTGGCTACTTCATGATCTCTTCATACGCTTACCCGTTGAATATATCCTTCCACCTCAATTGTTGAGCACCATCGTAGCAAACTATGCAACTGCGCGTAGTCCACAAAACCAGACATTTCCCGCCATGCCGCACCGCCTTGTGGCAAAACAGTTTAATAAGATCGCGTTCTGGCCTGCGGTCTACAAGTTTTCTGTGCTGCCTGTCATCCACAATGTCGATTTTTACGAGCGTCTCGCTCCTCTCACCATGCCAGTGCTCGTTCTCAACCGTACCGATGACCGTTTGACACCTGAACCTAAAACACACTGGCTCGCGAAGCATCTGCCAAATTGTTCAGACTATCATGTCATGCATGGGGGAGATCGTTTCTTTATGTATGCACAATCCGAGATGGTCAATCCACTGATAGAGCAGTTTTTAGCAAAACAAGTATAGGATTGTGCAGGAATAAAACAGTTCTACTAAAGGACCCTGTATTGCAGACTATTGGCGCGATCTTCCCAATACGCTGGGCAATGGCGGCGTTAGGTTCAACACTTGGTTTACATGGTGATCATCTAGGTGACGACAAACTTTTTGGGGATAGTCTGACGTATCATATATCATAGCACGCTCTACTCGACGTTTACTCATAATGAAGCTGCCCAGAGACTTGTACTTTCATGGGGTGCGCTCGGCATCACAATTATTGTCCTCGCAATTGCAATGGGCATCGCATTGAAACGGAAAGATATTCGCGGCTAGGAAGTTCGTTCCGCAGCATTCTTCTCTAAGAATTCAACTCAACCTATGAGCCTGTCTGTAGGACACGACAAATAGCATCTTTATAGATAGGTCTTTCTAAACGTTGTATTTGAGGGTAAGAGCATCTACAAAACGATGCCCTGATTTCAGCATTTGGAAAGTCCTATTTTTACAAAGCACATAGCTTGATTTACTTGTCAAGCTGCATAAACACTTCCACGTTTGAAAGAACATCAAATGCGGATAGTGCATACAATTTACTGTGATTGTACTGTTTTATGAAAAGGAGAGAGAGATGCAGCGACGAGTTAGGCGGCGTGTAGTTATTACGGGACTTGGTGTGGTCGCACCCAATGGTATAGGCAAGAAGCTTTTTTGGGATGCCTCGGTTGCGGGCCGTTCTGGTATTCGATCCATTACACGCTTCGATGCCAGTCGATTACAAACACGCATTGCTGGCGAAGTACCTGATTTTGATGCTCATGCGTTAGGACTGACTCAGATCGAAACAACATACATGGATCGCGGGACACAGTTCGCGATTGCCGCCGCCAACCTTGCATTGCAGGATGCAAATATATTGAATTGCGGTAATGCCTTTAGCACGGATGAACTTGACCGCATCGGTGTTTATATGGGAACAGCGATGGCTTCAGCCGCCGAAGGTGAAAAACTTTGGACGCAACTTACAAATTATGGAGCGCACCAGCCACGTCCAATGCAAAAAGACGACTTTATTCCCGCAACGTTACTCATGACACATGCGTCCGCTGCTGCAATTGCCTCGCACCACAAATTTCATGGCCCCTGCACAGTTATCACCACTGGTTGCTCGGCCGGAGCTGACGCGATTGGGCAGGCATATTGGACTATTGAGGAGGGACGTGCAGATCGCATGTTAGCAGGAGGCGCTGACTCCGCGATTAGTTATGGTGGTATCAATGTCTTCTCCGTTATAGGCGCGGTCAGTACACGGAACGATGAGCCAGAGCGCGCTTCACGACCCTACGATGCAGAGCGGGATGGTTTTGTTATGGCCGAAGGAGCCGGTGTCTTACTGTTGGAAGAGCGGAATCAAGCATTGGCGCGTAATGCCCACATCTATGCAGAAATTATCAGTTTCACATCGAATAGTAATGCACATCACATGGCCGCACTACCTCAAGACGGTATGCCTCTACAACAATTATTACAGCAAGCACTACAAGATGCGCACATCACACAAGAGCAACTTGGGTATATTAATTCGCATGGAAGCTCTACTCCAGCAAATGAAGTGGCAGAAACGCATGCCTATAAAGCTGTCTTTGGTGACTATGCATACAATATTCCTATCAGTGCAACAAAGTCTATGATCGGTCATACACAGGGAGCCGCAAGCGCGATTGAAGCTATTGTAACCGCACTCGTACTCGATCATCAAACACTTCCACCGACAATTAACCAGGAACATCCAGACCCACAATGTGACCTCGATTATGTTCCTAACGTCGCACGCAATGCACATGTAGATGTCGCTCTAACACATTCTAGTGGTTTTGGTGGTGTGAATAGTGCTTTGATACTCGCACGTTCTAATTGGCAAAACACATCTTTGTAGTATATGCTTATATAAATGTTGAATATATGGTATAGTATAAAATGATGATACACTACAACAATACACAAAATGTAGAACCTGCACAGGTTCGCCGAGTTGTCGTCACAGGGTTAGGCGTCGTAGCCCCGAACGGCATTGGGAAGAAGGCGTTTTGGGATGCGACAAGCAAAGGTGTTTCTGGTATACAGCGCATTCAGCGTTTCTCTACTACTGATCAACCTCTGAAAGTTGCTGGTGAGGTGCAGGATTTCGCGGTAGAAAATTATATTGACCGCAAGTTGGCAAACCGCACGGACCGCACAACGCACTTTGTTTTAGCCGCCGTACAAGAGGCACTACAGGACGCAAAGCTCAGTATAGCAGATGAAAATCCGCGACGCATGGGGGCTGTGATCGCTAACACCCTCGGTGGGGTGGAGTACATCCTGGCGCAGATAAACGCGCTCTATGTACGTGGTCCCCGTTCCATGAGTGCCTACTCCGCAATCGCATGGCTTCAAGTTGCGAACGTGGGTCAGACTTCTATTCGCTATGGTATTCAAGGCTATTGCAAAACGCCAACGAATGATGCAATTGGCGGTCTTGATGCATTGAGTATGGCGTATAGCGCTCTACAGCGTGGGGTAGCAGATGTGATCATTGCAGGTGGCTGTGAGGCAATGATACACCCATTCATCCTGATGGTACTGGCGCAGAGCGGCCATAGTGCGCTGGGAGATGATCCTCATGCCTATCGACCTTTTGATCGACGTGCAACTGGTTTGCTCTTAGCCGAGGGCGCAGGTATCTGTATTCTTGAAGACTACGAGCATGCACAGCAACGTGGAGCCACCATCTATGGCGAGATTGTAGGCTATGGGCAAACAAATGATGCTCATGGTGTACTCGCGCCATCATCCGACGGAACACAGTATGCACGCGCAATGCGTCTTGCCATGCAAGAAGGCAACCTTCAACCACAAGATATCGGCTATTTCAGCCTCGATGGACGTGCGCTATCCTATTCTGATGCTGGCGAAGTTGAAGCACTCAATCTCGCTTTTGGCCCTAACCTCGCACACCTCCCTGTAAGCGTTCCACGTACTATGCTGGGACATAGTTATGCAGCGGCAGGTGCGCTAGATGCTGTAACCACCATGCTTGCACTCCACCATCAAAGCATTCCGCCCACGATCAACTGCGAACAACTAGAGCCACGTTATGGACTCGATCTCGTGCGAAACAAGACACGTCCACTCACAAAGCCAGCAGCACTGCTTGGTGGACGCGGCATTGGTGGTATGAACATTGTACTCGCTTGCAAACGGTATGACATGTAGTGCTTGCAGGGCTTGTCGCGCTCGAAACTATTCCTGTTCGCTGTGGAGTTTGCACAAGGGAATGTTTTGTGGTAAAACATCGTCAGAGTCGCTCGTTTAGTAACTCTCCACGCGAAACAATGCAAAAGAGCAAAAAAAGAGAATATTTGCTAGGAATGTAGTGCGACAACAGACAGCAACACGTACCGCTAGCACACAAAGACGCAGTGCTTCAGCGTTGGTAGTTATTGTAGGAGCAGGTCCAACTGGACTTGCAGCGGCTAATCTGCTAGGGATAGCAGGAATAAACACTCTCATACTCGAACAAAACGCTGATCTTAGCGACTGCCCAAAAGCCATATCCATAGATGATGAGGGGCTACGCATTTGTCAGACGATGGGTTTTGCCGATGAGATCATCAAACATGGAGTGTTGGGCATTCATGCACAGTATCTTTCAGGGCAGTACCTCCTTGCGAAGGTCGCGCCTACAAGCAGAAGAAATGGCTATCCGCTGATATCGACATTTTATCAACCTGCCTTCGAGTTCGCATTGTTACGAGGACTTGACCGCTTCCCATGTGTTGAAGTTCGCTTTCAGCAGACCGTCGAGGGGTTTGTACAGGACGCTGACAAGGTTACACTCACTGTCAGGATGCCTGATGATTCAAGTCATACGATAGATTGTGATTACCTGCTCGCGTGTGACGGTGGGAAAAGTCCTATTCGTCACGCATTAGGTATCCCTATGACGCAGCCAAAACTTCTACCCAGGCAACACAAGCGAAGTAGACGCGAAACTGATGTAGGACAGCGTTGGTTAGTTGTGGATGCCATTAATGATGATGAGAACTCTACAGTTGCGACGTTCTTTTGTGAGCCTCATCGTCCTGCTGTAACAGTACCAGCTCCACACCACGTGCGACGATGGGAGTTCATGCTATTAAAGGGAGAACGTGACGAAGACCTTTTGTCGGACCATACAATTCACGCATTGATTAACCAGGCAAGGGCATCACATTCAGATAGAGGTGAGGCTACACGACAAAACAAACCACGTATTATTCGCAAAACAATCTATGCTTTTCGCTCCGTAGCAGCGCAACAGTTCAGACAGAATCGGATATTTTTGTTAGGGGATGCGGCACATCTCATGCCTCCCTTTGGTGGGCAAGGTATGAACAGTGGCTTGCGTGATGCCCATAACCTGTGCTGGAAGTTACAAATGGTCCTACAAGGGCGGGCCAGCACCCGGTTATTAGAGACCTATCACCAGGAACGCTACCCTCATGTAGAGCAGATGATTCTCTTTTCAGCAATATTAGGCAATATCGTCATGCCAACTACACCCCGCACTGCACGTCTACGTGATTGGTTTTTCGCCATCATGAACCATCTTCCCCCTTTTCGAGAGGCAATCACAGAAATGCGTGTCAAACCACAACCTCGATATTCCAAAGGCTTCCTCTTACCTGCAAAAGTCAGAGAAAATAAGCAGCTTGTTGGAGTACTATTGCCCCAACCATATGTGCTGACACAAAAAGGTGAAAGAGTTCTCTTCGACGACGTGCTAGGCGATGGCTTCGCGTTAATTAGACTATACGAAGAACCAGAGCAGGTATTTGAACCGCTACAAGGGAAGATTTGGCAACAATTGGGAGTGAGGCGCATATGTGTGTTACCACAGGGAGCTGCAAGTGAAATTGCTGAAAAGGCAAAATGTGGAGAATATGAATGCGAGGTTGTGCGTGACGTGGATGGGCAGCTAGGAATTTTTTTGCGACAGCAAAGGGGCATTTTTGTGCTGGTGCGTCCTGATCGCTATATTGCGGGCGTGTTTGGGGTGGAAGAAATAACGCTTCTGTTGAAGCTTTCCTTTTTTGACCACTCACCGGGGGATTGAGAGTTTCTACCTTGAGATAAGGCGAGCGATCAAGAAGGCTGCTGCTGCTGCAAGTCCACCAATAAGTGCTGTTTGAAAAGCACTTCTGAGAGGACTTGTGCCAGTAAAACGCCCTTTGACATAGCCGAATACAAGTAATGCGAGTAAGGTTGCAATGACCGAAACAAGGAGGGCGGTGCTTGCTGGCGAGAGGAAGAAGTACGGACTTAAAGGTATTAAGCCTCCAACGATATAGGACACAGCAATGGTAAGGGCACTCGTGAGCGCGCGCTTTGGGTCTGGCTGCTCAAGCCCAAGCTCAAAGCGCATCATAAAATCAATCCAGGCATCCGGGCGTTTGCTGAGTGCCTCTACAATTGGAGTGCTTTCTGTTTCGCTGAGACCGTAAGAGGTGAAAACAGCCAGCACTTCCGCTTTCTCGGCTTCTGTCTTCTCTTTGATTTCTTGTTGTTCGCGCAGACGCTCACTCGCATAATGCTCGGCATCGCTGCGAGCAGCCAGATAGCCGCCGAGTCCCATAGCTATCGAGCCTGCCGCAATCTCGGCAAGTCCTGCGGTAATGATAATCGTGGTCGAACTGACTGCACCTGAAAGCCCAGCGGCCAGAGCAAACGGGACCGTTAATCCATCTGACATACCAATAACAATGTCTCGAACAGTCTCTCCCGCAGTGAAATGTCGCTCAATATGTGGTGTTTGTGGCATAAAGTTTTCCTCACACCCGCGCTTCTCTGTTCTCATTTTTCAAACTCTTCTGGTAACAGAAAAGAGGTCATCTGCGTAATTCTACCACAGGATAGAGCAAAGATAGATGTCCTTCTGGTTGCGCCTGAAGTTTTGTAGAGATTATTCGTTTAACTCAACTATCTCCAGGGAAACATCACCTCAATCCCCAAGCAACGCCTGATAGAGTTTCTTCTGTCGCTCGGCCCCCTTTTTGTACACTTCGCTACGTCCAGCATCGGGTTGCATCGGTGACGTGAGGCGTGGCTCAACTTTAGATATATCAGGTATCACATCTAGAGCTTCCAAGGCGAGCAAGGCTGCTCCACGCGCCGAGGCTTCATGATCGAGTGAGGGGTAGATGGGCGTACTCAGTGTATCGGCGAGAATACTTTGCAGAGTGAGCGAGCCGAGCAGGGCCCCACCACTACCAACAACTTGTGGCGTGGGCAGCTTGTCGCCCTCTTTCAGTGTTTCGCGCAACTGCTCGTAGACCGCTCCCAACTGGTACGCAAGAGCTTCCATGCTTGCACGCAGAATATCGGCAGGCGACGTGTGCGTCTGGAGATTCATAATCGTCATGCGTGCGTCGGCATGCCAGCCAAGACTGCGCTCACCGGAGATAAAGGGCAAAATTGTCAGACCGTGCGCGTCAGGTTTTAAGAAGGCGACGAGTGGTTCTGCATCAGCAAGGGCGGGTAGTTTCAGGGTTATATCGAGCCAATTGAGCATGTTGCCGCCTTCGCTAAGCGCACCACCCAGAATGGCGCGTTTCGCGTCGATCAGATACATCCACAAACCTGACGATGGCACGGCTCGTTCAGGTGGCAGCACGACACGAACAGCACTTGATGTGCCAATGGTTAACGACCATGTATCTGTATTTGCACAACCGGAACCCACAGCCGCCGCCGCACCATCGCCTATCGCTGGAAACCAGGGTACATTGCGTAAGGCAGGCCATGCCGAAGCATATTCTGAGGTAAGACCCTGTAAACGATCATGTGTATCACCCAGTGGCGGTAACTGTTCCGCCCGTACCTCAAGAAGCTTCATCAGATCAGTATCCCAGGCACGTGCTCGTGTATTTAATAGGCCAGTAGCGGAAGCCATCGCGAGGGCACATACCGACTTTCCTAATAACTTACGATGGAGGTACTCGCCAAAGGAAATCCATTGCGAGACACGTTTGAAGGTATCAGGTTGATGTGTTGCTAACCAACGCAACTTGGCAGGCCAAAAACTAGCGTGTAGCGGCGCACCAGTACGATGATGTAGCTCCTCGGCATCGAGTTGTGAACGTAACTCTGCTACGACACTAAAAGGGCGTGTATCTTCCCAGGTGATGACCGGAGTAAGTGGATTGTTCGATTCATCGACCCCTAGTAGACTGTGCCAGAACGTATCTATCGCCACGGCACCAATTTGTTGTGCCATCGAACTCGCCGACCTGAGAGCATCGCTAATGGTCTGCGCCACAATATCGACAAGAGCATCAGCATCAACCGAAACCTCACCATCGTCCGTTACGGTGAGTTTATAAGGCCGCTGTGCGTGAACACTTGGAACTGTTGAGCCGGTCGCGTCAAATAAAAGAGTACGCGTCGACGACGTACCAACATCAAGTGAGAGGATAAATGGCGGCTTAGGGTCTGTCGTCTGCGTTGCCTGTACTGCTTTTTGCTCCAATGACGTACCGTTTTGTGTGTTGTCAGCCATAAAATAATCACCTCGTTGTGTTGCATTGAGTTTGAGTTTCACGAAATTTCTTATTTATGCACGGGCAGAACATCATTCCCTGTGACAGGTCCACTCTCGTCTTTCTCGTCAATACGTTGATGAGCATAGGTAAGAGTACATGCATTATCACCACTTTGTTGTTCACCCGTATACTTCGGTAGTTTAGAAGGCGATGAAATAAAGAACAGGGCGCACAATGCTCCTCCTAACGCAAGTCCTGCCGAAATGAGCATTGCCAGTCGAAAGCCTGCAATAAACGACTCGTCAATCGCTTTACGGATAGCGTTACGAGCCGCGCCCTGCACCGTGTTCGGAATATCTATACCTGTAAGCCGCCCATGTTGCGCGAGTATCGTCTGTTGTAGTTGAGAGGATAGATGCAAGCCCTCGATGTTACGAGTAAGACTGTTGCTAAATGCGTACACGACAAAAATGCCCAATATCGCTATAGCAAGCAGGCTAGCGATACGAGCGACAGCATTGTTGACACCTGATGCCGTACCGGAGTAGCGGTCTTCAACGGCCCCCAGCACAGTTGTCGTGAGTGGGGCGATGGTAATCGTCATCCCTAACCCTAGCACGACAACGGCTGGAAAGTAGGTTTGCCAGTAGCTTCCACCAAGTCCAGGAAGTGCGAACAGGACGAAGCCTAATGCAGCAATACTGGGACCAATGACAAGTGGCAAGCGTGAGCCATAGCGTGCAACAAGACCGCCTGACCAGCGTGAGAGCGAGAATGAGAGGAGAGTAAATGGCAGCAACGAAGCTCCAGCGGCTGTCGCGGTATAGCCTTGCGCGCTAATTAAGTTAAATGGCAGAAAGAAGAGTGCGCCACCCAACGCGGCATAGAGCAAAAGTGTGAGCAGGTTCGCACCGCTAAAGGTACGCGAGCGAAACAGGGTAAGCGGCATCATAGGCGCGGGGCTACGATTCTCGATAAAGAGAAACAGACTCAGTGCGATCAGGCCACCAATAATACAGGCAAGCACTACGGGGTCTGCAAAACCGCCATTCTCCGCCTGAATAAGACCATACACAACGCCGCCCAAACCAAGTGCAGTCAAGATCGCGCCAGGAAAATCGAGTGGTTTACGGTCTCCTTCACTACGACTCTCAGGTAAATGAAGAACGGAAACAAGCAGTACAATAATGGCTAGAGGAATGTTGATAAAGAAAATCCAACGCCACGACGTGTTTTGCACGAGCCATCCACCCAGTACTGGACCAAGCGCGGAGGTGATAGCTGAAAACCCCGACCAGGTGCCAATAGCCTTCCCGCGCTGCTCACTACCGAAAGAGGCGCGAATAATAGCGAGGCTCCCCGGCGTCAGGAGCGCACCACCAATGCCTTGCACTGAACGCGCGATAATAAGCTGCTCGATGTTTTGAGAGAGGCCACAAGCGACAGAAGCAAGCGCGAAAACAACGACACCCAGCGTAAAAATACGTTTGCGTCCAAACTGATCACCAAGTGAGCCACCGATTAAAATAAGGGCACCGAGAAAGAGAGCGTATGCCTCAACCACCCATTGTACGCTTGCAGCTACCGCATGCAGTTCTATTTGTAGCCTGGGCAAAGCCACGTTGACGACACTACTATCAATAAATGCCATACTCGACCCCAGGATCGTGGCAATAAGTATCCAGAGGCCCTTTTGCTTAGACACGGCTCATTCCTTTTTCTTTTGGAGAGTAAACGTGAAGGGAACCATTGTGAGTATAAACACGCCACGATGAATGACGTGGAGACGAAAGTATAGTTCCCTTCTCTTGTTATACGACATTTTGAAGCAAAGGGACGAGCAAGAGAGGAAGATGAATGAAGGGTTGTTTCAAAAAGCAATGGGCACAACACAGCAAGGGCACCCGCAAGGGGATGCCCCTCCCATATACGAGATTGCGTCGTTTCGTCCCTATGGGAGGGGCATCCCTTTGTTTTGCAAAAATTGAAATTGATATTGTTGGTGAATTGATCCTCTACGCTCATTTTTCATCGGGTAACATGTCCAACAGGTGCTCACAATGGCAATGCGCCACTATGATCAAAATTTGAACCGTACCAAGAAGAACCGCACCCAGAAGCGGCAAGGGCACCCGTAAAGGGATGCCCCTCCCATATACGAGATTGCGTCGTTTCGTCCCTATGGGAGGGGCATCCCTTTACGGGTGCCCTGGTTTCTCTTTGTTTTGCAAAAATATGAACCGCACCCCTTCCTTCTCATCCTATTGCACTCTTCACGTTAATACGTTACACTATCTCAACTAGTGTTGATATCGATTTTTGATATCGAACAATGCAATTTCCAGAAATAGATAGCACGATAAGAAATGATAGACAAGAGATGTAGAAATATACTTTTTCTATGTCGCGAGTCATATCTTAAATTGGAAATGAGGTTGGTTGCGGATGGCTCTTCTGGAAGAACTTACCCCTGGTGTCATGGTCAAAGGATTGCTTCCTCATAGCATAGTCACCGTTGTTGCTGTCACACACCACGACTCTATCGGCGCGGAGGTGATCTATAAGGATGCACGCGGGCAACTTGGGAGCGAACTGCTCTATCAAGACAATGCAGCGAAATTGGAGCTTGTGACAGCTGTCTTACCCTGGAGCTTCGAGGCAGATGGCACTATGTTTCGCCTGACATCAGAGGCATACCGCATTCATCTCGCTTATCTTTTTGACCCACTTATCGCTGTGCATACCTCGCTCGTTGAGCCACTTCCACACCAGATTACAGCGGTCTACGAAACGATGCTAGGCAAACAACCGCTGCGTTTTCTGCTTGCCGATGACCCCGGCGCTGGCAAAACGATTATGACGGGTCTGCTCATCAAAGAATTGCTCATTCGCGGCGATCTACGGCGCTGCTTGATTGTCTCCCCTGGCAATCTTGTGGAGCAGTGGCAGGATGAACTCAAGCAACGTTTTCAACTCGTCTTCGATATTCTCACCAATGATCGCTTAGAAGCCTCGGCTGGCAATAATGCTCTTGCTGATATGCCGCTGTGTATCGCACGGCTCGATAAACTTTCACGCGATGACTCGTTACGCGAACGACTGGCACAGACAGAATGGGACCTGATTGTGGTGGATGAGGCACACAAAATGTCGGCAACCTTCTTCGGTGGCGAGGTCAAGTATACCAAACGCTACCAATTGGGCGAGTTGCTTGGCAAGCTGACACGCCATTTCTTGCTACTCACAGCTACGCCCCATAATGGTAAAGAGGAAGATTTCCAACTCTTCTTACGCTTGCTCGATGAAGATCGTTTCGAGGGCAAGTTTCGTGATGGCGTCCATAAGGTCGATGTATCGGACCTGATGCGTCACCTTGTCAAAGAACAGCTTTATCGCTTCGATGGTACGCCACTCTTTCCCGAACGCTTGGCCTACACCGTCAACTATGCGCTCTCCGGCGCGGAACAAACATTATATGATGAGGTAACGGACTATGTGCGGCAGGAATTTAATCGCGCCGATGCACTCATGAATAATGGACGTAAGGGTACAATTGGCTTTGCACTCACTACGCTGCAACGGCGTCTTGCCTCGTCACCGGAAGCTATTTATCAATCGCTCAGGCGTAGACGTGAGCGACTTGAGCGACGTATCCAGGAGGCACGGCACGCGAAAGTGTACGAGGATGCACCTCTCGATCTGCTACAAGATTTGCCGACGTTTTCTGACGAAGACCTCGACGACCTGGATGAAGCACCCGTTGCCGAGCTTGAAGAGACCGAACAGCGTGTGGTTGATCAAGCCTCTGCCGCACGTACCATTAAAGAATTAGAGGCAGAAATCACCATCCTGCAACGCCTGGAAGAACTGGCATTACAGGTTCGGCGTAGTGGCAAAGACCGTAAATGGGAAGGGCTGGCAAGCCTTCTGCAAAATAATGCAGAGATGTTCGATGCCCAGCAACATCGCCGCAAACTTGTCCTTTTCACCGAACACCGCGATACCCTGAACTATCTTGTCGAGCGCATCCGTACCATGCTTGGACGTGAAGAGGCGGTTGTGGCTATTCATGGTGGCATGAACCGCGACGAACGAGCTAAAGCACAGGAGGCATTCACGCAGGACAAGCAGACCGAAATTCTCATCGCGACAGACGCTGCAGGGGAAGGCATCAACCTGCAACGCGCTCACTTGATGGTCAATTATGATCTTCCCTGGAACCCGAACCGTCTGGAACAACGCTTTGGGCGTATTCACCGTATCGGACAGACGGAGGTGTGCCACCTGTGGAACCTCGTCGCGGAAGAGACACGCGAAGGCGAGGTGTTCCAAACACTGCTCAAGAAGCTCGAAGAGGAACGTGAAGCACTTGGTGGGCAGGTCTTTGATGTGCTGGGCAAGGTACTCTTTGATAACCGCCCGTTGCGTGATCTTATGGTCGAGGCGATTCGCTATGGAAATCGTCCCGACATACGCGCGAAACTGACGCTGGTTGTCGATCAAGCGCTGAACCACGAACATCTGCAAGCCTTGTTAGAGGAACGCGCCCTCGCCCACGAAGTGATGGATGTTGTTCGGGTACGCCAGATACGCGAAAGTATGGAGCGGGCAGCCGCTCGTCGTCTGCAACCACACTTTATCGCGTCATTTTTTCTTGAGTCACTCAAGCGGCTCGGTGGCAAATGCTATGAGCGTGAGCCACATCGCTACGAGATTACACATGTGCCCACAATACTACGGAATCGCACCACCACACCATATCGGAGCAGCAGAACAGGCGTCATGCAACGCTACGAACGGATCGTCTTCGAGAAAGAGCGAATGCAGATGCAAGGGAAACCGCAGGCAACGCTGCTCTGTCCTGGTCATCCTTTGCTCGATGCAACGCTTGATCTCGTACTTGAACAGCATCGCGACCTGTTGAAGCAAGGGGCTGTGCTCGTTGACGCAACAGACATGAGCGAAAACTTGCGCGTCCTCTTCTACCTGGAACATACCATTCAGGATGCGAGCATTGATACACTTGGCAAGCGGCGCGAGGTCTCGCGGCAACTGCAATTTCTCGAACAAGACGCGCAAGGCACTATCCGCACGGCTGGCTACGCGCCCTTCCTGGACTATCGACCACTACAGGAAGACGAACTTGACGTGTTGCCACAACTACAAGCAACGTCGTGGCTCAAAAAAGATATGGCAGAGCAAGCTCGCATCTACGCCATCACACAGCTTGTGCCGCGCCACCTTGAGGAGGTACGTAGCAGACGCGAAGAGCAGATCAACAAAACCGAGACTGCGGTCAATGATCGTTTGACCAAAGAGATTGCCTACTGGGATCATCGCGCGGAACATCTCAAGGCACAGGAGAAAGCTGGCAGAACGAACGCACGCCAGAACTCACAGATTGCACGACAACGTGCCGAAGAACTACTGACACGCCTTGAACGACGCATGTACGAACTAGAGCAAGAGCGCAAACTTTCCGCGTTGCCACCTGTCATCGTCGGTGGCGTGCTTGTCGTCCCACAGGGCTTGCTCAACAAACTCCACAAGCCTACAGGACAACGCGACACAATAGCTCCATTCGCGCACGAAACCGCGCGTGTCGAACAGCTTGCAATGGCGGCGATTATGCGAGAAGAACGCGAGTTAGGCTATGTGCCACGCGATGTTAGCCAGGACAAGTGCGGCTATGATATCGAGTCAAGCATCCCTGGTACAGGTAAGTTGCGCTTTCTCGAAGTCAAAGGACGTGTCAAGGGAGCCAAAACTGTCATACTCACCAAAAACGAGATACTCACCGCGCTCAACAAGCCCGACGACTTCATTCTTGCCATTGTCGAGGTTGATGGAGAACAAACTACAACGCACTACATCACGAAACCATTCCAACGTGAACCAGACTTTGACGCCACCAGCGTCATGTACGACCTTGCAAAACTACTACACAAAGAAGTGAGACCAGTATGACCGATTCTGTAACCAACAATGCATCTGAAACACCATATCGTAAAAAACTCATCGAGGTAGCACTGCCGCTTAACGCCATTAACGCGGCATCGGCGCGTGAGAAATCTATTCGGCACGGCCATCCCTCGACGCTGCATTTATGGTGGTCACGCAAACCACTGGCAACGTGCCGCGCTGTGCTTTTTGCCTCGCTGATTGATGACCCTTCAGAACATCCCGAACAATTCTCAACTGAGCAGGAACAAGTACAAGAACGCGAACGGCTCTTTCGTCTGATAGAGGCAATGGTTACATGGGAAAACTCGAATAATCGAGAGGTACTTGCTGCTGTGCGAGCAGAAATTCGGAAGGCAACGGGCGGCAATCTACCACCAGTACTTGACCCTTTTTGTGGTGGGGGGTCTATTCCTTTAGAGGCACAACGGCTCGGTCTGGAAGCTCATGGGGGTGACCTTAACCCTGTCGCAGTCCTTATCAGTAAAGCTCTTGTTGAAATTCCCCCTAAGTTCGCGGGACGCTCACCAGTTCATCCAGAAGCAAAACCGTCATTGATGAATCGTGATTGGACAGGAGCGCAAGGACTAGCTGAAGACATTCGCTACTATGGAAAATGGATGCGGGATGAAGCAGAACGGCGAATTGGACATTTCTATCCAAAAGCGACTCTACCAAAAGAGTACGGTGGAGGAGAAGCTACTGTCATCGCATGGCTATGGGTACGTAACGTCACATGTCCTAATCCTGTGTGTGGAATGTATATGCCCCTTACAAGCAAATGGTGGCTCTCAAAAAAGACAGATAAAAAGACATGGGTAGAGCCACAGATAGACCATAGTACACAACCACCAACACTCACATTTGAGGTCAAAACAGGGAAAGGCACACCACAGGATGGCACCGTCAATAGACAAGGCGCACGCTGCGTTAACTGCGGTGAAGCTGTGCCATTCGACTACATCCGTAGCGAAGGCAAAGCGGGAAGGATGGGGCAGCAACTTATGGCAATCGTCGCCGAAGGGCAACGTGGACGTGTCTATCTCGCGCCAACGCAAGAACAGGTCAAAACAGCAGAGCAAGCAAAACCTGAATGGAAGCCAGAGCAAGAATTACAGGGAAAAAGTCGTGTAAGTGTTCCCCTTTATGGTATGCGTACATTCGGTGATCTTTTCACTCCTCGCCAACTTACAGCATTGACCATGTTTAGCGATCTTGTTCAGGAAGCTAGAGAGCGTGTGCTAGCTGATGCACAAAAGATGCGGATGGCTGTAGATGATGTGCCGCTGAATGATGGTGGTACGGGTGCGCACGCATATGCTGATGCAGTGGCAACGTATTTGGCGATTGCACTAGATAAAGGTGCAGATTATTGGTCCTCTATTTGTTCTTGGCATTCTGGTAGAGATACTATTCGTAATACATTTGCACGACAGGCTATCCCAATGGTCTGGGATTTTGCAGAAGCTAATCCAATGAGCGAATCTACAGGAAATTTCCAGGGAACTATTGATTGGACGGCTGAGGTTGTTGCATTATCACCAAATAGTGCTGGTGGTTCAGTCCAACAACGTGATGCAACGACAGTGATTAATAGTGTATCACACCCACTTATTTCTACAGACCCTCCGTATTATGACAATATCGGCTACGCTGATCTCGCAGATTTCTTCTATGTGTGGTTGCGTCGTTCTCTGAGTTCCGTGTATCCCGATCTGTTCAAAACCATGCTTGTGCCAAAAGCACCTGAGCTTGTCGCTACGCCATATCGTTTCGGGGGTAGCAAAGTCAAGGCACAGGAGTTCTTTGAAGCTGGACTTGCACAAGCCTTTGAACGAATGCGTGCGGTGCAACATGCTGATTATCCACTTACCGTCTACTACGCCTTCAAACAAGCTGAGTCCGAGTCAGATAGCCGTGACGATGAAGAGGGAGGCAGTAACGGTACAACAGCTCAAGTTACAGCATCAACAGGATGGGAGACGATGCTTGAGGGTCTTATCCGTTCGGGTTTCACCATTACTGGCACATGGCCTATCCGTACAGAAATGGTCAATCGTAGTGTTGGACAGGGTACAAACGCGCTTGCGTCATCTATTGTGCTTGTCTGTCGTCCACGTCCAGTAGATGCACCTGTCGCATCACGGCGTCAATTCCTCAATGAGCTTCGGGCGAAGCTTCCTAACGCACTGGTGAACTTACAGCGTGGCAGTATTGCTCCGGTTGACCTTGCACAGGCAAGCATTGGCCCTGGTATGGCGATCTATTCGCGCTATAGCAAAGTGGTTGAGTCGGATGGTACACCGCTACGGGTACGCGCCGCACTGCAATTGATTAATCGCACCCTCGATGAGGTGCTAGCAGAACAAGAGGGCGAATACGACGCTGAGACGCGCTGGGCTATCGCATGGTTCGAGGAATACGCCTATGAAGCGGGCGAGTATGGACGTGCCGAAACACTCTCGAAAGCTAAAAATACGGGATTACAGGGTCTTGTCAATTCTGGCTTTCTCTCGTCGCGTGGCGGCAAGGTGCGCCTGCTCAAACGCGACGAGCTAGCGGAAGGCTGGACAGCAAAGCACGCAACCCGCTTGACGGTATGGGAAGTGATGCAACACATGATTCACGCTCTGGATAAGGAAGGTGGAGAAACAAGGGCAGGTGATATTTTACGTAGTGTGGGAGAGCAAGGCGAGATTGCCCGCGATTTAGCATACAGGTTGTACACGGTTTGTGAGCGCAAAGGCTGGGCATCCGAGGCACTGGCATACAACAGTCTCGTCACCTCATGGTCAGAAATCAGCAGGTTGGCGAGACGCGAGGCCAGCGACAGCAGTTTATGGCAAGCGACCTATTTGGGGTAAAAAAATTGATGATAGAGGGGCAGGGCACCCTACGGGTGCATGCCCGTCGTGTATGGGAGGGGCATCCCCTTGCGGGTGCCCTGGGATGGGGGTCAGGGTGATACGACATCCTATCGGTGGTCCTCCTTAGGACATGGCATCCCCTTGCGGGTGCCCTGGGATGGGGGTCAGGGTAGGATATGACGGCATGCACGGGATATGACGCAATGCCATGGATACGATATGATGCAATGGCACGGATGCGATATGACACAATGGCACAAATGGGATGGGATGCATGCAATGTGACGCAATAGCACAAATGGGATGGGATGTATGCAATGTGACGCAATGGCACGGGATACAGGGCAAGCAAGGCCAGGGCACCCGCAAGGGGATGCCCTTCCCATACATGGGAACGCCGCGTATGACGCGGCGTGGCGGTGTGACATCGAGATGCGAGATGGGGTGTATGGGAAAGGTAGGAGTTCAGCGCAATATGATATGAGAGGAGGATAGGATTTTGACGAAAAAATACGATCCGATGTTTGCATTCCGTTATCATAGAAAATCAATACGGCAACCCAATCATAATTATACGTGGTCGGGTATATATTTTGTAACAATAGACACGGAGCAACGTGAACCACTCTTCGAGATACCTGAATTGCGGGCAATTCTGCTGGAAACATGGAACGCTTTGCCAGAAAGATTTACCGATATCACATTGGATGAATTTATTGTTATGCCGGATCATATTCATTTTATCGTGTGTTTGGAGGGAAACGTCGAAAAACCAACATCGCTGCCGAATGTGGTGGGTGCATACAAATCGTTGACAGCGGTGGCGTGGCTACACCATATCAGGGCCGCTGGTATGGAACGATCTGCTCGTGTCTGGCAACGGAACTATTTTGATCGTGCAATTCGTGATGCCTCCGATCTGGAAAGGACGAGACAATACATTCGCACCAATCCTACAAGACGGAAACAACGTAATGATAACACCGTTCTACCCAATGCAATGCCAGGGACTAGAACACGCGTGTATGGGAGGGGCATCTCCTTGCGGGTGCCCTGGCTGGCTGCATTGGGGTCGCAATGTTTGGGGGACCCTGGCCGCGACAAAACGGAGTGTTCGGGCACGGGCAGGGTCCCAATGTTACGGAATGTTCGGGATTTCAGGGTTCCGACAAAACCGTATGTTCCGGCAGATGCAGGGTCCATCCAACGGGTGCCCCGCAACCGATTCCATCCCATCCCATCACCAGGGCACCCGCAAGGGGATGCCCCTCCCATATACCGGGGAGATGCGCGTCTATAACCATATATATGGTCAATTCACATGGATACCAGAAAATATTGATCGAGTCGAGTATAAAGGGGATTAGCATGGACGATCAACCGCAAAATACCTCGCCAGAGAGTCATTCGTCACCGTTTGATGCAATACGGCGCGAAGACGAGCAAGGGAATGAATACTGGAGCGCACGCGAACTATATAAGATTCTTGGCTACACACAGTGGAGAAACTTTAACAATGTCGTGATTAAGCGAGCCATGAAAGCCTGTGAAGAGAACGGACGGGCCGTTTCAGATCATTTTGTACGATCGTACAAAATGGTTCTACTGGGAAGCGGTAGTCAAAGAAAAACAGAGGATATACACCTGTCTCGATACGCTGCATATCTTGTGGTGATGAACGGTGACCCAAATATGCCAGTGGTCGCAATGGGACAGGAATATTTCGCGGCGCAGACACGACGCCAGGAAATAGAAGACGAGATAGCAGCACTACCGGAAGATCAGAAACGGCTTCTTCGTCGTTCGCAGATGAACGTCTACAACATACAACTGGCTGTATCTGCGAATCAGGCTGGTGTTGTTCACGCCCGCGACTTTGCCATCTTTCAAGATCATGGCTATATAGGCTTGTACGGCGGTCTCCGAGAGAATGATATACAGGCCCGCAAAGGCTTACAGCAGCGCGAAAAGATACTCGACCATATGGGTAGTGAAGAGTTAGCGGATAACATTTTTCGAGCTGCTCAAACTGATGCAAAACTGAGGCGTGAAGACATACAGGGCAAAGAACAGGCAAACCACACTCATTACGAAGTCGGGCGCAAGGTGCGCGATCTTATCCAGGAGTTAGGAGGCACGATGCCCGAGGACCTTCAAACGCCTGACAAGAGCATCCAACAACTTCAGCACGAGGAGCAGAAACGCCTTGAGCAACGCAAACAACCACTATTGTTTTATGAGCAGCAAAGCGAGCGATAGTAATGGATAGAACAAGCGAAAAAAGGTGGTCCAAATACAGTGGAAAATATTCAGCTTCTCTGTAGACAATGCAACCTCAGGAAAAGCAATCGTATTTAGCAAAAGGAGGTTCCAGATCGTCTATGTCTCTCTCATCACAGCTTAAAGACCCAACTAGTCCTGTTGGACGATTTATTCAGCAACGCTTCTCTCATACTGCCAGTCTCACGAAAGATGCGAATCGTCAACTTGGGGGTGCTCATACACTACATCCGGGAAATGCAACATATCCTTATCAAACTATCGGTACAGCGATTGACTATCGTATACGTTATAGCTTTGCACTTACACCATATCGAAAGCTTGTTGCGTGGCAAGGCGCAACAACGCTCGCGTTTAAACCCTTGGAAAGCGAAAATGACATACCGATAGCATTTGAAGAATTTATAGATTTTGCTCTCCCTTTTAATCCTGTTATGGGGGTAGCGCAAGGTCCCTATTCAATGAAACTTCTGGAAGCATTCTTTGCCTCTCTTGAGACGTTCTTGAATACAGTACACCCTGTAAAACGGCGTTTGGATGTTGAGGCAGAACGAACTCTCGCACGCTATTGTTATGTGTTGAGTCTCTTTGAACAGGTCTCTCGTGCAGGACGAAGAGTGGTTTTTCAAGGCAGTCCGCTTATGATTCCAACACCCAAACAGAGCGTAGAAGCATTACTTGCTATTCCTCAGAATGCGTATATAGAGGATATGTGCCAATTGTCCAATTTATTCTTTGATCAGTGTCAGCATCTGCTTTTCCTTCCTTCTATCCTTAATCCCACATTTGCGGGTAGTTACGATGTTGGAGGTGCGGATGCCGATTTAGTCATTGATGGCTGTTTGATTGATATCAAAGCAAGTACTACGCCAAAGATAGCAGCGGATTATCTTTATCAACTCGCGGGCTATCTGTTATTGGACTACGATGATAGTCTCAAAATGAATGCTGTTGGTATCTACATGGCACGGCAAGGAATGCTATTTACATGGTCAGTTCCTGACTTCCTGAAGCAGCTCACGGGAGATAGCAGCGCAAACCTGGCATCTCTTAGAGACGAGTTTCGCGCGGTTTGTCAGGACACGAGGAAACGTATGCGTTAGTTGATGATAGATAGAAGGGACAAGAGAATTCATGGCACAGACCAATCACGAGCGTGTAGGACGAGCGTTAGAGCTATTGAACAAGGGGCTACAACCCTTTATTGAGCGCGAAATGCAGTCAATTCACGGCGAACGCTGGATGCAAGAGGCTGCTGCGAACTTGCGCGAGTATCATACGGCTTCAGCACATAATGGCGAACTTTCGGGCGATACACAGGTGCTCTTGATGGTGATGTCGGATCAGTGGCAGAGTGTTTTCAGGACTGTGCTTGGTCATGCTGAACGGTCATTGGTGAGCGAATTACGCACAACACGTAACAAATGGGCACACCAGGAGGCATTCAGTTCCGACGATGCCTATCGCGCCCTTGATAGTATTCAACGACTACTCACTGCCGTCTCTGCCGCAGCACAGGCCAGCGAGGTTGAACGCCAGAAACAAGAGCTACTCCGCTTGCGCTTTGAGGAACAGGCACGCCATGAGACACGCAAAATTGCCACAGCCCCTCTTGAGGGCAAACCCACCAACGGCTTGCGTCCGTGGCGTGAGGTTGTTGTACCACAACCCGATGTTGCCTCTGGTCGCTTCCAACTCGCCGAGTTCGCGGCTGATCTCGCGCAGGTACATAATGGTCAAGGCACCGATGAGTATCGTGTGCCGCGTGACTTCTTTCAGCGCACGTTCCTGACCAATGGTCTGCGTCGACTCCTCGTAGATGCGCTACAGAGGCTCAGTGGGTTGGGTGGTAATCCTGTTGTCGATCTGCAAACCAACTTCGGCGGTGGCAAGACACACTCGCTGCTCGCGCTGTACCACCTGTTTGCTGATGTACCGCTCTCCGATCTCATCGGGATTGAGCCTGTGTTACAAGAAGCGGGGGTGGCACGTCCACCGCAAGCGCATCGTGCCGTGCTGGTTGGCTATGAATTGTCGCCAGGGCAACCACATGTCAAGTCGGATGGCTGTGTCATACGTACATTGTGGGGAGAACTCGCGTGGCAACTGCTCGGCAAGGAGGGCTATGCCCGTGTCGAGGATTCTGATCGACAAGGGGTCAGCCCCGGCTCAGAGGTTTTGCGCGAACTCTTTACGGCAGCATCCCCATGTCTCATTTTGATTGATGAATGGGTCGTCTACGTGCGCCAATTATATAGTGTCTCTGGTCTGCCTGCTGGTACATTCGATGCCAACATGAGCTTTGCCCAAGCTCTGACGGAGGCGGCAAAAGCATCGCCACACACACTGGTTGTCGCAACGATTCCTGCCTCCGACACCGAAACAGGCGGTGAAGGAGGACGAGAAGCTGCAACACGTCTCAAAAATATCTTTGGTCGCGTCGAGTCGCCCTGGCGTCCAGCGGATACGCAAGAGGGCTTCGAGATTGTGCGGCGGCGGCTCTTCCAACCCATGACACAGCAAGCACAGTTCGTGGCGCGTGACGCTGTTGCGAAATCCTTTGTTGATCTCTATCGCGCTCAGCCGCAAGAATTTCCTGCCGAGTGTCGTGAAAGCGATTATGAACGGCGCATCCAATCGGCCTATCCCATTCATCCCGAACTCTTCAATCGTCTCTATAACGACTGGTCGAGTATCGAGAAATTTCAGCGCACCCGTGGCGTGTTGCGTCTCATGGCAACCGTTATTCACACGCTCTGGGTACGCCAGGACAGTAGCCTACTCATTTTACCCGCCAGTATTCCCATCGAAGATGCGATTATGAACGAACTCATGCACTATGTGGACGATAGCTGGAAACCCGTCATCGAAAAAGACGTAGATGGTCCCTACTCGCTGCCGTTACGACTCGATAGCGAAAACACCACGCTTGGTCGCTACTCAGCAAGTCGCCGTGTTGCACGGACTATCTATCTGGGTTCAGCACCCAATCAACAGACCGCGAATAAAGGTCTGCCCGACAATCATATTCGGCTTGGCTGTGTGCAGCCTGGGGAAAGCATTGCGACCTTTGGTGACGCACTCCGTCGTCTCTCGGACTCATCAACGCACATGTACCAGGATGGACAACGCTACTGGTACTCGACTCAGCCCAGCGTGACGCGTTTAGCACAGGATCGTGCCGCCCAATGGGATGAAGACGGTGTGTTTGAGGAGATCGAAAAACGCTTGCGCTTAGAGCAGAGTACGCGCGGTGATTTTGCCCGCGTCCATGTTTGCCCCTCTTCAAGCACGGATATCGCCGACGACGAGGCGGCAACACGTCTCATTATCCTCAAACCACAGGTGACACATGCCCTACGTGATGCACAGAGTGCGGCGCGAGCAGAGGCAAAGCAGTTGCTCGATTATCGTGGTAATACGCGCCGTAGCTATCGCAACACACTCATTTTTCTTGCCGCAGACCGCAACCGCTTAGAGGATTTGAAGCAAGGTGTACGTCAGTTTCTTGCCTGGGAATCCATTCATGGGAAAAGCGAAGAATTAAACCTAGATGCCTTCCAACGCAATCAGGCGAAGACCAAGCGTGACGAGGCAAACCTGAGCATCATCGCACGGATTCCAGAAACCTATATATGGCTCCTGGTTCCTGACCAGCCAAATCCACAACAGCCTGACGCGCTGCAAGAGTTCAAGTTGCAACCACAACCCCAGAGTACGCTCACTATGAATGCCAGCCGACGCCTGAAAAGTGAAGAGATGCTGATTACACAGTATGCAGGTGTGCTGTTACGCAGTGAGCTAGACCGTATTCCGCTCTGGCGTGGCAACCATGTCAGCGTCAAAGACCTCGCCGACTACTTCGCGAAATATGTGTACTTGCCACGCCTGAAAAATACGGAGGTGTTGCTAACAGCTATCCGCGACGGTGTGCAATCACTGCTGTGGGAACGTGAAACGTTTGCCTATGCCGAGAGTTGGGATGCGGAACACGACCGCTACTTAGGGCTGAAAACCGGAGAAATTCTTGCATCCCTGACGGTGACGGCGCAGAATGTTCTTGTGAAGCCAGAGATTGCCCAAGCACAAATCCAAGCCGATGCCACTGCCAAAGTTGCCATGATTCCACATACAGAGGCACAGCTAAGAGCAAATCCTGTCGTCGCAGAACGAGGAGGTACCAGGCCGGTAGAAGATGTGTATACACCACAAAACGCACCTGTTTCCCCACCACAATATATACCTGTCGCACCCCAGAGAGAGGAGCCGCAATTCCACCGCTTCTACGGCTCGATCAAACTGAATCCACGCATGATGGCAGGTGATTCAGGCAAGATCATGGAAGAAGTTGTCGCGCATCTTACCAGCTTGAGCAAGGCAGGCGTCGAAGTAACACTCGAAATCCAGGGAACACTACCAAACGGTGTGCCACCTGAGACCATTCGTACCGTTACCGAAAATTGCCGCACCCTGCGTTTCGAGAGTTATGGATTTGAAGAGGAATAGTGAACCTGAAAATATGTCTTGTGAAGTGGCATGCGGGCATGACAGCAAGGAGGACAGGGCACCCGCAAGGGGATGCCCCTCCCATACACGAGGCCGCACCGTTTCGTTCACGTCTATGGGAGGGGCATCCCCTTGCGGGTGCCCTGTCTCACTTTCCTACACAACCCCAATCAATTTTGTTACTTCGTCACGAAATCGCATTTGAAGGCATTGTTGTTGGGGCGATACGGACGCAGCATCCACAAGGGGCGGCGTAGACCATCTTCGCGATTCTCTTGCGGGCGCGTCATCGCCATCCATTCCTTGTAGACCTCGTAGGCTTTGCTGGGATCTACGGAGATATCACCGTAGGAATCGCCGGATTGAGCCGGGGTCACGGTAACTTTCTGATGCCAACAATGCATCCCGCTCACAGGGTCAGGGTGAACGGGGAAGGTCATATTCTGATGGACACCCGATTCGCGCCAAAAGATGCGAGAGGAGTCGGGGTCGTTACTCTTGTAGGGGTGAACACCCTCTATCTGACGCATGTGCCAGACATTATCCGACCCCTTGCCCAACTCAACCTTGGCGGATGCCCAACGATCTGCACCCTCACTTGTCGCCAGACGCCAGCGTCCCATGTGGTGGGAACAGGCCACAATGCCCGGACGAATACCCTCAGTTATCCAGACACGGTTGACATAATACCCTATATCCGTTGTGACACGAATAAGATCACCTGACTGCACACCTATGCGTTGCCCATCAACGGGATGAATCCAAACGGGGTTCGCATTAGAGATTTCGTTGAGCCACTTGGCATTGTGAGAACGCGTGTGAATGAGCGTGGGCAGACGGAATGTTGGAATGAGCAGGTATTCACTCTTATCATGGTTGATGTTCGAGGGATGGACATGGCTATGAATATAGGTTGGTACGCTATACTCAGGCCAGCCCCACTCCTTCATGGTCGCGGAGTAAAACTCTAGCTTGCGCGACGGAGTAGGGAAACCTTCATAGGCCTTGCCATCTACCATGACGCCAATCCTGATACCCTCGTTCGAAATGACACCAGTATGACTGTCAACCTTGATACCGTGACCGTTGGTATTTTTTTGCGCCGCCTCCTCTTCTGCTTCTCCCAGTGGAAGATCGGCAATAGCCTCATCAACGACTGGTATTGTATTAAGTATGGACAGTTCCTTTTCATTCAGCATAAAGACAGGAGCTTTCACTTCGGGAACAGTGAATGCACCATACTTCTGCATGTATGCGAGTGGGGAAAGTCCCTCTTTTGCCGCCGCCTCTGGCAGCCCTGGCACACTATTTTCAAACATCCAACCATAATACTCGTCGATAGTGAGCTTTTCACCGGGGCGATAGGGCGACTCGAAGTACTTGCGAATGCCAAGGCTGCCATCGGGGTCAATGCGCCAGGAGAGTTCGATCCAGAATTCATCTTCTTCCCACACTTCTCCTGGATTGGCCTGATAGGTGTATTGCATCGCCTCCCCATGTCGCTCCTTGTAGAGGCGTAGTACTGGTTGTCGGAAGCCAATCCAGCGTGCTGCATGCGTCTCCTGGCTCATAATATCGTGCCGCTCACTTGACATGCCCATCGGCAAGACATAGTCAGCGTACCAGGCAGTTTCATTCCAGGTTGGCGTCAGAGCTGCGTGAAGTTCAATCTGCTCCTCGTTGGTCAGGGCCTCGATCCAGGCGGTGCCGTCGGGATTGGTCCAGACAGGATTATAGACGCGCGTGAAGTAGGCCGAGAGCTTGCCGCGCTTCTCTCGCAAGAAGTAGGGCAGCAGAATGCTTAATTCGTAGTTCGCCAGTGGAAACTCAGGCGGGAAAAGCAGTTCGTTCCACACCTCGGAAGGCTTTGGCTTAAGGAAAGGTGCGGGCACGAACTTGTTCCAACTGTGAGGAGCCGTTCCTCCTGGAGTACCGATGCTACCCGTAAGCACTGAGAGGAACCAGAGCGCACGGGCGACTTGCCAGCCACCAAGATTGCCCGCACTGGCAGCACGCCACGTGTGAGCGGCAAACGCGGTACCTGCATGCCCAATCTGCCGTGCGAGGTCAATAATCATCTCTTGTGCGACACCGCTTTCTTGAGCGGCGAAGGCCGGAGTATACTCGGCATACAAATCGATGAGCAGTTCGATGAAGCGATCAAACGTTTGGGGTTCATTGGGATGTTCCGCTTCCATATACTCTTGCCAGTTGATCCAACGGCGCATATATTCGCGGTTGTAGAGGTTTTCCATCAGAATAATGCGCGCCATTGCCAGCAGAACTGCGGCTTCTGAGCCAGGCCATGTGGCGAGCCAGTAATCAGCCATACTCGCGGTATTAGAAAGGCGTGGGTCCATGACCGCCAGTTTGGCACCCTTCATCTTGCCCTCAATAATGCGCTGCGCCTGGGGATTGAAGTAATGCCCTGTCTCAAGGTGTGAACTGATGAGCAGAATAAAACGTGCGTTCGCGTGATCGGGCGAAGGACGATCAATGCCAGACCAGATATGATAGCCGAAACGCGCACCTGATGAGCAGACATTTGTATGGCTGTTATGAGCATCGACGCCCCATGCGCCCAGGACACGCTCCATATAGCCATCATGTCCAGGTCGTCCGACGTGATACATCACCTCGTCTCGACGCTTCTCAACGATTGCCGCGCGAATCTTCTTTGCGAACGTATCGAGTACCTCATCCCAGGTCGTGCGCTCCCATTTGCCCTCACCACGTTTGCCCATCCTCTTCATAGGATAGAGTATGCGTTCGGGATCGTTGATCTGATTGATGGTCGCGGGACCTTTGGCACAGTTGCGTCCCCGGCTACCAGGATGGTAGGGATTGCCTTCAAACTTTTTGACTCGTCCAGTCTCTTTATCGACATATGCTAGCAACCCACAGGCCGCTTCACAGTTAAAGCAGATAGTAGGAATCAATTCGTAGTGTCGCTCCACCTTACGCGGCCAGGCTTTGGCATCATACTCCATCCAATCCTGCCAGCGTTCCGGTGGCGGACAGGAAGCCATATCGCGCACCGTCATTGGTTCTCCACTTGGCGCAATAGGCATGGTTGGCACAACAGGTGTTTGCAAAGGAATTTCGGTCATTGTCTTCCTCTCTCTTTGTATTAACTCAACGCGACCGCTTGTCCGGCGACAACAAAACAATGCTCATAGGCAAACAGACCCACTAAGGCAACAAGACCAGCAAGGCCGAGTAGCACAGGTTGAGCCACGGGTAGAAGTAGCGCGAGAATGAGCAAGACGACGGGCAAGAGTGAACCAAGGGCCAGGAAGAGTCCCTGGAAAATGGGGCGAAGTGGTCCACCGGTAACGTAATGAGCCGCCGTAGCCACGTGGCTGTTACTGTGCGCTCCAAACACCTCGACGAAGATGAGCAAAACATGAAGCACAATCGCGCTTAGCAAGACAGTGGTAAAGAGCGTCATCAGCACACTGCTGGCACCGAGTATCCAGGATAGAATACCGAGAGAAGCAGCACCTGCCAATGTTGCCTGCACAAGCAGAATAGGCAATAATAAGGGACTCTGCCAGAAGTCACGACCTTCGGCCTGCCCAAACAGAAACGCCGTATAACCTGCTGCGGCAGCACCAAAGAGTGCAGCAGGAATCAGTAGCACGCGCAGAAGAGTTGTGAAACCAAAGAGCGCGGCACCAAACCATACGGCCTCGATCAACCCGAAGATAGCGAGAATATAGCCCCCCCAGACGAGCCAGGAGGTTGGGTTTGCTTTAGTGACGAGGAAAATGGCACGCTCAGGACGTTTGAGGTCGGCAACCAGCAGTACCAGCGTGATTGCGATAAACAGACCACCAACGATAGGCGCGCTAATACCAAGGAGCGCATTCATACTTCCAGTGATGCCACCGTGCAGTCCATAGAGGGCAAGAGCGAAGGCTGCCAAAATCATTGCGCCCGCCCCAATCGACTTTGTACCAAGGTAGGCGGAAACCATCCAGCCCCAGGGTGCGGAGTTCTTGGGTGTATCGTACACAATGCGCGCCTGCGCGGGATTGCCACTGGCTGGCTGATATGGTTTAAGCGGATTGATTGTTATTGGCTTGCGATCATTCTTCCCTACTGATGAGCGACGTTCAACTTCGGCGAGATGATGCTGGTCTACTCCTGCACGCAACGACGTTGTCGAGTTAAACATGTTCTCATTCTCATGGTGTGGCTTGAGCATTGTACTCCACATCGTCATGTGTGGGAGTTCCTGGACGGCGGCTTCTGGATTGATCGTTGCCTCATCAGCACCAAGATAGTAGACATTGGGCTTGGTTCCCTGCTCTGGTTTGCGCACACGTACTGCCTCACGCGCAATGATTTGCGAAATCTCGGTTTTCGGATTATGCATATCGCCCGCGATGATAGCGTGTTCAGGACAGACAACCACACAGGCTGGTTCCAATCCAATTTCTGTGCGATGCGCGCAATAATTGCACTTGGCAGCGGTGTGGGTATTGGGGTCGATATAAAGCGCATCGTAGGGGCACGCTTGCATACAAGACTTGCAACCAATGCAACGGTCAGAGTCAAAGTCAACGATACCATCGTCCCGCTTATACAGGGCTTTCGTGGGACAAATTTTGACACAGGGTGCATCATCACAATGATTGCAACGATTGACGAGGAAGTAGCGGCGCGAATTGGGGAACTCGCCCCGTTCAATGTACTTGACCCACGTGCGATAGACACCAAGCGGTACATCATGCTCAGCTTTACAGGCCACCGTACAAGCATGGCAACCGATGCACTTGCGCTGGTCGATAACAAAGGCGTATTTGGTCATAAGTTTCCCTTCTCTAAAAATCAGCGAGTGCGTCTGCAAAAGGCCTCGCGCATATGATAATGGGGAAGAATGATCTTTGCCTCAAGTGTACATGGGAAACAGACCGTTGTCTAATTTATATTCCTCATAATCGACATAAAGGTTTATTTATAATCATAGAGATATGCACGGGCATGGGCCATAAAATCCCGTGCCATCGGCCCAAAGTATTTTCCGTGACGGTAAAACATGGTGAGCGGGCGGCGTAATTCCAGGTCAGTTATTGGCATCGCACGCAGTACACCTGCCGCGACCTCGCGCACTACGGCGGCACTCGATACGATACCCACACCAAGATTTGATTCGATAGCCTTCTTGACCGACTCCGTGCCCTGGAAATGCATCACAATTTTCAATGTATAGCCTCTTTCGCGCATCGTTTGCTCAATGAATTGTCGTGTGCGTGAAATAGTTTCGGGTACAATAAAAGGTAACGCGGCAACCTGTTCCAGTGAGAGGGAGGGGCATGATGCCAGGGGATGGCGTGTCGAAAGAATCAGTGTGAGGATGTCGGTTCCAATCGCTTCAACGGTAATTTCTGGCTGAGCAATTGTTCCACAGGCAAAGCCGAGATCAATGATACCTTGACGGACACGCTCAATGAGACGATCAGTGGCATCGATTTGCAAGAGGAGTTCGCTATCGGGATGCTGCTCTTTATATTCCGCTAGCAGAGGCGGCACCACATACATACCACCAGTGGTATTGGCACCTATGACCAGACGACCGCGCGCGGCACCTTTTAACTCCGCTAACACGCTCTCTGCTTCCATCTCCGCATTGAGCATAGGAATGGCACACTGGTATAGTGCCTGTCCTGCTTCGGTCACAACAAGCTGTTGATTGACCCGTTCAAGCAACTTCACCTGTAAACTGCGTTCCAGTGCCTGTATCTGCAGACTCACGGCTGGCTGTGTCAGAAACAGGGCCTCAGCAGCCCGTGTATAGCTGCTATGTTCGACAACGTTACAAAAGATACGTAACTGATGCAAATTCATATGCTGGTACTTTCGTTTATAAGAAATTTTATCCGTCGTCGTAGAGAGCTGACGAGACTGTTCACTACTATTATAGCGAGAGCATGACAGGGGCAAGCCCATTAATTCCAAAGAACTCATGAATCAGCTTGTGAAGCAGTGGGAGGCATGATCGAGGGCATGACAGGGGCGAGCCCTGTCACTACTATACACGAACGGACATGGCGAAGCTCACGCCAGGGCACCCGCAAGGGAGTGCCCTGGGGACGGGATACGGGGCTGCAAAAAATGAACCGCACTCTTGACTTTTTGCGTCTGAAAGGTATGTAATAAGAGCATTCCTCTTCATAGCTCAAAAAACCCTTTACTCAGCTTGAAAGATGGAATATACTCTGACTAAAAGGTGAGGCACGAATACACGATGCCTGAACAAGACTACACAGTTTCGACCAGCACTAACACACAAGAGCAATCTCACGTCGAGGTATCAAGTGGAGAGACTCACATCCAGGCACAATTGCGTCTCGCAGGACTCATCAGGGATGTGAGCCTGGCGCTCATTCAAAGTACTAATCTGGATGAAATGACGCAACAATGTGCCGAAATTCTGGTACACCATTTTGACGCCGCCTTTGCCCGAATTTGGACACTGAATAGCGAGAATAACGTCTTGGAGCTGCAGGCGAGTGCGGGCATGTACACTCATCTGGATGGTCCTCATGGCCGTGTTCCTGTTGGGACCCTCAAGATCGGCTTAATTGCCTCTGAACGGCGACCTCACCTGACGAATGAAGTCATTGGTGATGAGCGTGTCAGCGATCAAGCATGGGCCAGGCATGAAGGCATGGTCGCGTTCGCAGGCTATCCATTACTCATTGGAGATCACGTCGTTGGTGTGATGGCTCTATTCGCGCGTCATTCTCTTTCCCCATCTGTCCTTGATGCGTTGGCCTCAATCGCCAATACCCTTGCCATCGGTATTGATCGCAAGCAGGGAGAGCAAGAACGCCTTCGTTTACTCCACATTGAGCAGCAGGGCCGTCATGCGGCGGAAGCTGCCCATGAACGTCTCACGAGTATTCTCGATCACCTGACCGATGGCTTTATGATCTTCGATCACGAGTGGTGTTATCGCTACATCAATCCCTTTGCCGCTCCCTTTACAGGCAAACCACCAGAAGACCTTCTGGGCAAGAATGTCTGGCAGGAGTTACCCGCCTTAGTTGGCTCGCCCTTTTATCATGAGTATCAGCGTGTCATGACTGAACAAGAATCCGTTGACTTTCGTGCCTTTTCTACGTTGCTCAACCACTGGTTTGATGTGCGAGCCTATCCCATTCCCGATGGCATAGCGGTATACTTTCGCCAGGTAACAGATCTGGTGCAGGCCGAGCAGGAGCGAGCACGCTTGCTGGAAACGACCCAGAAGGCTCGTGCTGAGGCAGAGGCAGCACAACAACGCGTTACAAGCATCCTGGAAAGTATTACCGATGCCTTCTTTGCCCTGGACCAGAACTGGTGTTTTACCTATCTTAACCTACAGTCCGAACCGCTGTTGCAACAAACTCGGGAGCAATTGCTTGGCAAGAACATCTGGGAGGAGTTCCCTGAAGCTGTTGGTTCCACCTTTTACGAGAAATATCATCTGGCTCTTGAACAACAAGTAAGTGTGTTCTTTGAGGAAGTCTACCCGCCCTTGAATACCTGGTTTGAGGTACGTGCCTACCCTGTGCCTGACGGCCTCTCGGTCTATTTTCACAATATCAATGAGCGAAAAGTAGCTGAACAGGAACGCGAACGTCTCCTGCACCTGGAGCAAGAGGCCCACGCTGAAGCGGAATCTGCTCTCGCGATACGTAATGCCTTTCTTTCAAGCGTATCCCATGATCTCAAAACGCCGTTAGCTTCGATCAAAGCAAATTTGCAATTGGTGCAGCGGCGTATGAAACGGGAACAGGAGATACAGAAGGAGTGGGTGACCGAGCGACTAGAAGCAATGGAGCGAGCAATTACGAAAATGACAGGAATGATTGATGATCTCCTGGACCTCACACGGTTACGAGCGTTGCAACATTCAGAGGACGTCTTTCTCCCGCTTGATCTTTTACCTTTGATTCGAGCTGCCATTGTCGAACAGCAAGCGACAACGAGACGACATAGATTAATTCTCACTTCAGACGGTAATTCTCTACCCGTGCATGGCAATGCGATACGGCTGGATCGGGTCATGGCAAACCTTCTGGGTAATGCGATCAAGTATAGTCCAGAGGGAGGAGATATTACCATCATGGTGAAGAAAGAACAGCAAGGTGAGCAAGCTTGGGCCCGGCTGTCTATTACCGATCCGGGTATCGGTATTCCTGCCTCCGACCTTCCTCATATCTTCACGCCCTTTCAACGAGCAAGTAACGTGACTAGCCGTATTCAAGGGACGGGTATTGGGCTGGCAAGTGTAGCACAGGTGATTGAGCAGCATCAGGGAACGCTTACGGTCACAAGCGACGAGGGACAGGGAAGCTGTTTCACAGTGCACTTACCGCTAGTGACAGGAAAGGAATGACTATGAACAGTCAACAACAATTGGGACATATAGACCAGCAAGGTGTCAATGAGCACATTCTGGTAGTCGATGACGACCTCAATTTGTGTCAAACCATCCAGATAGTGCTGGAAGAGGAAGGCTTTATGGTAGAAACGGCCCTGGACGGTGTGGAAGCCCTGGAGCTTGTTGAGCGTATGCAACCCGCTATGGTGGTCCTGGATATGGGCTTGCCCTTGCTTGATGGAGAAGCAGTTGCCAAAGAATTGCGTGTGCGCTATGGAGAAACCGTTCCCGTTGTGCTTATGACAGCAGATGGACACGTCATGGAAAAAGGACAACGTGTAGGGGCTGTCGTGTCACTTGGAAAACCATTTGAGATTGATGACTTAGTCAATGCTGTTCATAAAGCCCTTGCCCCTAAAGGTGGAGAAGGGGAAGTACAGAGTTAGTAAGTGGTTTAAGGACAATGGTTAAATTGGTACGTTTAAATACTTTATGTGATACAGTTTATAGAGAACAGGCTTTTGCTTCATTAACATACAAGCAATGTATCTGAAAGGAACAGTTTTGATACAGAAGGAACAGGCGAACACTCTTGATACCGCCTTACAAGGACACGAACTATCAACCGTAGAGGCTCATTTACTGGCCGCGATGTCTGATCTCGGACTCCTGCTCGAAACAGCATCTCGACTGCGGGATCAATACCATCACAATCGTATTTCTTATTCACGTAAAGTTTTTATTCCCCTTACACAACTCTGTCGGGATGTCTGTTCCTATTGCACATTTGCTCAACCTCCACGTCCCGGTCAACGGGCGTATCTTTCACAGGATGAGATTCTTACTATTGCTCGTGCGGGTGCCGCTGCGGGCTGCAAAGAAGCGTTGTTCACGCTTGGAGATAAGCCGGAACAGCGCTACAAAGTCGCGGCACGTGAACTGGCTGAAATGGGATACACAACGACTCTTTCTTACCTTGCGGCAATGGCTGATCTGGTGCTAAAGGAAACAGGCTTGTTACCTCATACTAATCCGGGTGTTATGACCGAGGAAGAGATTGCGATGCTTCGGCGCGTCTCGGTCTCGCAAGGAATCATGCTTGAAAGTACGTCTGAGCGGTTGTGCGAACGTGGTGGTCCACACTATGGTTCCCCTGACAAGCGACCTTCCGTACGGCTAGAAACGATACGTCTTGCAGGGAAACTACGCGTTCCCTTTACGTCAGGTATCCTTATCGGTATTGGTGAGACACGCCTGGAACGCATAGAATCTCTCCTTGCCTTGCGTGACCTCCATCAACAGTATGGTCACATTCAAGAGATTATTATTCAGAACTTTCGGGCAAAAGCAGAAACGCGTATGGCTGATGCGCCTGAACCCGATTTGGATGACTTGCTGTGGACACTCGCCATAGCACGCATCATTTTTGGTGGGGAAATGAACATCCAGGCACCACCAAATCTCAGCCCTGGTACCTATCAACGACTGCTCGCGGCTGGTCTGAATGATTGGGGCGGTGTCTCTCCTGTCACGCCCGATCATGTCAATCCAGAGGCAAAATGGCCGCAGCTGGACGATCTGGCAGAGCAAACTGCTGCTACAGGGAAGGTCCTGCTTGAGCGTTTGGCGGTCTATCCCAGTTATGCACTCGATGTACAGCAATGGCAAGATGCACAACTTGCGTCCCACGTCATGCAAGCGAGTGATAGTGATGGCTATGCTCGTGTTGAAACGTGGTCGCCGGGCGCACAGGTGCCTCTGCCCGATGGTGATAAAGCACTGGCTACAGCTTTTCATCGGAGTACAGAAAAAAGTATTAGCCCTGACATTAGTATTCTCATCGAGAAAGCCCTATCAGCCGATACCCTTACCGAGATGGAAATCGCGCGTCTCTTCCGGACGCGTGGCGACGAGTTCACCGCTGTTTGTCAGGCCGCCAATGAACTGCGCCAACGGGTCAATGGTGATGTAGTCTCGTATGTCGTGAACAGAAACATCAACTATACCAACATCTGCTATTTCCGTTGCCAATTTTGTGCATTCTCGAAAGGCAAGTTAAGCGAGAATTTGCGAGGAACACCCTATGATCTGGGCCTTGACGAGATTGTGAGGCGTGCCAAAGAAGCATGGGACAGAGGAGCGACGGAGGTTTGTATGCAAGGCGGCATACATCCTGAGTATACAGGTGAAACATACCTCAACATATGCCGTGCAATCAAAGAGGTTCTCCCCGACATGCACATTCACGCATTTTCACCGCTTGAAGTGTGGCAAGGGGCACAAACCTTAGGCATACCTGTGCCCGAATTCCTTGCGATGCTTAAAGAGGCAGGTTTGAGTACGTTACCTGGTACAGCCGCGGAAATTCTTGACGACGAAGTGCGAGCCACCCTCTGCCCCGACAAGATCAAGACGGACGAGTGGTTGTATGTGATGGAAGAGGCGCATCGTCTTGGTTTACGCACGACAAGCACCATTATGTATGGGCATATCGATCGACCAACGTCCTGGGCACGCCACCTCTTACGACTAAAAGCGTTACAGGCGCGTACAGGGGGCTTTACGGAGTTTGTACCGTTGCCGTTCGTGCATATGGAGGCTCCCATCTACTGGAAAGGACGGGCACGTAAAGGACCAACATTCCGTGAAGCCGTTCTTATGCATGCAGTCGCACGCCTTGTTCTGCATCCCCATATCACCAATATTCAGGTCTCCTGGGTGAAAATGGGACAAGAAGGAGTCAAGGTATGTCTGCAAGCGGGTGCCAACGATCTTGGTGGCACGCTCATGAATGAGAGCATTACCCGGGCCGCAGGAGGTGAGATGGGTCAGGAATTACCGACAGCACAGATGGAAGAAATTATACAATCCATTGGACGTGTTCCTCACCAGCGTTCAACACTTTATCATGGAGTGTCACAGGAAAGGCGACAAGCTGCGTTTAATGCTGATGTCTTACAACCTATAGTGCTTACACCCAGTAAGTCCTATGCAAGAGTTCATGCAAGTCGTTCACAGAGAGATGCATAAGCACCTTGATGAGCTTAGAATGCTCGAAATTTCTGCATTCTAAGCATTCATAAAATAAGAGATATAGGGTGTAAAGAAACATAACGTTGTCACGTTTTACACAAGTAAAACGTGATGAATGTGAGAAAGCATATTTCTCTTAATAGTACAGGTGGAATCAGGAGAGATTGGGCAATAAAAGAGAGAAATGAAGATGTTTCTTTAACCTCTCATATTTCACGTCTTTCAGTTTCCCCCTTTTTACGGAAGGAAAGACATTCATGTCACGCGCCCAACAAATCGGCAAGAACACTTCACGACGAAAACTGCTACTTCAAGCCGGTGCAAGTGTGGCTGCTGTCACGGTTGGAACGACACTCGTTTCCACACCGCAAGCCGTTAAGGCCGCATCCCTGTCTTCTGAAGCCATTCATCTTAATGTGCAGATGGAAGAGATTGTAGATGCCTATGAAGCGTTACATCCCCTACCAATTCAAATTCTATCACCAGAGAATGCACGCAATTTACCCACACCACGCGATGCTGTAGAGGCCGTGCTGACGAAACATCATCGCTTCAACCTTGTCGAACCCGTTGGTAGTGTCAAGCACATCTTGATACCTGGACCTGGAGGAGACCTACTTGCACGCGTCTATACGCCGTTTGGGAGTGGACCCTTCCCGGTACTCGTCTACTTCCATGGTGGTGGGTGGGTCATTGCAAATCTTGACACGTATGACTCCTCGTGCCGCGCCCTGACCAATGCCGCTAAATTTATCGTTGTCTCTGTAGCTTATCGACAAGCACCAGAACACAAGTTTCCAGCAGCGGCCGACGATGCCTATGCAGCTAGTCAGTGGGTGATGGCCAACGCAACATCCCTTAACGGAATGCCTTCACGTGTAGCTGTCGGTGGTGAAAGTGCTGGCGGAAATTTGGCCGCAGTTGCAGCACTACGAGCGCGAGACGAGGGTGCTCGAATGCCCTTTTACCAGTTGCTCGTGTATCCCATCACCAACTATAACTTTAACACGCCATCCTACATCGAAGATGCGAATGCTCCCTTTCTTACCAGGGCCGCGATGATGTGGTTCTGGGACAAGTACTTACCAAGTCCCGCCGCTGGAAGCAACCCTTACGCTTCACCTCTACGGGCTAACTTGAGACATTTGCCTCCTGCCACAGTCATTGTTGCCGAGAACGATCCACTGCGTAGTGACGGAGAAGAATACGCGGCTAAACTGCGTACTGAGGGTGTTCCTGTAGACTTCAAGCTCTACAAGGGCGTCACGCATGAGTTCTTCAGTATGTCTCCGGTACTTGAACAGGCAAGACAAGCTGTGGCGAAAGCAGCCATGGATTTGCAATCAGCTCTACATCGCTAAACACGTTTAGACGAGCTAGTACATGGAGGCTGAAATAATTCTATGGTAAAATAGGAGGAAAAAGCAGAGGGATAGGACAGAAGAAGAGATGCAAAAGGGACCAAAACCAGTATATTTGCAACTCAGTGAAGAAGAACGAAA
>JAABUZ0100001600.1_pt1 | contig 42122 bp, 44 predicted proteins | sample 5562091 | NCBI WGS metagenome assembly JAABUZ01 (sample SAMN12813069, study PRJNA571459) | rock metagenome | isolation source: Antarctica rocks | place: Antarctica: Victoria Land, Linnaeus Terrace sud | collected 2015-12-21
GGGCTTGGCGGCACTGGAGCAGGATCGCCCCAGGGTTGCCTCCTTAGCCGGCTTTACTTGGATCAAAAACATCTCGCTCCAACCGCAGTAGAGTTTGTCATCGTTTGATTGCAACTTGGTATGAGTAGTGGTACTCGGTGGTCGGAGCAGGAATGAATTGGGATGTGATTCAGTGCTTATTGGAGGAGTTCAGGAGAGTAACATCCGGTCACAAATGGCCAGCCATTTTACCCACAACGGCGTTTTCACGATTCTGTTTTGCAAACGTTGCTAGACACGGCACAAAACATCATTTCCGGTCTGACCATATGTTTTGACACTCAGGTTCAGCGGAACTCGACAGACGAACTCCTATGAGCGCAACTTGGACGTTATCAGCGATGCGCGATGCTTGGCAAAAAGCTGAGACGAAAGCAAATGAATTGAACAGCCGTGATGAGGAGGAAAACCACTGCCGCCCTCCCTCTCGGGAGAAGTGATTTCAGTTTCAGAAAGGCCCAGATTCCGACGACCGATGCGATTCCTACCACCATCGTCATGACGATTTCTAGCGGCGTGAAATGTCCGCTCAACATCTTTGACATTCCCAGCAAGTAGAACCAGATGAGTACCATCAAGATGAACCAGAACAAGAATACAGGTAGTCCTGCCCAGCCCGCAGCGCGAGAGCGTCGAAAACCCAAGGCGACAGGGACCCATAACGGCAAAGTCTGCACGACGTGCCGAAGGACGAGGTGGCTCCCGAAGCCCACCCCCAATACTAAGGAAGCAATTATGGCGAGCGAAGAACTTCCCACAACAAGGGACTCTCGTCCTTGAGTTTTTTCTACGCCGTTCAGACTCGCACTTCTAACAAAGTTGGGGAAACTCATCATGCCTCCGCTCAGGGGGATGTACGACACTCAAGCAGTAGAAGTTCCCACAGACTTCCAGATTATGCCTGACGCGCTCTGGGGAAACAATCCGGTTGTGCATGTGAAGTGGGGTTCAGAGAAAATGGCATCTGGTTATAAATGGCCAGTCACTTTACCCACATCCGCGTTTACGAGTCTTCGTCCGCTACGGCTGTGTTGAACACCACCGATTTGTTCTTTGTTGCGCCTCGGTGCGGGTGGATCGATGAGCCTCTGAGTTTCGGGAGGAAATCGGATACCAAGGTGCTCCTTCTGAAGGTCCAGAAAGAATAACTCGGCCTCCTTCCGATTCCACCACCAAGCTAGTTGCAGACGGCGGCTCTCTTTTGTAAACTGAGCCAGCCCTACCATGCAGATGATGTCCGGGGAGCGGGAGCAATAGTACAGGGAGTCTGTCCGGTAACCATACCAGATCCCCAGATCTGCTCTCATTCCCTCACACACACTCTGCCAATCCTGCGGGGAGGACGAGCGAAAGGCTTTCGCCGCCTGCTCATAAATGATTTGACACGAGCCTGCGTTGAAGCGTTCTCGGAACATTTGCATGGCGTCGAGTAGCTGTGTTTTTTGTTTCGGCTCGACGGGTTCATCCAGCAATCTTCTCCGATCCTGGCTGAGACATCCGGTTAGCAACACAGCCAGCCACGCCAGGGAAGCACAACAAGCGAAAACTCGGAATCGGCGCACAAGAATCTCCCAGTTCCATTCTGGATGAACTGGCTTGAGTCGAAGTAGGCGACAGGGCCAGAATACTACAGAGATGTTCGCCATGCCGGGAACGCAAAAGTAGCGTTCAAGGAAAGGTGAGTTCCTGCCACGAATGGCGGTCACATTTCTCTGAAGCGCGTATCTCATTCTCAGTCTGCGGAACGCGCTGTTCTGGATTCGTGAACTCTTTCTGGCTATATACGAGTAATCTGCTAAAAGCTACTTCTCCGACATGCCGACTTTACGGACAAGTGCCAAGTAGAAAATCGATCTGCTTGAGGGTTACAGTTAGAGGTGCAAAGAGGTCCAGGTATGAACCGGCAGCTTTTTCAACTCTTCCTGATGGTTTTGCTTCTAATCTGTTTCCCGCTATGTGCCATCAACGAGGTGTTGGCTCTTACAGGTGTCGTCGTCGATGTGCAGGGTAGGCCTGTGTCGGAAGCAGTTCTGTGTTCGCAATGGGGACCGCCCAAAGCGGCTGCCGTGGCATTGCCCCTAGGACCAAGCGTAATGACAGATGCAGCAGGGCATTTCTCGTTGCCTTCATCGCTTATCATGAGTAGCCGCCTCGCTCTCTTGGTCTATAACTCGACGAATACGCAAGGTGCACTGGTGGACATGGCAATCACTGATGCGGTCCAGCCACTTACGATCAGGTTGCAGCCGCTACATGCTGTGCGTTACCTGCTGCGGGTACCAGTTCCGATTGGGGCGAACGAAAATACGGCTCACATCTGGACACAATCAGGTGAAGTGGTTGGATCTGTTCTTGGTATAAAAGGTACTCTCATGCTGCCGCCCGGCAAATACGAACTAAAGACTGGCGTGGACGACACTGATAGAGCAAGCCAGCCTTTTACGGTGGCAGGCACCGACGTCACACTTGAGCCGCTGCAGCTTGCACTCTCGCCTATGGCACAGCATTATGGGCACGGCACGCCAACAGTAAGCACTTTGCGGGACATGAACCGTCAGCTCTTGGACATCGGTTCGCTGCAGGGACACTGGACTCTGCTCTACTTCTGGGCGGACTGGTGTCTACCTTGCATTCGGGAGGGCATGCCAAAATTGATTGCGTTTGCCACTGCACACAACGCGGCGAGAGATAAGTTCCGAATCGTGGCCATTCACGAAAACCAGTTGACGGAAGACGGAGATTGGAGCGACTTCTATACTAAGACAACGAAGCTGGAAAAGGAGGTTTGGCACAGCGTACCGCCATTTCCGATTGCTTATGACGAGACGACTCGCATGACCTCGGACTGGGGTGTGCATCAGTTTCCCACCTATGCTCTCATCAACCCTGCTGGGAATCTTGTGCGTGGAGGTAGTCTGTCGATGCTGGAAACGGAGTTGGACAAGCAGTAAGCAAACAACTCTTGCGAGCGCTGCTCCCACTGAACGTATAACGCGCAAACTGTAGATGTGCAAACTGGGCTCAGATGACGCGCGTGTGACTGCGATGTGTTTGCGATTCTTGCCGTTGTGCACGATAAGTCATAAGGGTTAATCGGACTGGTGAGGCGACGGAGAGTTCGTTGGCAGGTGAACGTAGTACGCCGAAGCAGTTCGGATAACCCCACTTGAAGGAAGCCGTGTCCGAGACGCCTATGCGTTTTGAATGCGGTTTCGCGAGATTTCGACAGACCGCGCAGCAAAGGAAAGGCACTGGCCAGCGCTCCTGTGTGGATCACAGGTACCCCGGAGTAAGTCTCTCCGGAGCGCAACAACGGACGGCCTCAAGTCCGGACACACCTCGGGTACCGCTGCCGCTCGGCAGTTCTCCAGGGTCCACGAAATCCGAACAGGGTGACTGATCATGAGCTATCGAAGGAAGGCCGGAGAGAGTGACTCTGGAGTTGTGTGGCGCTCAGACGCACGAGGGGAGCCAGTGTACCGTGCTGGCAGTAGGGGCATTTTTTCTGATCCCTTGCTCGTGTCGACGGCGCCTTCGGTTGGGTTTTTAACACGGAGGGCCGGAGCAGAGTCGAGCACAAGGCAAGAGCGCGTTTTCTTTCCCGATTCGCCAGATAACCAAAATGCCGAATCTTGACGAAGCCGCGCGGCAGCACATGCAGCAGAAAGCGCCGCATAAATTCGAGAGCCGGAAGCGTCATTACTTTTTGTTTGTTGCCGTGGGCCGAATCGCGCCAGCGGAAGGTGACCTGGCCGTTTTCGAAGCGCAGGATTCGCCTGTTAGCGATGGCCACGCGATGCGTGTAGTGAGCCAGATAGCGAATCACGTGTTGTGGTCCGGCCAACGGTTTTTTGGCATAGACCACCCACGGTTTCTGTTTCAGAAGCCAGGTGAAACGCTCAAAGGCTTTCCGCTCCTGCAGCGGGGCGAGGGAGCCGGAGAGACGCAACTGGCCTCGACGGAAGGCCCGACGCAGCAAGGCCAGAAACTGGCCCCGGAACTTCGCTGCGAGCACCTTCACAGGAAGAAAGAAGCGCCGCTGACGGCACGCGATCCAGCGAGTCTGGTCCAAGGCCAAGCCACCGGCGGGCACCAGACAATGGAGGTGTGGATGAGCCAGCAATTTTTGATCCCAGGTATGCAGGACCGCCAGAAAGCCGAGCCGTGCCCCGAGATGTTTCGGATCGGCTGCGATGGTCAGCAAGGTTTGCGAGGCGGCACGGAACAGAAGGCCGTACACCACGCGGGGGTTCTGCAGCGCGAGGGCAATCAACTCATGCGGCAGAGTGAAGACCGCATGGCAGTAGGGAACCGGCAGGAGTTCGTCCGAGCGGGCTGCCAGCCAGCGGTCCCGCGCCGTGCTGCCGCACTGGGGGCAATGGCGATTTAAGCACGAATTATAGACGATGACTTCGCGGTGGCAATCCGTGCATCGGTGGAGATGAGCGCCGAGCGCTGCAGTGCGACAGGCGCCGAGGTCCCGGAGAGTCTGCCACTGGCGATCCGACAAGGTGTGGCCCCAGCGCTGGAGAAACTCCTGTTGGTGTTGACGAAAGACCTCGGCGACGGTGGGCCGAGGCGAGTTCACCGGAGTGGAATGCTTTCTGCAGAAAGGTCCAGGGGTGAGATCGCCAGCGTGTCAAAGGGACTGGTCACCGCTTGCAGCCGCCGCGTGGACACGCGCAAATAGCAGGCCGTCGTTCGAATATCAACATGGCCGAGCAGCACTTGAATGGTGCGTAGATCCGCACCGGCCTCCAGCAGATGCGTCGCATAGCTATGGCGAAAAACGTGGGGATGAACCGGCTTTTGAATCCCGACGCGACGTCCGGCATTGGCACAGATGACGCGCAAACTCCTGCCGCCCATCGGATGCTCCCGGCGTTCTTGCGAAGGGAACAGCCACTCTTTCGGTTTCTGCCAGCGCCAGTAGACCCGCAAGCGTTCGAGCAACACTGGGGACAGCACCAGATCGCGCGGCACTTGCCCTTTCCCGTTGCGGATATGAAGGACCATGCGTGAGCTGTCGATGTCGCTGACCTTCAGCAGACGGAGTTCTTTCGAGCGCAGACCCGTGGCGTATAGGGTGGCGAGCATCGTCCAATGCTTGAGATTGCGCGTGTGCTCCAGAAGGCGGGTGATCTCGTCGGCACTGAGCACCGTCGGCAACGACAAGGGCCGCTTCGGGCATTGAATCTCCTCATCAAACCAACGCTGTTTGAGGACCCGAACGGAGAGGAAGCGAAGAGCGGCCCGGTTTACATGGAGGGCGGGCCAACTCAGCTTCCGCTCGCCGAGCAGATACAGCAGGTAAGAGCGCACCTGCTCGGCGTTCAGTTGTTCCGGACTCTGGCCGTAATAGCGGGTAAACCGCTCGACACAACCGAGATAGGTAGTAATGGTCTCTTCGGAGGAGTTGCGGAGTTGCAATTCCTCCCTCATTCTCTGTAGCAGTTTCGTCATGAAACGACCTCCTTCGGGTCGTTTCTGCATCATGGCGGGTGACGAATGAGCCTGCTACCAGTACTGCGCGTCAGCGCTTCGTTCAAGTGGGGTTCCAGGTAAAGTGCCACCAATGTGGCCGAAAGCTTGCGGATGGTCGGCTTTGAAACGAGTCATTCCTGCTGACGGCCCATCGCTGGCAGCAGCGTTCCTACTGAGGCGGGTTGGTACCGTTCAGCCGATGCCGGATGTCGGCGCTGAGGAGATGGTGCGCCACGCTCCAGCGCTGCCGTTGATCGTCAGTCGAGGCGAGCAGCCAGCCGGTCATGGCTACGATCCGCGCGGCCATCACATCTCCGCTGTAATGGAAGGCTATCAGGGACGCTAATTTTTCGTTCGCGGCCTCTGCGTGGTCGACATCGGCCAGCCACTGTTGGAGAGCGGCCAATGCGGTCACCCGCAACGGAGGGAGGCGAAGGGCGGGCGGACTACCCGGCACATCGAGGTCGGTGGGATGGAGAAATCCGTCGAAGTCTGCCAGACACAGTGTTTCGGCCGTCATCGTCCGATAGAGATGAGAGTAGCCTGTGTGGTCCTCCGGCTGGTAGCCGATCGCGTTGATGAGATCGGTCGTGTGGATGACTTGGCCCACGTTGACACGCTCATGCGGTTTCGGAGCGGTGCAGTGGGCGACGATTTTGTCGAATCCTTCGACGAGCGCGGCCAACGGCGCTCGGATGTCGGTGGGAACAGCAGCAAAAGGCCAGGAGAAGGTTTGTGTTCTGCTTTTCCGCACCCCCCGTTCCCGGGCCCGCGCATAGCCTTTGACCAGGACATCGGCATAGGCGTAAGCCTGCGGGGTGGCGGCCACGCGGCGGGCCTCGTAGTGGGCGCGGGCGGCGAGCGAAGAGGCAGCGGTGTACCAGTCAAAATAACTCATTGTCGTGTCGCTCCCGACAGTCGGTTCTCCGGGCCGCCTCGGAAGCAAGACGCAGCGCGGCGGTGGTCACGCCCACCCGCTCGGTCCCGGAAAGGTGGTCGCCATAGTTCTCCTGAATCACAGCGCGGATGGCCTCGGACGTTGGCATCGTATCGGTGGCCGCCAGTTCCTGTAGGATCTGCCGCGCAGTGGCGGTAAAGAAATCAGCGGTGACCGTCGTGCGTTTCCCCACGGTGTTGGTCCTTCTCATGCCTAATAGACTCCCTCTGTCTGATAGTCGTTTTTCTCCAGGTCAAACTTGTAAACCCGGATCACTTCGGAGATCAAGCGCCGCTGTTCCTTTTTGACGACATGAACGACCCAATCCGCAAAGTTCCCGATTCGTAGCTGGATTGCTCGATGGGGCAAGTTCACATCGGCATACGCTGCCATGGTTTCGAGCCGTGACAAAGCATCGAGGGCGGAGTTGGCGTGCAGTGTCGAGATGCTGCCGGCATGTCCGGTGTTCGCGGAATCGAGCAGGTCGAGGGTTTCCGCGCCGCGTACCTCTCCGATAATGATGCGGTCCGGATTGTCGCGCAAGCTTGCTTTGACCAGATCCCGGATGGTCCGCGCCGGAATGATAATGTTTCCCTCCGCGTCCCGCTGTTCGCGTTGCGCTTCGCACTGCACCACATCCACATGGTCAATCTTCAGTTCGCGTGTATCTTCAATCACTTCCAGTCGTTCGTGGCGGGGGATCAGATCAATCAAAGCTTTCGTGAGCGTCGATTTCCCGCTGCCCGTGCCGCCCGCAATTAAGATGTTTTCGCGTGTGAGAACGGCCCGCTGTAAGAGGTCGGCTAATTCCTGGGTGAGCATTCCCGCCGCGACCAACTCATCCAAGCGGTACCAGTTCGGGCGGAACTTTCGAATCACGAGCGAAATGCTGCTGACCACGGGCGGATATTTGATGGAGACGCGGGAACCGTCCGGAAGTCTCGCATCCAGAATCGGGTTGGCTTCACTCAGCGTCTCGCCGACTTCTTTGGCGATGCGCTTGACCGCATGTTTCAAGTTGGGCTGCGAGATTTCCGCTTCCACTTGCCGCCGTTGTCCGTCTTCCTGCACGCAGACGCTTCCGTTCGGGTTGATGGCCAGATCGGTAATCCGGTCGTTGGCCAAAAACGGAGCCAGTGAGGGAATAAAGGGGAGAATGGTTTCGAAAGACATATCGGTTAAATAGCCATCCCGAGGGAAGATCCAGGGTTGTATTCCTGTTGCCGGATTTGCTGCGGTGAAAGCGCCGTGGTGTTTTCCTGCGTGCGCGACAAGGCAGGACTCAGCTTCTCGGCTTGATCGGTAAAAATCTGCGCATCATAGCGGGGTCGTGACGCCGCGACATAGGCGAGCTGCTGATTAATGAGTGAGCGCGTCCGGCTGTCGCCGGTATCCACCTGGATCAACACCCGGTCCACCGTCGCCCCTTGACTGCTGTGACTTGTCATGGTGTAGGCATAATCCACATGCTTGTTGCGGTTGAGATTCCACGCGACGCTGCGCCCGGAGTCGTCCATCCGCACGGAAATGTTACCGGACTGGTCGAGGTATTCCACGGTTCCCATGTCCCGGTTGGCAAGGCCTTTGTCTTGCCACGGCGCGGTGAACTGTACCCGTTCTCCTACCGCAAACGCCCTTGCTTCCGGCTCGTACACGGTGACGCCGGACAGCCGCGCCGGGTTGTAGGTGACAAACTTTCCTTTCTCTGTTCGGACCGTGATTTCATTCCGTTCCGCGTCGGTGGTCATGACGGTCGCGTAGCTTTTCGCCTCCAGTCCCAGCGCTTCACTGCCGCGTAGGTACCGGATTGCATTGCCTGGCGCGTACGAGCTGGCCAGCTTGCGGTCTTCGCCCGTCAAATCCTGGCGCGTGACCAACACGGAAAGCCGGTAAGCGTCTGTTTGGAGATGCCCGCCGTGGCGCAATTCTTCCCGGATGGCCGCATTGATTTCCTTGCGGCTCCGGTTGTCCGGTGAAACGACTAGCGTTCCTTGGGGAGACTCGGCGTACGCCTTCGCGATGTCCTTGAATCGCTGTTCGCGGTGCGGCTGCTCATGAATCCGCCCCTGTTCCGCCAGCAGTTTCACGCCGTCGCCGATGCGCCCGGCGGCCATCGCTTCGACGGCCTGCTTCAATCCTTCGTCCTTCTGACGGACAATCTTTTCTAACCGGGACACGCCCATCCCGGCGTCCTGCAATTCGGCAAAGATCCGCCCGGCTTCGACCGACTGATGTTGTTTCGTGTCTCCAATCAGCAGCACCTGATCCTGCGGCTGGACACGGGCGAGAAAATCCCGCATTTGCTTGCCGCTCGAAAGGCTTGATTCATCCACAAAGTAAAGTCGCGGCTTCTCGCCCGGCTCCTGCGGGCGCATCAAATACCGCTGCAAAGTTTCCGCTTCCATGCCGGTTTCTTTCAGTCCCTTGGTGGCCCTGGAGGTTGGTCCCAGGCCCAACGTTTGATAGCCGTTCGCTTCCGCGTAATCCTTGATCGCCGTCAGCGTCGTCGTCTTGCCGGTTCCGGCTTTGCCCTGGAGTCCATAGACCTGATCGGAAGTCCCTAACGTCTCGCGGACGACGCGCCGCTGGTCGTCATTTAAGTGGCTGTACCGTTGTGCGATTTCCGGCTCGGTGAGCTTCGCAATGGGTTGTGCCGTCCCCTGTGTCAACCGGACCCGCTCGATGGTGTCCCGCTCGATGCCGATCAGTTCCGGCGTGGTGTAGCGGGCTGCTGCCGCATTCGGTCGAACGTGTTGGACTTCCACCAAATTCTTTTGCTCCCGCTGCTGCTGCAATTCCCTTTGCACGTCTTGGAGAGTGGCTTTGCCCTGGGTATAGCGCAGAGCATCCCGCAACACTTCCCAGTGTTCAAAAACTGCTGTCCGTTCGCCTAATCGCGCCTTCGCGTGCGTGACGGCTGATTGCGCCAGTTTCTCGGTTTTCTCCGGCGACAGCACCCGCTCCTGTTTGATTTGTGCGGCGGCCACCATCGCGGCGGGTTGATCCCCAAACCGCTGGGCACTTTCTTGGTGAAGCTGGCGCAATTCTTCCGGCGTGAGCTTCAATTTCTCCTCTCGATTCTGGTGTTTGATATGGCTGATTGCTTCCGCCCCGGACAAACCAAGTTCCTGCAATTTCTTTTGAATTTCCGCATTCCGCAAGCTTTCGGCCTCCAGGTATTCGCGGCTGTAACCCTTCATCTCCGGCGCATGGTTCAGGCCGCGTTCGATGCCGTAACCGAGCCTTCTCAGCTCGTGCTCCAGGTGATTTTGGTAGACCGCTGTGGCCATGGATTGCACCCGGAACAGCTCGTAAGGATCTACGCTCCGCGCTCGTCCGGCGGCGTCTTCGGTCATGTTGAACACGATCACATGCGTATGAAGATGCGGGGCCGGATAGCCGTTCACAGGCCGCGCCGTGTCGTGTTCAAAGGTCGCCGCCATCCATTTTCCCGTGGTTTCCGGCGGGTGCCAGCCGCCGAGCCGAGCTTGCACGTACTTCTCCGTCTCATCGAGCGCCGTTTTTACGGCTTCCCGGTGTGCTTGCCGGACCCGTTCCTCGTTGCCGACCAGGGCTGTTAGGCTGATTGTTTTTGGAGCGTTGAACGTTAAATCCCAGCCCGCGCGATGCCCGACTTCTTCTCCCGTTTGGGTTTTGATCGAGTCCCGATGCCGGATCAGTTGTTCGCCGCTTGTGGGGTCTTTGCCTTCGGCCAAACGGTCAAACGCCTCTTGGGTAACGGCTCCCCGGAGCCCCACTTCCGCCGCCAGCTTGCCATGCCATTGTCCCTCCAACGTGCCGCCCTGCGAGAAGTAAGAATTCGAGGCGGAAGCGTACTCCAGGCGGTAGTAGCTTTGTACTTTTCCTGTTGTTAGCGGTTTGGAGATGTCAAGCAAAGGGTAGTAACTCCTGGCCGATTTGCGGCTGTGCGCTGATCTGTTCTTTGGCTGCTGGAGAACCCGCTGCCTCCGCCTTCGATTGCTCTTCCTGCTTGTTTTCCGGCGCTGTGGGCGGCGGATCGTCTTCGCGCAAAATCGGGATGGTGCGCTCCATCAAATCCTGTGCCACAATGGGCCGCGCTTCTGCCCGGAAGCGGGCTTTGACAACCTTGCCGCCATGGACGACATAGCCTTCCAGACTGGGCAGCTTGCGAATCTCGGAAGCGAGAATACGGGGTTCAATGACGCGCTGGCTGCTGTAACTGCCGCGCTGCTGAAACAGTTGCGAAGGCGTGTTTTCATTGGCCCGTTCGAGTTCCACCTTGCCGATCATCTCGGCTCGATCTTCTGCGGACACAGGCTCCTGCGTACGCAGGACAAATTGAGTGGAGGGTTGCCCGAGAATGGTCTTCGCCAGATTCTCCCCATACGTCTCGATCAGTTGCGGCTTATCATGAAAGCCTAAGACAATCGGGTTGCCGTACTTGCGGTTTTTGGTGAGCGCGGAGGGTAGTTTGGGAACCTTCCGCGCTTCCCCCAACTCATCGAGAATGCCCCAGGCCCGGCGCTTCGATTTGTCGCCGGGGGAGCCGGATTGCAAGGTTCCAATCAACATGTCCATCCAAATCGAATGGAGCGTTTTGACGCTGCTGTTCGCTTGCGAAATGGAGCTGAGAAAGATCCAACCCTGCCGGGTTTTCGCCCATTCCCGCACGGAGAACACGCGCCGTCCCTCCGCGCTCATCGGCAACAAGCTGAGAGCTTGCGCGATCTCTGCCAAACTGCCCAAAATGCCGGATCGCTGCTGCGGGGCCTTCGGATCAATCGCCACCGCGTGAGGGGTTCCGTGCAGCAGACTATCGAGCATTTCAGGACGCGATAACCAACGAATGAAGGTCCGCACATCCGGTCGATAGGCCGCCATCAGATACGCGGAAATGGCGCGGCAATGAGACAAGAAAAACTTGATGCGCGTCGGCTCTTCCGGGAAGAACGATTCGGCAAGCTGGTTGGCATCTTCAATGTCCGTAATCTCGCTCGCCAGATCCCAGTAAAAGCACCGTTCATCTTTCGGGTTGCCGATCCAGTCTTGCCGCTCTTTTTTGTAAAAACTCCGCAGATATTCACGGTCAGGATCGAGGAGGACGGCGGCATCATCGCAAGCTTCGGCATATTTCAGAATGCTCCAGATAATCGCTGTTTTGCCCGATCCCGTGGAACCGCTGATTAAGAAATGCTCGGCCAACTTGTCTTCGGGAATCACGAGGCTCTTGCCTGTTTCCCCGCTCCAGATCTCCAGGAAGTTCCGCCGATTTCGCAACGGAAAGGAGACTCCGGCCCGCGTGTCTGCCGGTCGGTTTTCTTGTTTCGCCCGTTGCCGGGCTTCGCGCCGCATTTCGTGGTTGAATCGCCAGCGCGAAATCAAATTCGGCCCTCGCAGCACACGCCCGTTCCGCGCTGCCGCGTTACGCCGCCGATCCAACCGCAAACCCACAAACATCAGGGGAACGAAGCAAAGCGCAAATCCGGCCAGCGGCCAACGGAGAGCGCCCCAAAAAGTGTAGCCGCCGTAAATATTCATCTGTAACAAGTGCCGCATGGCTTCCGGCGTCAGCTTCACTTTGCGGATCTGGATCGGGCCGGGCGGCGCTTCGAGCATCGGGCTGGTTGCTAGAAATTCACCCGCGAAGATCGCTCGATACTCCTTGAGGACGGTCCCATGCGGAAGCTTCGGCGCATCCGCCGTCAACGTGAGCCAAGCATACTGCCAAAAGTAAAATTGCTCTAGCGGATTCATGGCCCGCGACTTCCAAAGGTGGATGAACAATCCGCCGAAAGCAACGCTGATGACCAGTGCGCCGAGCCAAAACTTTCCGAACTTTTGAGGCCACAATGGTTTCGAAGTATCCATTACGCGGCGGTCTCCTTGACTGGTATCTGCCGCTGAGACGCTTCGAAAATTCTCTGATTCGCCATGGTCTGTTTTTGGCTGTCGATACTAGGGTTCAGAGAGTTCTTCAGCGCGGTCGCACCTTCTGGGGTTGTGACTCCCTTCAGATGCCCGTAGACAGTCAATAATAGGAACCGAAGATACTGGGTTTCTTCCAAAATGATGCGCTCTGCCGAAGGGAAATCCGCTGCCTGCAGAAGTGTTTTCCGGCTCCATTCACTGAGGGTCAATCCCTGCTCTGCCGCCCGTTCCCGGAGCTTGATTTCTTCGGCTTCCGTGACCTTTGCGGTAATACTTTTTGTGAGTGGTTTTTCTGTTCTGCCCCTCATGACTGAACCTCCTGCTTTTCTGTGGAAGGAGCGGTTATTATGGCCGCCCCAGTTCTGCCAGACTTGCCCGAACGCCGCCTCGTTGCTCCGGGGCGTTCGGGCTCAAAAAGGCCGCGTACGGTGTGTTTTGTAACCTTGCGTCGATCTCTTCTGGTGTGGACATCCACCGTGCTAGTTCTGCCGCTTGGGGATGGTAAGCAGCCTGAAGATACGCTTGAATGGTCCGTGCGCTTTCCCGGAAAAATTTCAATTCTAATGACTGCTGATTCACGGTTCGTTGCATCTTCCTTTCCTCCTTTTTGGGCCTCTTGAGGACGGTTGCTATCGAGCAACCAACTTACTCCGAAGTGCCGTCTTTCTGACGGTTGCTATCCAGCACCCTGGAAGGGGTGGCATATCGTTCTGACCGCTTCCGGTGCGCAGCACCGTTTCCGCCCAGGACCACCGCCATCGACTAGCACCACAAGTTCTGCACAATTTTTTGCTCCACTTTTGTGCGGATTTCTGCACAGGAGTCAGGCCACTTTGGGCTGCTCCGTTTCCTGGTTCGGTGCGGCGTTCTTCCGGCCTTGGCGCGGCTTCGGTGCTGCGGCCTGCATTGGAACAGTTCCGGGGTTCTTGGCTTTGTACTCCTGGAATCCTTTATCCTGACTGCAAAGCCGTCTTACTGCTGCCCGCACGACATGATGCAGGGAACTGTTGTCGGCGTAGACGCAATACTGCTTCAGTTCCTTTTCTTCTTCTGGTCGAAAGTTGATCGTCACCCGTACATCCGGGGTTTTATCCTCAACGTCAATTAATGGTTTGTTCTGTGGCATAAAATATTCCTTCGTTAAAATGCTTTGTCTTCCCGAAAATAGGTAATGCTCAGTCCCAGCGGGTTGTAAGGAATGAGTGTGTTCGGAACCGAAGCGAGAAAGTGAAACTGATACGTCGCAATGGAGTTTTCCCGCTTGGTGACAATTCCCGTGGTGTTCGAGTAAACCCGCGTGAACTCGACCCGCGCCCGGTAGGTATCCCCTTCGGGTTCTTCGACCGAAACATTGTTGACGTTGATATCAATGTCGTCGTCTGAGCCGGCCAGGAACTTCGGCATCCACATCGTTTTGGAATCCGAGGCGTTCACCGCTTCCGCCGTGCGGCTATCGAGGAAATACAAGCTTTGCAGGTAGTCATGCCGCACGGTCTTGTGATTCCGGCCATAGAACATGTCCGTGAAGTAAATCAGAAAGAATTTCATTGTGCCCGGATCTTTCGTGCTGGGCCGGTAGAGCATGGCGTCTTCCGGGGCTGCTTCCGCTTTGCCCGTTTGCGGATTGACGTACACGATGTACGGCTTTCGTTCGGCCAGCTTTTTAGCTAGGGAGCGAATGGTTGTTTCCCGCCAGGCGATCACGGCAAAAGCGACCAGTAACGCCACGCGCAAATACGCATTCGTGGTCAGTGTGGACCCGTAGTATTCGTACTCGTTTTGCGCTGCTTGTTCGAGGGGAGGAAGCACCGGATACAGAACTTTGCTTGCCATCATTTCGCTCCTTTTTTACGGAATCACGCTGACGGTCTCCGCGATGCCGGTAACTCCCTGACTGGCTCCTTGACTCGCGGCTCCCGAACCGGCTGCTCCTTGACTCGCGGCTCCCTGACCGGCTGCTGCGACCGCGCTGCTGAGTCCCTGCACTGCCGCGCTGCTTCCCTGGAGCAACGCTCCCACCACAATGGGAATCCCGATCAGGCTGAGTACCAGTCCAATCGTGAACGCGCCGAGCAGGACGAACAGCGCCAGAAAGTGGGTGATGCTGTAGTCGCCATGAATTGAATTGTCGATGAACCACGAAAGCGCGGTACACCACGTATAGACTAGCGCCGCGCCGACCGCCCGGTATAGCGCCATCCCCGCCATAAACAGCATCCAGTTCCGCAACAGAAATCCGCAGAAGGGGACCAGCGGGGCCACCATAAAGTAGGGGCCGAAGAGCGCTCCGGCTCCCTGAAACAAGAATGGCGTAATATTCACGAACAACAGAATGCCTTCAATGATGACGAACACGAGTTTGAAGGCGAAATACCCGGCAAGCGCGGCGGGACCCGCCACCGCCAGAACTAAAGCGTTGACGCCGACGCCCATGCGCATAATTTTGTCGTTCACTGCATCCAAAGCCGACAAGTCGATCTGATGCGCCAGATATTTCCCCATCTCCGGAAACATCGTGGAGATAGAGAAATGGGTTCCCGGTATCGTATTCAGGTTGTAATAGTGCAGCAGGCAGTACACGCCCACGACTTTGGCGATGGGCGTTAAGACTTCGACCGCGCCTTGTCCGTCGTGCCGGGCCGATACGCTGGCCGCCATGACCTTGCAGCCCGCGACAATCAGCCACATGATGGCCAACCAGTGAAATAACGTGTACCCATCTCCCAAAAACACGCCTACATGCGTGGTGGTGAGCTGATCCATCGTTTGGCTGAGATAGCTCAGGAGATCGACTCCGCCCGTGAAGGACATACCGTTAGTGCTCCTTTAAAAATTTCGATTGATTGGACTGCATGTGATTGCGGGGGTCCTGCTCCTGGCGCAGCAAATCTTTCTTGAATTGCTCCTCCGCCTGCCGCTGTTGCTCGATCCGCTGCCGTTCGCGTTCCGCCTGCCGGTGTTCGTACGCCACTAGGCCGAGAATCGCCAGCAGAATTCCCGCGATTACCGCTAAAAGTTTGACTTGCGCTGCTTGTAACATGAATGTCCTTTCGTTAATGAGAGTTGAGAAAGCTTCCCGCGCCGATCCACGCGTTGCCTTCTGTCGTATCGTAACGTTGGACTTCGGTGAAAAAATTCATGTGACCCGCTAAAGAGTCACGCTCCATTTTGTTGGCCAGCACCTGTTGCTCGATCAGGCACGTTTGCATCATGTTTTGCGAGCGTTGCTCATTGGCCGCCTGCGCCTGCGCCGCGTTTAGGAGATTCAACTGTTCAATTTCGCTGTTGGTTGCATCGGAGCTATCGAGCTGTGCGCTTTGCAGGCTCGTTTGCGCGCGGAGGTTAGCCGCTGCATCGGCCCGGTACTGCGCGATCGTGGCCAGACACTTGGTCGCCGATCCATCCACTGCTTCCACACTGGCCAGCCGCGCCAGCGCCGCGCTGTTGCCGAGTTGCTCGTTTTGCAACGCTACGTTCGGCTGAACTCCCACCGTGGCTGCTGCCCAGGAACTGGCCGCCAGATTCGGACTTCCGTTCAGCATCGAACCCCAGCGGCTGGTTTCTCCGTATGTGTTACGCGTGACGTCTTGCAGCGAGGGATGTGTGTAGGTCATCCAAAAACTTCTCTGCGTGAGCCGCTGTATGTTTTGCTTTGCTAAGTCGAATTGCTGGATGAGTTGCTGAACCTGCAATTGCGCTTGCGCAAGGATGCTCAGCAGAACCGGAATATCTTCCCCGAACAATGCTTTGGCGGGCCGTGGCGTGAAGATCATCAGCACCAGCAAAAGCGACATCGGAAGCGTCAACCGAGCCGCCCATTTCTGGATGGGCTGAACGTGACACAACAAAGTGAGGAAACTGATGACCAGGATGGCGAAAGCGGTTGCGCTCGGCCATACAAAGAAATGGAGCGCCGTCACTATCAGCCAAAGAGCAGCAAAGCGACGGGAAAGAATAATACCATTGATCCGTTTCATAAACTTCTCCTTAAAACCATCTGTAGAACTCAGGAATAAATGCCCCCTGCTGCGCTGTAGAGAACAACCGCGATCAGGGCTACCGAAAGCAAACCGAGAAGCCATCGCACGAAATAAACCGGGGCCAAACGATACGCCGGATACCCCCGCAGCCGCCGCTCCGTTTTCCCGGTCATCGCCACCCCTCCTGCATCATGTCGTCATAGGCCGGAATTTCCCAGTCGTCCGTGAGAATGATGCGGACGCGCGTTCCCTCGCGGATCACAATGGTCGGCATCCGATTTAAGAACCGATCCAGGATGCGGTCTGCCGCCTGCGCCGTGCTCTGGGAAACTCCGTTCCGAAACTGAACGCCAGGGTCATAGCCGAAGCCGATTTGCCCGTTCCCGATCTGCGCCAGGCCGCCGATGGCACCCACCGCTAAGCTGGCTCCGAAAATGGAAGCGTAATGCGAGTTCACTTTGTCATGCAAACCAGTTTCCCCGGCTTGCGAAAGGCCCGGCGACTCCTTTTCCATAGGAATCGAGTACTGACGAAGGCCCGGAACGAGGGTACGGTGAAACGCGACGGCCAACCGCTGCTGTCCGAAAGCGTTCACTTTCGAGGCGGAGCCGATCATCTTGGCACCCTTCGGCAGCAGCAGCAGTTTCGTTCCTTCCAGGTACACGTTCGCGCTCACTTGTGCGAGAACGGGTCCGGGCTGCTCGCCATCCAAACGGTTCACGAGTTCCGCTTCAATGATGGTTCCTTCGGGTAGCCAGTACGTTTGGTGTTTGGAGGGATCAAAATCGAGAGCTTTCCGGGACTTCTCCGGGGCGGTTTGCGCTGGCATGGTCCGCTCCGGGGATTCCTCCGTCGCAGGCGGTTCCGCGTCCGGTTTTCCCGGAGCGGTTTGCGCCGGATGGAAGCTCACCGGCTGAGAACGTTCCTGCCGGACGACGTTATCGGAAAAAAGTGATTTGTACGCCAACTGTTTTTGCTGCTCTTTCAGGGGATCCGCTCCAGCTGCGTTGGACCCCGTGGTCCCGTAAGCTGGTTGTGCGCCGCCCATCCCGGCTCCGTTCGATCCTGCCGCGTTTCCCGGCGATTGCGCGGCATTTAAATCCGCCAGGGTGAGGGGCTTCCCGCCGCCGTTGGCGGCGTTGGCCGCCGTCCCGTTCAAAAGAGCTTGCTGCGCGGCGGCGTATTGCTGCTCCGCCTGATATTGCTGCTCCGCCGTCTTCAGGTTTTGTTGCCATTGCTGAATCTGGGCCGGGGTCGGATTTGTGGGGGCTGCCGTGGCCGGATTCGGTTTTTGCCCTTGCGTCCGGGCGGCTTCCCGTTGCTGGTTGACATCCAGGTGTGACATCAACATGACAAAGGCCAGCGCCAGAAAACCGAAACCAATCAAAAAACTCTTTTTGTCCTTCGGTCGCCAGCGCCAAAGATGCCAGCCGTTCGGGATCGCCTGCACCTTGATTTCCGGCTCCGGTGTCTGAGGACCTTCTGAGGGAGGCAAAGGTTCCATTTAGCTGTTCTCCCGATGGAATTTGAGTTCCTTTTTGCCGATCCGCAGATAGCCGTCGTCCACAATCTTGGGAATCGAATAACGCTTGGCTTTAAGATCGAACGAAACTTCGATCAAACTGGGTTTGCCGTCCTTCATCTCGTACACGGAAAAGTTTTCCTGCGGTACTCCCTCAATGTAGGTGTAAGCCTCATCGTGGTACATGCTCGATACGTTAAACGGACTTTTCGCGGCTTCCGGCGAGAACTTGTAGTCATGCCGGATGTTGTTGCTGTTGGTCGCCCGCGCTTCCGCCTCCGCCCGCTGGACTTGCTTCCGCATCTGCGCCTGCTGCGCGGCTAACTGCGCTTGCGCTTCGTCTGCCTTTTGCTTGTAGGAATCAGCAACTTCGGAAAGCACGTACTTGGGTTTTCCCTTCATGGCCACCACCAACGAATCATCTGCCGGATCGAGGAACACCTTCAGGTCCGGATGAGCACCGGATACATCTGACACTTCCGTTCCGAATAGGCTGTACACGTTGCCGCTCGTCGTGATGATGTTGAAATTGGTTTTCTTACCGGGGAGCGCAGGCTTGAGATACGCTAAATTTCCGGTATAGTTGACGGCCCAGTAGTCTTTATCGCCGCACGTAATTTCAAGGATCGTCTCTTCTTTCGGCAGGACCACGAGGGTCGTTAAGCGGTGTTCCATCGAAACAGGAACAATGTCTGTCTGGTGGTACGCCACATGTCGACTGGTTAAGCTGGGGTCTGCGGCGGCCTTCACTGAGACCATCGAGAAACCCATCAGCACAGCAGCGAATGGAAGTGGGCCTGTTTTCATGTTTGTCTTCCTCCTCCTGACTAACTGGCTTGCGCCAAAACTTTCAGATCAATGTCGGACTGCGCGGAAGCGCCGTAATCGGCACTGGTGCGCGGGTCCAGGCTTAGGTTCAAAACCGCCGACTCGCCCGTGCTGCGCTTGACCAGGAATTGACGACGCGGGATGAGTCCCTGAAAGATTTCCCATTCCTCTTCCGTGATGCCGAATAGGGTTTGATAATCGGCTTTGCTTGCTCGTGGATTGGGAAGTAAAACCTTGGTCGGCCACAGCTCATTGGCCAGTTGCAGCATCTCCGCATCTTTCAACTGCTGCGTGGATTGCATGATGAGTGCGACGCCCGCGTTATGTTTGCGCCAGGTTGCACCCGCGTTTTTCAGGTAGGCTTTCGCCCGTGGACGCAGCAAAAACTTCCAAGCCTCATCCATCCACAGCCGTTTGGGGATCGCGCGGAGCTTCGGGTCGTAAACGATTTGATTGATGCGCGCAAAACGATAGAACAAGAGCGGTCCGACCACTTTGGGGTAAGCCGTTTCAACGCCCTGGTAGTCGGAAGTATGGAAGCGCGAAAAGGTCGTTTCGTCTTGGACATTGTCAAAGAATGTTCCGTATCGCCCCCCCTCCAGCCACGGCTCCAGCGCGGGGTCGAGGTGCCGAGGAATTTCTGGGGCCAGAGCTGACAAGCGCCGCAAGTGCCGGGGCAGCTCGTACACGCCGCCCACAGCTTCAAAGATGGCCGTTTCATCTTCCGGCTTGAACTTCGCGCCCGTTTCTTCCATCAGCATCTTGACAAAATCCGCCACGAGTTCGCGGTTGTCCCGCGTATCGTCCAGACAAAACGGGTTGTTGCGGGATTCTTCCACCCGCTCATAGGTGCCGCCGTGTTTGCGTGTAATGCGCTCGTAGCTGCCACCGATGTCGAAGATATAAGTAAACGGGTTGTACTTCTGGTCGTGATCGATACAGGCCCCGGCCAGAGCGGATTTACCCATACCCTTCGCGCCGCAAAATAGCGGCCCGAAATCCTCGCCTTCATACAGGTTCAAATAGTGAGTCGTCTGATGAGTGGTTTCGACCGCCAGCAGATACTCACTGCGTAAGAAAGAATTAATTTTCTCTCCTTGATCCGGGGCATAGACCAGCGACAAATCCGCATAGTTGGAATCGAGCAGATAGCCCTTGCGGGAGTTCAGTTTTGTATTGCCCGGCAGAAGCGAGAGATACGCATCGAGCGCGTTTTCCTGTTCGCGGATCAACATTCCTTCGCGCTCTCCCACCTTCATTTCGAGGTCGGACGCTGCCAGTTCTAGCTGCGATGCGCTTCCTTTGCTGAAGAGAACCGTCGTGAAGGAATACTCTCCTAACGACTCGCCGCGATTGTTAATGGCTTTCAGGGTTTCCGAAAGATCATCAATTTCACTGAGCTTCGATTCATCCTGGATGACATTCGTAGATTGGCCACGATTGAAAATGAGACTGAGCAAACCGGCAAGACTGTGGAGCATCGCCGCGCCTTTGTACCAGCGCTGCAACCAGTAGATTTTTAAATTTGCTTTATCGTTCGGGATGCGCTGCCATTCGAGACACAGCAGGCAGTTGGCATTGATCCGCGCCAGATCGTACAAGATCGCCGGAAAGGTGGCGTTCGGTGGTTCCTTCAGGGTGAAGATTTTGGTTTTGACCTCACCAATTTCTAAGCCCTGCTCCCCACAGCGGAACGGAGAGCTGGCCAAGAAGAAATCCACCTGCTTGTCATATTTGAGCCGGAACGAAGAAGCGATCCGCCGATCCAGGTTGGTCAGCAGCCGCAAGAAGTCAAACACTTTTTCTTTCGTGAGAAGTTCCGGCGCGAGCAAATCACCGGTCGAACGCTCGAATGCTTGCGTTTGCGCGGAAAGAAGTTCATGGCTGCGCTCCAACTCTTCCGAGAGCATCACCAGGACACGGCGGAAGAAAAAAAGTTGGAGCTGTTTGAGCTTCGGTTTTTCCGGTTCCAGCAGAACAACAAAGTAAAGATCGAAAGAGTACAATCCTTTCTCACGCAAAAAACCGTTGCGGCTCTCGACGGTTTGCCGGACAACTTCGTTGTGGTAAGAGCCTGTTTCGACTTGCGCCCCTTCCTGCTTGAGGAGGTACTGGTAAATGCGAAAGCGAGGACCAAAAGCGCGCAGCGCATTCAGCACCCGCTTGTTTTGCGCTTCAATCAAATCGCTTTCCTGTGTCTCCGGGTTCATCCCGCGCAGCTTCAGCACCACACCGAGCGCGCCGCTGCGCGTGAGAAAGACATGGCGCGTCAGAAATCGATGCACGCTGAAGAGTGAATGCAGCGTTCCTGATTTCCGGTACGGCTGGAGCAGTTTTTTCAAATCAACCATGGATTTTCCTGGGGAGCAAAACAATAACCTGGAACGGCACGCGCTTCATCGGATCGTAGAAAGCTTTGCGCCAAAACTGCCGCAGCGCATAACGCAGGTAATGGGGATCTTGGCGCGTGAAGTAACGCCCGGCGGCGCAAATGAGCAGAAAGAGAACCACTCCGGCAACGGTGGCTTGCCAGCTATCCCCCACGCCGCCGACCGTCGCGAGAACGGGAAACGCTCCACCCAAAACCTTGTAATCCATCCCGAACATGGTCAAGGGTTTATTGGGTGCTTTCGGTGTGGGTTTTCGGTGGAGCGTGGCCATTTCCCAATCCCCGGTTAAAGGCTTTGTACCCAGTTCACAATCGGTGAGGCGAAGAGCGCCAGCACCAACCCGAGAACTAAGCCGCCCATTTTGGCCATCGCGCCGGGGCCACCGGCCATAATGGCGAAGCCGCAAATAATACAAAGAATGATGCCAATCCACTTGGCGATGGCAATCATTTCCGTCGCGCCGCCCTGCGCTGCCTGCCCGAACGGGCTGCTTTGCGCAAAGGTCAGTCCGGTGCTGATCCCGATGGCGAGACCGGCTCGGAACGCCGCCCGGAAACCGGCTTTCCCGGTTTCTTGGTTGAAAAGCAGTAAGTTCATAAATCGCTTGAAAAATCCTCCCAGTTGTTTCGTTGAGGGTTGACGGTGGCCGACGCACGATCGCCTGCGCCGGATCAAAATTCAGAGCCAGTACACCATCCCGTTGCTTGGCTTCTTCAGGCCGGATACTCCTGTGTACCGACGCCGAACAAGCCCGGTTGCTCTTCGTCCGTGGGTGGCATCTTCGGCGGCGGGGCCGGGGCGACCCACGCGTCATTCTCCTGCACGAGGCCGTAGCAGTGGGGGCAGGCTAAAAACGTGGCGGGGATTTGCGCCAAACATTGCGGGCAATAGACAAAGCCTTCGAGCAGCAGCAAATTGAGTTCGCTCATCTTTTCCCTCCCCACGCTCCCGCCAGGCGAATCGTGACTTCCTGGCCCGCTGCCAGCTGCTCGATGAAGCTTTGGACGGTGAGTTCTTCGGCTTCTTCCAGCAGCCGGGCCTGAATTCCCAGCGCTTCCGGGTTCGCGGACGGACCGCGCACCACTTCGAAGCCTTTCTGAGTGGGTACCGTTTCGCAAATCGCAAAGGTGCCCCGCTTGGTCATCAACATCTGGAAACGCCCATCCTTCGTGACGAAATAGCCGGGAGCGCCGGGCCGATGCTGCCAATCCTCCGGCTGAGGCAAAACCACTTTGGTGCTCATGGCTTCACCAGTCCTTTGCGGATCGCGGAACAAATCATCTCGACGCTGTTTTTTGCGCCCAGCTTCCTCATGATGGAGCTTTTGTGGCTCTGGATCGTATGCATCGAACGGCCCAGGGTCTCCGCGACCGGCTTCAGCCGTCCCTCTTCCACAAACAACGTCAGCACTTCCCGCTCGCGCGGACTGAGCTTCATCATGCGGTCACACCTTCTGGGGCAATCGTTTGCATCATTGTTTCCTCCCACGGTTTCGTGATTCCGGTCTTGTGGAGCGGCTATTCTTGCCTTAAAATTTGCCCTCTACTGATAAACACGCAGTTTTTTTTCACTTCTGACAGCTTTTTGAAAAATTATTTTCATCAGCTTTGTTAGCTATGTATACTGAGTTCAGTTCTGGCTTTATCTGAGGTTTTGTGGTGGGCAGTGCTTCCAAATGGCGGTTTGTGGATCGATCAGGATCTCCGTTTTCCCTGCGTTACCACCAAGCGATCCATACTGTAAGCCGTGCTTTATGGCAAAACTACTCGTTTGTCCGGGATGAAGCAGAGCGGAATAACGCGGAAGAAGAAACTCTGTGTCGGGTGGCCGGTTACGAGCAGGAGCATGGAGCAGCGGAAAACCTTCCGGCTTTAATCAAGCGCATCTTCCCGTGCGTGGCCTCCACCATGTTTGTCCGCACACCTCACCCTGGGCGATATGAGGAAAACAAAGAGTGGCAAGACTTGGAGGCGCTGGGCTTTGCTCTCCAGCGCAGTTCAGAGTCTCCTGACTCTGGTGTGTGTGCCCGTGAGCTGAACGATAGGCTTAAAAAGCTTCTTGAGTTGATTAGTAAGCTGAACGAGCGGGAACGTGACATTGTGCTTCTTTACGTGCGAAGGTTCAAAGGCAAGCAAATTGCTCGTAAAGTTGGCACGACAGAGGACAATGTTTATCAAATTATCCATCGGTTTAAGGAACGTCTCAAACAACTGGCGTGATGGCGGCAGCTTGGCCCTCTGAGGTTGGGACATAATAACTGGGACTGCATGGCAGAGCAACGAGATCCCGATCCGATCCGGCAGGCTTTTTTGACCGCCTTCCCGAATCCCAACCGTGTCGGGTGTCCCGGAGAGAGCGTCATCCGAGCTTTAGTTCATGACCAGCTTCCGGTGGACCATCCTGCTAGCAGACATTTAGGCGAGTGCTCACCTTGCCTCAAAGAATTTCTGGAGTTGCAGGCTGACTGGAAGCGAAAACAACGCAATCGAGTTCTGTTAGCCAGTGCTGCCTTGGTCGTTTTAGCGATGTTTCTGGGCTGGTTCTGGAAAAAGCACATCTACCTGTCTCATAGGGAAGTAGCTTCCAATCATGTTCCAACAATAGTGGATCTCTCCGGCGACTCAAACCGTGGTTCTAGTAAAGTCCTTACTCCACCAGTTGTTAGCCACAGTACTCACGATGTCACGTTTATTGTGAAGTTGCGTAACGAGCCCGGCGACTACGAAATCGAACTCCGGCGGGCCTCGGATAATCAGCTCGTCTTACGATTTCCCGGAACTGTCTCGACAGACCAGGCAGGGCGCAAAATTTTGCGGGCGCAGGTGAACTTCTCGCAAGTGTCACCAGGTTCCTATCTCCTGTTGTGGCAGCCGCGTGGATCAACAACGAAGGAAGTGGCTGAGCTTGTGGTTCAGTGAGATTGCATCCAATCTCCTTGTATGACGAAGCCCGCCCAAAAGTGTGGATGCTCCCAGCCCGGCTTCTGAGCCATTTCGAGTTGCGCCTGACGTAAAGCGGTCTGCGGTGCCATGCCGTGCTGCAAAGCTGCATAAAAGTTTTTCATGAGTTCCGTCGTGGCAGCATCACTGACCTCCCAAAGCGAGGAGATCACCTGTCGAGCGCCCGAAAACATACAGCCGCGAGTTAATCCAATGATCCCTTCGCCCTGCAAATCACCTCCTAAAGCAGTTTTACAAGCGCCAAGAACAACCAGATCCGCGCGAAGATGGAGGTGGTAAAAGTCTTGCAATGTGAGATAGCCCAGCTGAGGCTTGCCGTTATCATCAACTTGGGACAGCACGAGGGCTGAAAGGCCGGGATTCAAGTTATCGATTACTCCGTGCGATGCAAAATGCACAATACGGTATTGCGCCAGCTCAGCACTCAACGCTTCCTGGCGGCTTGCCGCGAAACCTAACTTTTCTATAGTTCCTGGAAATAAGGCCGAGATATAGTTTGCTTCCAGTTGGGAGTACGGCAGACGACTCCAATGATTTTCCCGCAAGGTGTGATGATCTGCTGTTCCTTTCGCTGTGTTTTTCACCCGAGAATCAGAGTCAACAAAAACGGGATCGGCAAACACAATGGCCGGTTTGCTGGCCTTTTCCGGTCGCGGACGGTGCCGGATGGAACTCAAGACTGATGCTGACGGCACATTCACGACCTCATGCTCGGTGATCAAGAAGGTATTTTGAGGAGGCACCGGCAGCGCACCAAACGGCACGTAATTCAGCACTCCATTCGCCACAATTACGATCTGGTGCTTGGTTTTGATAGTGGGCCATAGTGGTCCCAGGATCATTTCTGCTAATTGTTTGCTGCCGGTTACGGCGTTCGCCGTTGCTTTCCTGCCAGCCTGAGGTAGTAAATCATCCGGTGAGTCTCGCCAGAGCCGATAGAGTTCCGTTACGACTTGATTGATGCGCTCCCGAGCGGGCAATTGGTACACCCTGACCCTTGCCGAGTCCACAGCGAACACAAAGCTGCGAGGGTTCGCGAGTACAAATTCAAGCATAACTGTGTCATTGTCCAGCAGAGCAGTCATGTCACTTGAACTGAGCATGGGCGCTCGGATCACCTCCCGTGTCTGAGGATGCGTTTGGGCAATGTCGTTATCGAGATTTCTCAACTCCGCGAAGGTCGAGTCGATCCGTAGGTTCAGTTCTGTGAGCGCTCCCTGAGCATGGGGATCATCAATCAGCCTCCTGCGCTGGCCCGACAGGATATTGAGCGTACTCAACAAGTTCTGTCGTTTTGCCCGTTGCGTCGGATCGTCTCCTCTCACGTTAATTCGCGCGTTCTCAAGCATCTCCAAAAATGCTCTCGCTTGTAGCTGCTCTGAAACTTCCAGGGCATGGCAAACATCATTTTGCCCCGTCACAAGGAAGTCGATGTACGCGGCATACAAATCAGAGTACTGGCCCCGCACCTGTGATTCGCTGATACCAAGGTTCAATAAGCTGACATCTTCAGCTAAGAGAGCCATGGCCCGCTCGTAGTAGTTGCGTGCGGTTACGTCGTAGTGTTGTGTTCGGGCAATACGGCCCAGGGTGCCGAGCACCAAAGCTTTGCGGTCGCTCCGAGGTGCTATTAATTCTCGCAAGTGCAGAGCCGCTTCCGCGTGCTGTTTTGCCTCTTGCATATGATGAGTATCGGTAAGAACTTCGGAAAGCCCCTCCTCTACATCAGCGGCTGTGGTGGTGTGCGGCCCAACCTTGAAAATGAGTTGTTCTGCCTCATCGTAGAGGCGTTGAGCTTCCTGCAACTGGCCTCCTGCTCTTTTGATCCGGGCAGCGGTATCCAGAGCATCCGCCAGGTAGATACTCTCGGGCAGGTAACGTCGGTGCAAATCCAGTGCCTTTGCAATGATCTGATTTGCTTTTTGATAGTCAGCGCACTCTAGATTGACAATGGCGAGATTGTTGAGAGTGATGGCATAGTCTTGTGGCTGATGCGCAGCTTGTTGAATCGCGAGAGCACGCTCCAGGTAGGAGGTTGCCTTGGTTAAATCCGTCTGTGCTTCCGCCAGCGCGCCCAAATTCGTGTAGGTTTTTGAAAGCTCATAGCTGCGGGGATCAATGGCAGCCCGAATCGAAATATCCTTAAGCCACGCGTTTTCTGCTTGCGGAAAGTCACCCCAATAAAATGCAATCTTACCCAGCCCTCGGTAGGCTTTAGCCATTTCCGGGCAATTGGGGATATTTTGCAAAAGCCGAATTGCTTCTGTGTAACACTGCTTCCCATGCGGCAAATCGCCCTTGGTGATCGCTTGCTCGCCCGCTCGATTGAACTCCTGAGCACGCGCTATGACTGCTTGTCTGTTTGGATCTTGTTCTGCCACTCGGAGAGGCAGAAACACAACAGCAGCAAAAAATGCCGAAAGAAGAGTTTTACGCATGTAGATCGGCTGCTGTTCCCTTGTGATAATTGCTCAGTTTACAAGAATATTTCTGATAAATTACAAAACTCCGCAGTGAGTTCAGGTCAAAGTCAATGAAAATTACGTTTTATGTGTTTCGGGCAAGCCGTTTCCTCCAACACTCGTTATAAACTTGCTCGACTTCCCGAGCGAAGACCTTGGTATTGCACACACTGGACGAGCGCAGGCGGGACCGCATGTTCCGGCGTAGTTCAGTGAGCCGCTCTGGAGTTTCGGGTGATGTTGCTAAATGCGAAGCAAGTGTTACGTACTCATCCAAGTTGCGGGCGACAAACTCGCCTAATCCGGCCTCCTGCAAGATCGATACACTCAACCGGGAGGCCCATCGGTCCCCCTCGCTGGCAATGACGGGAACACCCTGCCAAACTGCATCTGTGGTCGTGGTTGCGCCACCGTAAGGAAATGTTTCGAGTGCCACGTCGATACGGTCGTAAAAATGCAAAAATCGAAAGTACTCTTCAGGGCCTTCCAATTGCACGCGGTCGGTGGAGATTCCATTCTTCTCAAATAATGTATAAACAAATTCGCGAGATGTAGCAGATCCCAAGTGCTTATTTTTCAGGATCAAGGAGCTACTGGGACTCTGCGCCAAGATACGGCTCCAGATGCTGACCACCTCGTTGGTCAGCTTGTACTGGGAAGCGGCGGAGCCGAACGTTACACCTCGACCAGCCAAGCAGGGTGGGCCTACAATGTCAGGGGCTTTATCCAGTGGCTCAAAAGTCAGCCAGCTTCCAGATACTCGGATGATCTTCTCAGAGTAAAATTGCTCCTCTTCGGCTGGAACGACATGATGGTCACCAATCAAGTAGTCGTAAGCGGAAATGCCGGTGGTGCCGTATGTATTAAACCACCCAAATATCAGGGGCGCTGGACGCTTGGCAAGCAGCGGCAGCCGCTGCACTCTGCTGTATCCGTTGAGGTCAACCAGAATGTCAATCGCACATTGGTGAATAAGCTGAGCCGCTTCCTCATTTGAAAGTCCGGCAACATCGTAGAACCGGTCCTCTAGCTGGGGACAGTAGCTGTCTGAAACACAGGATGATGGGACGGCTCGGGAGTCTGAAAATAGGTGAATTTCAAACTGCTGCCGATCATGTTGATTGATGAGACCCCAGACCGGCTTCATCCAGTTATCACCGTGAAAGAAGGACGACACATAACCGATGCGTAAGCGATTCGATTGTTCGGCACGAACTGAGAAGTTTGACCTATCTGGCATCGGCAAATCGCGTTCCGCCCAAGAACATCGAGCTTTCAAAATGCCTAAGTTGTCTAGTTCAGGAACGCCGGGTGCGATGACGGCGACCATCGCCCGTGCATGTTCACTTTCCTTTCGTTGCTTCACTTCCGCACACTGCTGAAAATGGGTATACGCTGCACTCACCTGACCCATTTCATAAAGAGCGCTAGCTAGATTGTGGCGAGCCTCCAACCAGTCAGGTTGTATCGCGATGACCCGTTGAAAGCAGTCAATAGCTGGCCCATATTCTTTTGTTGCAATTTGGGCACATCCCAACGAATACAGCGTGCGTAGAAGATCTGGTGCTAACTCCAAAGCTTTCTGATAAGCAGCGATAGCCTGCGGAAAATGTCCTGCTGCTTGCCATGTATCTGCGAGATCACACAGCAACTGAGCGTCTTGAGGCTGTAGTATGACGGCCTGAACCAGATATTTAAGGGCATCCAAATGGCGGTTTTGAGAAGAAAGAGTATGCGCCTGCTTCTTTAATGCTGGAATGTCTTCTGGATTTGCTCCAAGAGTACGCTTTGACAAAGCTCTATTCTTGATCTTTTTCATCGATTGAGCCTGACCTTCCCCTGTTGGCCCGTTTTCTCTTCGAGTATATGTTGCAATTGTTCTTGAATTGCATTGCTAATTGAAAATCTGGCTGTTGTCGATCAGAACCGTTTCGGTTTGCAAGCTCCTATACGCCGGGTTCAACTCCGGCGCACCACTCGCGACAACGGTTCATTCAGCGTAGTCCATAGAAAATTGCGTCGTAAAGTCGCCGGTGAAGTTAACAGCAGCCACATGGGTAAGACGGCTTTGCAAGTCTGCCCAGATCTCACCTCCCATCTCCGTCCAGCGGCTATTGAGGCCATGTAAAGATCAGTCACCAGGCGGCCGTAACAGGGCGTACCGACCAGAAGGCAAGGTTCAGCACGGGCGATTTCTGCTAGAGCAGCGGAGTTCGGCTCAGGAGTGTCTGAGGCCATCTCCGGTGCTTCCTTTCGCCTTACCTTAGCAGCTTAGCGAATGTCGGCCAGCCATTTGTTGGTGGAAGTGAACTTCTGTGCCGCAAGCAGGGGGTTTCTTTTTTGTTAGGGGGAGGAGTCGGGTTCGGGCGGTGGGAATGTGGGAATCGCGCTAGCGATTTCCAAGGGCGGTGGGAAGGATGGAAAACCTGCCTTTGGTTTTCCAGGCTTTCCATCCGACCGTCATTTCCACGGATAGCTAGGCTTAGCGTTTTTCAGATATCCACAGGGCTTACTATAGAGAACTATAGATATACCTATACTATAGATAAGGCCACCGTTGCACCACACCTCACCGCCAGTGTTGCACCACAAAAAGTGCCACCTTTGCACCAGACACATTTTCTGTTTTGAACACGCTTCTGAGGAAAACTCCAGAAGCTTATCCATGGTTCTGTTCAGATGTTCAGCGCCACCGTTGCACCACAACGTTTGCAAATCTGACACTTCAGAAAAAAAATACCGCCACCGTTGCACCACAATGTTTGCGGACAGTTACTGACCCGCGATGAAGATCCGAGGTGGAATGGCTGGCTTGCTGCTTGCCAGAACCGTGATGCCCTCAGCGGAAGTTTCGACTCGCAGCCCTTCGTAAACACTCACAATTTTCGTTAGGGCAACCAGCGCCTTTTCCCGGAATGCCCTAGGCCGTTTGTATTCAGCTCCGATCTGCTGCGTTAAGGCACCCCAGGGTCCAAATTGGTTCTTCCCGCTTTCCATGGCTACGTAAGCTTTGTGCGTGGCCCAAGCATAAAGATCCAAGGTTAAAGGAGATTTTTTCAGTGCTTTGAGATGCCGGAAGTCCACGGGAACAGGGCTGGCGGTAATGGCCTCAAAGAATGTGTCGCCTAAGGTGATAAACCCTTCCCACTGGTCCAAAGAATCTGGGTCTCGCGGGTCCCACCATAATTCTCCGCATTTCGTTACTTCCATGTTGAGCCAGCGCTGCCCAATTCGTTGCGGAGAGCGTAACGATTCTTGAAAGCTGATACGAGCGGCAAACAGCCGTCTGACTTGATTCCTCAGCAGTTGATAGGTGCCGCGCACTCCTCCGCCGGTTCGATCCGATAACCCCAGCTTTCGAATGAAGGCTGAGTAGCTAGCGCCAAGATGGAGAGTTTTGTCCTGCGTGCGCACGGCTTCACTCGTAATCCAGTAAAGAAGCAGACGCGGGTGGATGCCGTAAGGGAATCCAATCGAGCACTTTTGCTCAAAATCCCATCCCGGCGTGATACCCAGGTGAACCCGGCCATTCCGCCTTTCCCAAGAAGGAAGATCTCCAGGATCGCGGTGCGGGAGCGTGCATTGAACTAATTCACGCGCCAAGTACGAGGAATTATAAGCATCCGGGTCCTCTCGAATCGCGATGACACTTTCGAGAAAACGCTTCTGCGGAGCTGTCAGTGTGATCTCTTTCGGCGTTGGATTTTCTGGCAATAAAGGTGAGTCACTTCCGCCCAGAAGGAACTGGCTTGCCTTAACGATGCCTTTTCGCGAGCGTGTTGACTTCAATCAAATCCTCCAGCAACGAATCGGTTTCGCCGCCACATGAAATAAAGCAATATTACAAGCAATATGTATTTATAATTGAAACTCGGGGTCAGCTAAGGCCAGCCGAATTCCTTGAACGATCATGTCGCGCTTTTTTATCCCCAGCGCTCCAGCGCGCTCTTCGAGAGCTTCGTCCAGCGAGTATTCGAGTTGGAAGGTAACAACCACCTTCGGCTCTTTTTTTCGTCTGTTTCCGGGCGGCTTGATTGCCGAATGATTTTCTCCGGCGGCATTTGCGGGGCCGAGTATCTGTTCTTCCAGACGTGTGGGTGCGGCGGGCGCGTTCCTTTGTACGATCTGAGGCTTACGAAGAGTACCCAAATTTAATTTTTCAGACATGATAAAACCTCTTGTGTCAGGGCGCGGATTTCCTCCGCTGCCTTGGAGCTAGGCTGGTGGTTCAATACACTACGGCCGGTTCCTGCTGATTCGGCGAAAACGAGTCGGTAACTGATTTCTGTTTCGAGGACTCGGACCTGCAGCCCATCGGTTTGGAAGAATTGGGAAGCTGCTTGATGGGCCTCTCGTCCTAAGCGGGCATTCCCTGTCGGTTTACTGTTTGTTACCACCCACAATTCAATCTCCGGCCGATAGAGAGCAATTTCTGATAGTAAGGGCAACATATGAGCGGCCGCTTGATAATCAACGGGCGACGGTCGAACGGGCATCAGGACATAATGAGAACCCAAAATTGCCGACCGCGTAATGTTATCGGTTTTGCCATCCTTGCTGAGTCCCCCGGGGGGGCAGTCAATCAGAACCACATCATAATCCTGTCCTAACTTGGGAACTTCTTTATGGAGAAAGGGACTTGGCAGGGAGACCACGGGAAAATCCAGACCGCTGTTCTCGCCGGCATTATCTCGCCACGTCAGCGCGGAGGCTTGCGGATCGGCATCGATCAGCAAAACACGTAAACTTTGCTCCGCTAAACCGGCTGCTAAGTTGATGGAAATCGTTGTTTTCCCTGCCCCGCCTTTTTGGTTAGCAATTCCTAAAACGGTAGCCATATAGATTGCTTGTAAGCAGTATACAAACAAGCAAACAATAAAGAAAGAATAAATATTGCAATATTGCTTGCATACAATATTTATTATACTAAAGCAATTCCGATCGTATTTTGAGCGGGCAGGGAAGGGGGCCGGATTCTAGCCATAGAAAGAACCAAAAGCAGTAGGCTAAAAAGTGCCTGGTGATTCATCTCAGACAGATTAGCCTTGTTCCCATGTCCCAACGTATCAAGCCTGTTCACAAATTTTCGGAGGGAAGTCTATCGTAAGGTTTTGCCGCTCTTCGGCTACTGGAACCTCTCATTGCTGGGGTTCCAGATTTGCGTGCTATGCGGTTGGACATGTGAGCTGTCGGTTACTTTCTCGTTTCTAGCCCTTGGTAAAAATAAATGTTTACCAAGGGCTAGATGCATCTGGCCGTCCGTCTGAAGGACAATACCGGGATCATGGCAGGGCTGCCGCTCCTCACCGTGAACGGAAGTTTTCTGCGCGAGTTTATCTCCGCCGCTGCTCCCATAAGACTGCCGCCAAAAACGTAGGCTTCTGAATCAATTTTGAGGGCCCTCGGCAATCAGCCAGGCCTCCTGTGGCGCAGAATAGCCACGTCGCAAGCGCAAGTATGGGACCAGCGATGCGAGCTTCAAATAGACTGACCTGCCGCTGTACGTTCTTAACTAGTGCACCGCAGCTTCGGGAGGAACCTTTTCCCATACTTCTTCGATCTTGACTTTGAGGTTATCCAGCTGGCCATTCGAATACCATTTGTTGCCCTCGATCTTCCAAGTGAAAGTGTATTCGTTTCCGCGAATCTGTTCGAAGTCCTCGCCAACACCGTAAATTGGTTTTTCAGAGTACATGCCACCTTTGACTGAATAGGCGCCCCCCTACCGCCTGAGAGATTTTGTTATTCTCCTTGTCATACCGCACCCAAGTGAACTGCGAATCTGTTACGTGCTTCAGCATTATCAGCTTCCCAAAATCGGCCACTTGCCCGTTATATTTGCCGGTGACAAGTCTCCATGTCCCCACCAATCTGCTCGCGTCTTCATTCTTTGGCTGGGCGTGAAGATAACTTACGGCGGCCACCAAGACAGAACTCAAACTGAGAACGATCAACCAACGTCGCATACCGGTCTCCTTGTAATCTGCTACTTTAACGCAAATACAAGGACAGATTGAGGGCTTAAAAGAATGGCTGAATCGCCACACGGACCTTCATGCCCACGGGCGAGCTGGTACGCAAGCGCTTGGTCTGCGGTCACAAAGGAGGCCGACGCTGCTGCGATGGGAGATAGCCACTGAGCGCGGCCGCCCGGAGTCAAGGGGCGTCAGTGAACCTTTCGGGAACGAGGATCTCATAAGCTATTTCTGCTCGGCAAGGGATCTGGCCGGAGCCGGGGAGCACTCCGTTTGAGTGGAAATCGTAGCGAATTCTTTCTCAAACGCGGCATGGGTTACAAAGGACCCTTTCTGAAGCATAGTCACTGGGGCACTGCGCCCGACCTTGCAACCTCAACTAAACTCGTTGGGAAGGCTTCCTGTTTTTTAGAAGCTCTCAAGGAGGCTTAGGTGCGCGTCGTCCTACCCCGAGCAGGGTCTCGACGGTAGCGCGATCCACAAAGGGCCGCGGGGACGAGCGGAGCGTCTTCACAATCTGGTCTAAATCACTGATCCAGAGGGGTTGAGAAGGCATCCCCTTTCGGATATGTCAGTGCGCACCGGCGCAAAATGGGTCTAAACTGAATGCACGATAAGGCGCATTATCGGGGGTTCAGAGTAAAATTGCAGGAAGGAGCGCCGAAATGACGGTTTTGCCGCCTTTGCCCGGAGAAAATCAGGGGAACTAACCTCCCCAGGGTTAAAACAGGCCTCCTCGGACAACCAACTGATCGAGTCGTGGCTGCACCGGCGCTCGGTCCCTGTTGAGCGCGCTACCTGGGCCAACCTGGATCGGTTTCGATCGAGGGCAGGGAAGTCGCTGATCGCTGATACTTCCTCCCTCCTACTTTCACTCCTATCCGGTATACTGCTGCCATGCCAGGGATGGAGACTCACATCACGCTCACGCTCCCCGAGGGTATCGCTGCCCATCTGGCCTCACACGGCGATCTCTCCCTTGTGGCTTTAGAAGGGTTGGCCCTCGAGGGCTATCGAAACTGGAAAGCTCTCGAGCGCCCCAGTTCGCCGGATGCTTGGCTTCCGCACCCGCCTGCAGGTACACGAATTGAGCAAAGAGTCAGCTCAGGCTTGATCATCTGGTGGCCGCCAGTGCCGCCTGGCTGCGCAGGGAACGAATCTGGAGCCCCCCATGAGCCTCACCGACAAAATGTCGAGATCCGAACGGTTATTGCTGGTCCTTCTCGTCGCCTCGGTTTTTATTAATTACATCGATCGCGGCAATCTTTCCATGGCGGCTCCGCTGCTGGAAAAAGAGTTGGCGCTTTCCCCGTATCAAATTGGGGCGCTCCTCTCCGCCTTCTTCTGGACGTACTCCCTGATGCAACTCTTGGGTATCGCTGGCTGGCTGGCGGACCGTTTCCCGGTTGGTATGGTCTTTGCGCTGGGCTTCCTGGCCTGGTCGGTGGCCACGGTTCTCACGGGCTTTTTATTTGGCTTACCGTCGATCTACGCCGCCCGCCTGCTACTCGGCGTGGGTGAATCCGTTTCTTATCCGTGTTACTCGAAGATCTTCGCCACTCACGTTCCGCAGCAGCATCGCGGGCGTGCCAATGCGCTGCTCGATGCCGGCACGAAACTCGGCCCGGCTCTGGGAACCTTCCTGGCCGGCCTCCTTCTGGTCCGGCTCGGCTGGCGAGTGTTCTTCATCACGCTTGGTCTAGGAAGTTTGCTGTGGCTCATCCCCTGGCTCAAATACATGCCGAAAACCAGTGCTTCTCTGGCCAGCCGGCCAAGCGAGCTGCCGTCGATTCGGGAGTTGCTCAGCCAACGTTCTGCCTGGGGCAGCTTTATGGGGATCTTCTGTGGCAACTATTTCTGGTATTTCTTGTTGACCTGGATCCCCATTTACCTGGTCAGAGAGCGGACCTTCTCCCTGCAGCAGATGGCCAATCTCACCTCAGTGATTTTTCTGGTTGTCGCCGCTGCCACCGTGATGACCGGCTGGATTTCAGACCGTCTGATTGCGCGCGGCTGGTCTGTGACCCGGGTGCGGAAAACCGTAGTGGTCGTTGGACTGGCATCCGCGTCCAGCATTCTTCCGGTCGCCTTTGTTCCCAGCACGACCTCCTCGGTCGCCCTTTTGATTCTGGCGTGCCTGGGATACGGAGTATACGCCTCGAATCACTGGGCCATCGCCCAGACTCTGGCGGGCCCGTTAATGGCCGGTCGCTGGACCAGTGTTGCTAACGGGATTGCCAATCTAGCCGGCATCATGGCGCCCTGGGTGGCCGGGTTTGTTGTTCAGAGAAGTGGTTCGTCCCGATCCGCTTTCATCGTGACGGCCGTCGTGGTCGGTGGGGGCGCTCTCGTGTGGGGCTTAGGGGTGGGCCGCATCGAGCCGGTGCCGTGGCGCCAGCACGTCACGGCTAGCCCTGATTTGCCAAGGTGAACCCGGTCAGGCGCCATCCTACGCGCTCAGCTAGCTGTCTCCCGTATGGTCTGAAAACTCAAATGTGTTCCGTTTGGTGCTGGCGTAACGTTCGTAAGGTCGGCGTAAGCTTGTTACTCCAGTTCATCGAAGTGATTTTTATAGGGACAGTACTGGCTGGCACTCGGACGGTGACCGCCGCAGCGCGACATAATGAGGGAACGAACTGCACCAGGAGGAGCCGGCGAGGACTGCTCGCCGTTGCTGTGGAGCAGACGAGGACGGCGGAACTGTTCCGAGGACGATGCCCATGAGGCGATTCCGTATCCCGCACCGCTCGATTCCGTTCCGTCTCTTGCAGCGAGCAGCCACCGAGTGGAGCACCGATAATGCGACCCGTTGGAGCGCCTCCGTGGCCTTCTACACCCTCCTTTCCTTGGCGCCGCTGCTGGTCCTGACGGTGGCGATGGCGGGTCTGGTCTATGGCGACAAAGTAGCGCAAGGACAGTTGGTTGTGGGCCTGCGAAATCTGGCGGGCCCCGACGTTGGTCCGGCCATTCAGGTTCTGCTTGCCAGTCATCACAAGCCGGTGAGCGGCTGGATGGCAGCTGTCTTCGGCACCATGACTCTGTTTTTCGGGGCATCTGCTGTCTTGACCGAGCTTCGGGATGCTTTGAATGCGATCTGGCACGTGCCTGTCCAGGGGAAGGGCACCCAGTTCGCGAACCTGTTGCGTCTGGCCAAAGAACGCCTGTACTCGTTTGTCCTGATCCTTGGTCTGGGCCTGCTTCTTCTTGTCTCCTTGGTGCTGAATACCTGGCTGGGGGCGCTGGAAACCTTTTTCGGCTGGCGCCAACTCGCTGCCGGCTCTTTCCTGCCTCTCACGGCGTTCTTGCTTTCCAGTCTGGTGATTACCTTTGTCTTTGCCGCTGTCTACAAGTTCATTCCGAAGGTGCGTCTGAACTGGAGCGATGTCGCCGTGGGAGCCGTCGTGACCTCGTTTCTGTTTCTCCTCGGCAAGCAGCTCATCGCGCTTTATCTGAGAAGGACCAGTTGGGGTTCCGCTTACGGAGCGGCAGGGTCGCTCCTGGTCGTCCTGGTCTGGGTCTACTACTCGGCGCAAGTCTTCTTCTTCGGAGCGGAGTTTACGAAAGTGTACGCGGAGACCTTGGGCTCCCAAACGAGCACAGCCCATCGTCAGAACCAGCGTTCCGGTGACGAATGGCCCCGCAGCGGAGGGGAGCAATAGGAGGCTCAGCTCAGGTGTCGCGTGCTACTTAAATCGCGGATTTTACGACTAACAGGCTTTTTACACCACTTAAATCGCGGACAGAACTGGTACGACACTACTTAAACCGCGGACAAACTGACTAGGCTAGACAGTTTTGTCCTTCCACCAAACCGTGGATACCAGCACGATTTCGAGCGGTGGACGTCCAGGGACTCAGGCCGTAAACGGAGGCAAGAGAGGATCGTTGGATCCGCTGCCGGAGGTCTTGTTCCCTTGAGTAAGGACTATAGGGCCATCGCTTCTGCTTTTGCCAGGTGAGCGCAGAAACAAAGCGTCTTTGCAGGGGCAAAGGCCATTGTGAATAGGTCTGTTCGAGGTGCCCTCCTTCGTAGTTAGATGTGACTGACAACAAGGTGCCCCAAAGCAGCAACCCATGGCGATACTGCCGATTCCGAGTTCTTGGATCAGCGCTGGGTTTCGCGTTCGAAATCAGCTGAGTGATGATCTGCGCGAAATCCGCTCGGCAGAACGGAATCAGGTTGCTAGGCCATCCCCAAACTAACCTTTTTGAGATTAGCTCAAAAAGATGTTCAACAAAACATCGAAGCGCCCGAGCCGTGGTGTGAGGAAGAAGGGTCGATGGTGGATCGATTCCTAGCAACGCTTGCTGATAAGCAATACCGAACGAGTGCTCCTCGTTGCTTCCAGCTTTGGGTTCGATCGGATCAGCATGAGTGAGATCACTGCGGCAAGCGGCACAAGACTTATCTGCGAGCACATAAAACGAGGGAGCGGCGAGGGGCTCAGAATCGCCACACACCGTGCATCTCTCTTGCAAGACAACATCATGTCTGAGACAACGAACGAGAAAGGCTAGGCTCCAGTTCCAAGGGACGTGGCCGATGGCCTGCTCTCGTAGGCACAAGGGACAAAACGCGTAACGAGCCGGTCGCAAAACACAACGCCCATTCCACAGCTCTGTCTTGTTCTGGCCGAGCAGCAGGCGAGGATGAAAATCCACGATTCGCCGGCATAGATCCAGAGACCGTATCTGACTCGGGGCCAACCGACAGAACTTCGATAAGGCCTTCACGAGAGGCTCTGAAAATGCATAGTCCATCGAAGAAACAGGCAAGCGCATACCGTACCCTGCCTCGAAGCTTTGGCACAATTCTGATAAGGAAACGCAGTTTGCTGCCGCGACTCTGAGCAGCCAAGAGGACAGGAGTTCGTTTCCCGTCGGCTTGGGAGCGAATAACAGGATTTTCGGAGTATTCGTCATTTTTGTTATCGTGAAGCCCGACGAGCGCGGCGGTCCGTAATCGAAACCAGTGATTCCGTTACAAGTTCCTCCTTCAGCATTGGTAAGCAAATGCGCTCCTCGCCAGAATGAATCGCTTCGACCGCAGCGATTTCCATCAGCCGACAAATACGCCCTAGTATGCCTTCCGTAAGGCTGAGAACCCGCTGATGCAGTTTTGCGTCACGAAACTGGGACGGTCGCCGGAGGGGCAGGATAGATTCGAAACTGAGCAGCAGCTGTTCGAATCCGGCGTCGTTCTCCCACGAGGGCAGCTCGGCCGCGGAAAAGCGATCGGCCAACTGCTGGTCCGTCATCAGCGCTTGGTTTGCCTCTTCCGTTCCTAAGCAGACAAGCGGGATGCGCAAATCGTTGGCCAGAAATCGAATCGCATTCAACATAATCCGCTGTTCACGGAAAGTGCCTGCTAAGAGCGAATGGATTTCGTCAATAATCAGCATGCGTACCTCGAGCTGACGAGCCAGGGCTCGAATGCGATGACGTAGTGCCGTCACGCTCGTTCCATAAGCAAAGATGGCTCCCATTCTCGCCAGGATCTCTTCATAAAAGTCGCGCTCGTTGGGGGCCGGTGGCATCTGAATGGAGACCACCGGAAGGCGTGTTCTCCCGAGCTTCTTATCAAAGTGAGCGCGGTTATCTCGCAAGAACTTTTGGATGATGCGTGTCTTTCCCATTCCCGTACTGCCGTAAATCACAAGACACGGCATACGGTCGCGTGGTGGGTAGTCCACCAAATCCGCTAAGCGATCGAGAATGCGTTTGGCGCGCGGATATTCAATCCAGCGCTCCTGGCGGAGCCAAGCAATTCGTTCCTCATTGTTCAATTGAGCAACACTCTGCTGGGAATTCTGGAGGTGCGAAAGATCGAGCCTCACTCCGGCTCCCAGATTTCGACAGGATACGGCTTGATTGTGTCTGAACTCTCTTCAGCGCTCACAAGCCTCCTAGCCGATGGTGCCGTTGTTCCAGCTTTGGGCACTCTTTCCTGTTGCCGCCTTTCCTTGGATCGGCTCGCTGCTTCCTCCACGATCCGGCGCTGTTCAAGAATATTGGCAAACAGCGTACGTTCCTGGGCGTCGAACTTGCCCTTTTCTTGCAGCCGTTTTTGGGCGTCCAATAACTCCCAAAGAGCAATCGGAGGTTGTCGCAGATCGGCGTAGGGAACGGGCCAATGTCTTCCGTCCGGATCTCGCAGATAAATTCGCTCCAAGTTTCTCGGATCAAATTTGACCCAGAGGGGCTTTTCCAGTCTTCCTGCCCAAGGACTCAGAACATTGTGCCAGTAGCGAATCCGATGGAAGTAAATGCCGTCTTTTCGAATTTTCCGCGGCACTGCCGGCAGAAAGTCTAAAAAGAACTCCTCGGGACTGACCGGATAGCGAAGCGGCTGTTTTCGTTTGCCGATTCCTTCCTGCCAGGCGGCCAAGGGAGTTTTGTGAATGGCTGAATGCAGTGACAAATGATAGACTCCGGCAATCTGCAGAGCAAGCCACCGTTCAAGTTCCGGCAGGGTCAAGACCGCGCGACCTTCGGAGTCGTAATCGCCTTTCTTTTGGGGATGAGAAAAGGTGGTTCCCGGTAAAAAATGAACTTCGCCCAGCATCGTTCCGATTAAGCGCTCGATGTGGCCACCCACGTGAGGCCGCCCGGGCGTACGGTGTTCTAAAGCAATGCCATACTCCTGACAACCGCGCAGAAGAACCTGTGAGTGAAATTCCTGTGCGTTGTCGACGTGGATCATTTGGGGTAGTCCGCCCATCGGCCAGTCCAGGGTATGTAGTTCCCGATCGGCAAGCCAGGTTTCTTTCGGCAAAACCAGGTGGGAAAGAACCAGGGAAACGGACAAGGTGGAGGGTGGTTCCAGGGAAATGCTGAAGCCGACAACGGCCCGAGTTGCCACGTCAATGGCCAGGGTCAGCCACGGACGTCCCATCGACTTTCGATGCTCTTGATCGACGACGATGACATCGGCTTGGGTGTGATCAATCTGGACAACATCCAAGGGAAGATCCGCCCGCAAGGTGGAAACAAAAACAGGCCCGAGTTTCTCGCGTGCTTTTTTCGCGCCTTCCCGCTTCGAAATGACAAGCTTTAGGTCCAGTGCCATGACCCGTCGCCTCACCGTTTGATAAGCCGGCGCTGGCAACTGACACTCACAAAAGCGGCGTCTTACCTCTCGTACCAGGGCCGCCAGAGAAGGGCGCTCAGGCGTCAAATAGAACTGCCGGATGCATTCCTGTAGTAGGTCTTCTTGCGGCTGATTGAGGAGCTGCACATCCCGACCCCGTCCTCTTTTGAACGGCAGAAGGGAGGAGGTACGTGGCCGCTGCTTATACCGCTGAACGAGCTTGTACAGAACCGATCGACCCAGTTTCAACTGAGTCATTGCGTCCTTCACCTGCTCCCGCGTCAGCTTGGCCGCTTCGGCCAATGCGCGGATCACCGATTCTCGTTCGACCGCGAGACTCCAGTCCATTTCGGAAGCTGGTTCCCAAGTACGCCAGTTTTTCATCTAAACCGCAGACAAAGTTTATCGGTCAGTGGTGTGGACCCCATTCTTGAGACACGGAAAATAAGGACAAACGACAGTGAAGGGAGGTTCACATGGGAACAAACCGTGTCTTTACGCCCGAGTTCCGGCTCTCGGTTGTGGAACGCGTCCGGAAAGGCGAAACGGTTCGCGCGCTTAGTCAAGAACTGAAAATCCGGCGCACACTCTTGTATCGATGGTGCGATTCGTATCGGCGGGCGGGAAGAGCGGGCCTCGAGCGAGGGACCGGTCGTCCTCCGCGCTCTCGGAACCCAATGGGTCCTGGGAAACGGAGGACCGACTCAGCGGAGATCGCTCGTAACAAGATCGCAGAACTGGAACGGCGTCTCGGCCGGATGGCGCTGGAGAATGATTTTTTAAAAAGAGCCTTTCAGCGAGTCAAGGAAGCACACTCGAAGAACAACGCGCCTGGCGACACGCGGTGTACGGAGAAGTGATGCAGCTGGAAGGCAAAGACGGACTCTCGATTACAGAAGCATGCGAGGCGGCGCGCATCAGTCGCGCCGGGTTCTACCGGCATTTTGACGACCACGCCCCACAGCAGGCAGACACCGAGCTACGAGATCAGATTCAGCAGATCTGTTTGCAGAGCCGTAATTATGGCTACCGGCGGGTGACGGCCGCCCTGCGTGCTCAAGGCCGTATCGTGAATCGCAAGCGTGTCCTGCGGTTGATGCGCAGTGATAATCTGCTGTGTCTGCGCAAACGCCGCTTTGTCTGCACTACGGATTCACGGCATCCTTATGCGGTCTATCCCAACCTGACGCAGGATTGGCAGCCGACCGCCATCAACCAGCTCTGGGTCTCCGACATCACCTATATTCGGCTGCGTGAGTCGTTTCTGTATCTGGCTGTCATTTTGGACGCGTACTCGCGCCGTGTGATTGGCTGGGCCCTGGAAGAGACTCTCGAGGCCGAATTGACCGTCAGAGCCCTACAGCAAGCTTTAGCAGAACGCACTGTCTCTGTCGCCGTCGTGCATCATTCGGATCGCGGGGTTCAATACTGTGCGAAAGAATATGTCAGTTTACTGAAAGCGCATGGTTTTCAAATCAGCATGAGCCGTCGCGGGAACCCGTACGACAACGCGGTGGCGGAAAGTTTCATGCGTACCCTGAAGTGCGAGGAGGTGTATCTGCACAACTATCGCGATCGAGAGGATGCCTTGCTTCACATCCAAGATTTTCTCGAGCGCCTCTATAACCAGGAACGTTTGCACTCGGCACTGGGCTATCAAGCGCCGGCTGCTTATGAAGCCGAAGCTGACAAAGGCAGCCGTGAGCTTGCGGAATGAGTTTTGTCAGGCATCGGAAGATCTATCGATCCGATCAGGAAAGCCGGGAGCGGGGCAACTCGTGCCCGTCCCGGCCTGCTCATCGTTTTGATGAGTCTTCCGCCGGGTATTCCTGGCCGGGTGGCGCTCCCGCAGCGCCCGACTCCGCTTCCCCGGTTAATGGTAGCTTGTCTCGTAATTCTGCTGCTGTCCAGCGAACAGCAGCTAATGGTAACCTGTCCTTAATTTCGTTGTCTCATCCGGGGGGTGCATTCCACAGTTTATCCGCGATTTCAGTAGAACAGTCCACGATTTATAGCGTGTGACAAGTTGATTAAAATCGAAGAAAATTATTGAAAACAGGTAATGTCCTGTCCGCGATTAAAGTGGCGCGTGACACTTGTAGTAACACAGGCTGCCTACTCGACTACGCTTCCTGTGAACAGGTCTTTCGGCCCGATCTGTGGGGCAAACCGGTCATTGTTTTATCGAATAATGATGCGTGTGCTGTGGCTCGTAGCGCTTCTTATGTGGAATCAAACTGTATGTCAAGTAAAACTTAAAACCATGTCGTTAACATACGATCTGTCCGGTCTCATTCACAGATGATCTGTCCGCTTTGAAAAACAGAGCCGGAACGGTCAGGCTGAAACTTGGAACCCAGCCGACTCTATACCGGCTCCGAACTGGAGCGGATGATGAAACGGCTCTGGTGCAAATGGGAGAGCGGGGTAAATGGAGCGTTCATTTCCCTCTACTGCAAAGAAGTGCTCTTACTCACACGGCCAGAGCGACTCGCCAGATATCCGGCATGGATGCTGTTGGTCCGCCCCGCTTGCTGATGGTGAA
>JAABUZ0100001601.1_pt1 | contig 42112 bp, 47 predicted proteins | sample 5562091 | NCBI WGS metagenome assembly JAABUZ01 (sample SAMN12813069, study PRJNA571459) | rock metagenome | isolation source: Antarctica rocks | place: Antarctica: Victoria Land, Linnaeus Terrace sud | collected 2015-12-21
AACTCAATAGATTGTTGCACGTGATCGCCACCGTGCAACTTCGTGCAGCGGCTCATCCTGGCCGCATCTATTACGATCGGAAGCGTTCTGAAGGCAAGACTGGACGCACTGCACTGCGGGCGCTTAAGCGCACGTTAGCGACCATCGTCTACTATCGTTTACGCCTTTGCCAAACTCGGATCGAGAACACGAACGTGGCGATCGCGGCCTAAGAGTTGACAAAGACGGTCAACGTCGACCCCTTGCGGGACGAGATAGATAGAGCGACGCTGCTGACGGCAACCGCCTATTCGTTGTACATCTCCTACTACGTTATGGAACCGCCTCTCGACGCCGCGTCGCACCAGGGTGGCAGCTAACTGCGGCGCGCGTGAACCTCCGCATGCAGCTGCGACGAGGCACCTCCGTCTGTCGAGGATTCGCCGAACCAAAGGAACGATCGCGATGTGATCTTAGTCAAGCTCCATCGTGTCCGGGCTCCCGCGTTCGTTGTCCCTTCCTGAACGATATCGGGGCCGCGCGCACGGCCAATCTGCTGTCGAAAGCTGTAGCAAGAACGCCGGAAAGCAGCGCTTTGATTCTTGCTATCTCATCCCGGTCGGTTCGGTGCCGCGCGACGATAGCACACGCCTTCATCCGCAAGGACGTTGACAAGTAACGTTGATCTTGCATAAGACTTAGAACGACTGCGAGCCTCTCAGTTTTTGTAAGCCAAACTCAAATCGCGGGTGAGCCGTTGGCGCGAAGGGCTTCGAGCAGAACGCGCCGGAGGGCGCGCTCGGGTTCCGTTTCTCTGTCGCGCCGTCGCGGTTGCAAAAGGCCGATTCCGATGGCAATGCGCGGCCGGCGCAGCGGTCGCGCGACGGCACCCTTGGGGAGCGTATCGCCGGTGAAGAAACCGGCGGGAAGAACGGCGATGCCGAGCCCGGCGGCGACGCCGTAGGCGAGCGTCGCGGTATCGCCAAAACGTGCGCGTAACGCGACGTCGACGTCGCTCTCTTGCAACGCGCCGACGACGAGCGCGCGATACACGCAGGCATCGGTGCCGACCAAAAGCGATTCACCGCCGAGGTCGGTGAGATCGACGTGCTTCGCCCTGGCCAGCCGAGACGTTCGGGCAGCAGCACGATCATCGGATCATCGTAAAGATGCGTAAATGATGAAGGCGTTCCGGCGCGCCGCGATGTTGCCGGTTTGCCGGTAAGCGCGTAGGCAACCGCGCCCGACTCGACCAGCGCTGAGGCTGCGCACTGGCCGGCGATGCGCAGCTCGATGTGTATCTCGGGCCGTTGCCGTGAAAAAGCGGCCATCAGCGGCGGAAGCCGGCGCGATGCAACGGGTTCGACGGCGGCGAGCCGCACCGTCGCGTGGCCGGCTGCGACGCGCGCCGCCTCTCGCAAGCACGCTGCATCTTTGAGCAACGATTCTGCGCGCGCGAGAACCATCCGTCCCGCTTCGGTCAACGGCGCGCCACGTCGCCGCGGCGCGACTTTCATCGTCGCATCGCTCGAAGCGCGGCGCGCGTCGCCGCATACAACGGCAAACATCGCTTTGCTCTGGGGAATGTACGGCGCGGCGAGCTTTACCGGAGCACTCGCCACCGCATGGCTGTTGCAGAGCAAGTTCCGACGCATGGCGATGGCGATCGCGGGCTTCACGGGAGCCGCGGGTTGTTTCATCACGTTCGAGCTGCCACACGTCGCTGCGTTCGGCGCGATTCTCGTCGGCCTCGGGCTCGCGGCCGCGCCTGCGGCGGCAACCGCATATGCCCGCGCCCGTAGCGGCACCGCCGGCGCTCCCGTTGCCATCGCAGCCGTCACTGTCGCGGTCGGATTCGGCCAACTCAGCGGCCCGCTCGTCGCAGGCGTCTCCGCCGACAGGCTGGGCCTGGCCGCCGTCGCGGTGTTGGCCGGCTGCATGTACTTGCTGAGCGCAGGATTAGCCGTTGCTGACGCTTTCACCGCACGCGAAGCGACCGCATGACGGCCCGACCGGCTCTCATTCTCGCTCGTCGTCTGCCGGTATTTCGATGGTTAGCTTTGCGGTTGTACGCTCGACACGAGCGTAGCGCGACGGTAAGGCTCCGCGTAAAGGACACCGCTTTGGATCTTCAGGCTTGCGCGGCTCAAACGAGTCGACCGGCAATCGATTTGCCCTGCGGGGGCGGTGACATTTAGTGTCGTTAAACGAAAGAGGGCTTACAAATTGGTGAAGCGGGACCGCCCATTGCGCGTCACTCCGCCCGATGAAGCGCAATCCCAACGATTACCAATCCGATCCCCAGGAGGTCGAGGATTGTCGGGACCTGCCGCAAGACGAAGAACCCAATCGCCGTCGCCGTCGCCGGTAGGATGGACATATATAGCGCGAAGGTCGCCCGCGAGAGGCGTGCCATCGGCAACTGCTCCGTTACGTAGGGGATGATCACGAATCGTTCAACTCCGCGCGATATGCGGGCATCCGCTTCACGGAGCCGGTAGAAACCTTCGCGCACCAGCATCAAGACGTCCGCGTAGAGCACCTGCGTGAGCTCGCTGAAATGACCACGGTGACGCTGCCATACTCCAAGGGCGACTGGCAATTCGGTGTCGCTAGCATCGACGCGCAAGGCCTCGCTCGGTCGCGGCGTTTCGACACCCGTGCGGTAAACCGGATCACGCCCCGGGCAGGCCGGGGTACGTGGACCCGTCGCAGCACTCGTCGCCTTGCCACGCCTCGCGACCCTCTTTCACAAGAACGTATACGATCGCTAACGACGTCACGCCGTCGACCCACCATGCATGAAAGAGTGCCTGCGTGACGAGCCCGACAACAACGACGATCGAAAGATACCCGCACGTGATCGCCTCGACGGCATCGGCACGAAGCGCTCGGCTCCCAAGGCCGTCAGCAACGCGGATCTTCGCCTTCGAAAGCATATACATCGTCGGGATGGCGACGAGCGCGACGAGCAACCCGGGGACAGAAAACTCAGCACCTTGGCGGTGCCAGAAACTCCAAAGTGCGCTGCCGACGACGTAGAGCGCTAGCGCGAGCAACAGAGCACCGGCGATCTTGCTCGCCCGCTCTTCGGCCGCTTCCGAAAACTCGCGGCCCTGCTTAATCCCAACCGTCAAACGCCACATCAAAATCCAGCCGACGACAGCTCGATAACACTGTCGATTCCAAAAGCGACGAGCGTCAGCTATGTGAAAGGATTCCGGACCCGATCGCGACGGAGGCTTCGATCGTCATCCATGCAACCGTTATCCACTCTAGCGCGAATGCGCGCCGAATCAATGCGGCTCGCGGCTCGTGCGAGGCAGTTGACGCCATCAAGCCGACCGCGTTACATCGAGCCCGTCGACGGTCAGCTCATGCTCATGTGCGGGGTCGTGCTTGGGTTTCTCGCTGCCTCTGATCGAGCAATACAAGTCGCTATGCTGTGGGTCGCAATTCGCGCATTCGAACTGAATGGTCGAGTGCGTGATGCGATATCGCTCCGCGAGCACGCGGTTGATTCGTTCAAGGAGCGTGTCGCAATCACTTAGCTGACGATCCCCCTCAATCTGCAGATGCGCCGAAAGGGCGTTCACGCCGCCGGCGATCGACCAGACGTGCAGATCATGTACGTCGCTTGCGCCTGCCACACAAACGACGTCACGTACGAGCTGCGCGACGTTGAGGTTTTTTGGTGTCGACTCCATGAGGATATCGATCGTCTCGCGCATCAGGTCCCACGCGCCCTTCGCGATCAAGACGGCGATCGCAAGTGAGATCACGGCGTCGGCCGGATACCAACGCGTTAGAAGGATGACGACGCCGGCGATGACGACGCCGACCGAGGCGGCGACATCGCCAAAGACGTGAAGCATCGCAGCCCGGACGTTGACATTTCCATCGCTGCCGCTCCGCAGGCCGAGGCCGATGTAGAGATTGATTGCAATGCCGACCACCGCGGACACGAACATGAGCGTCGGTGTGACAGTCGTCGGTTCTTGTAGGCGTCGAATTGCTTCATAACCGATCACACCCACGATGAGGATCAACGTCAGGGCATTGACGAGCGCCGTGAGGATGCCGGTACGATGGTAACCATAGGTCTTGCTTGCGTCGGCCGGCCGTTGGGCCTGAACGGTGGCAAACCAGGCGAGTCCCAAGGCGAAGAGGTCAGTGAGAACGTGCCCCGCGTCGGAGAGCAACGCCAACGAATGCGAGACGAGACCACCGGCTAATTCAACTGCGAGGATGGCGAACGACAGGAAAAACGCCGTGCGCAGTTGCGCGTCCGACGCCGGCTTGTGATTGTGACCGGCACTCATGCCGAAGCGACCCTGGGCTCGCCATCATCATGGCCTTGATGCGCGAGACCCATTTGTAGGATCGCGGCAACGTGGGCGTCGTCGAGCGAGTAGTAGACGAATTTACCCGCGCGCCTAGCTTTGACGAGCCGTAAAGCTCGCAAAATGCGTAAATGCTGGGAGACGCCGGACTCGCTTACGCCGACGATCGCCGCCAGGTCGCAGGTACAAAGCTCGTGGTGAACGAGGACGTGAACGAGGGCGAAACGCGTTGGATCTGCGAGGGCACCAAAGAGTTCGGCCACCGCGCGGTAGGTGGCCGGCGCGGCGAGGGAACGCGCGGCGTCGGCCGTCGCGGGAGACGGAACGCTGCGGACGGCGCAGACATCTGCGAGCCCAGGGACAGCCGGAGACATAGCGTCAGTATACACCAACGATTGCGCAATCGCTACATCGTCCGCCAACTAGCACCAGTCTAAAGGTGCCGATTAAGCGGCGGCGAGAGGATTTGCGCTCTCCGACCCTTGACAATGCGGCCGGCGCCTGCTAAGTATCTTAGCAGATGGAACCGTTGCGGACCGGAGATTATCTTGGACTCGGGCCTCTCGAGGCGCGGGTTATGGCGACGCTCTGGTCGACCACCTCACGGCTGACCGTCTCGGAGGTGTTGGGTGCCGTCAATGCCGGTGCAAAACGTGGCCTCGCGTATTCAACGATCAAGACGATACTGACGAACCTCACCGACAAGGGATTCGCACGACGCCGCGCTGCCGGACGGGCATACGAGTACGCGGCAGCCCGGTCGCGCGACGAGGCTGAGCGCGATGCAGTTCGTCGTGTGGTACGGCCCCTGCTCGCGCGCGGTAATCCGCTTCTGGCCCACATCGTCGATGAAGTCGGCGACGATGAGGAAAGCCTTGCGGAGCTCGAGCGGCTGCTCCGCGAAAAGCGCAAAGGTCGTAGCGAGTGAACCAGTTCGACGCGCTTCTACAATGCATGGCGATGTGCGGCCTGATGGGCGCGTTTTGCGCACTGCTGGCCGTTCCGATTTTTGTGTGGCTCGCAGTACGTGCGGTCGCTCCACAGATCCGCTCCATGTCGAACGACGGCCACTGGCAAGCTCCGCTCGCCGCCATCTCTGCAGCGCTGCCTTCGCTCCTATTCCTTTCAATCGCAGGCATGATCCTGAGCACGGTAGCGCATCTGCCGTCCTCGACCATGCTCGTCTGCCGCGTTAGCATGATCGTAATTGAAATCGCGATAATGGCAGGCGTTGCGCGGGCGGCAGTGTGTACCGCACATCATTGCCGAGAATCGCACCGGATCATCGCTCGTTCGCTGCCGCCATCGGCTCACGTACAAGACTCGGCGTCGCGATATGGTGTGCGCATACGTGAACTGGACGACGAGGTGCCTTTTTGTGGCGTAGCCGGGATCGTGCGACCGGTGGTGCTCGTTTCTCGCGGAGCGCTGGCTCGCCTGTCCGATGATGAATTGGATGCGGCGTTATTACACGAACGCTCGCACATCCGCCGCTTCGATCAATTGCTAGCCGCGGTCCTCACGTTTTGCGTTGATTGTGTACCGTTGCCGGCCGGCGACCTCGTGAAGACGTATCGGACGGCCCGGGAATCCGTCGCAGATAGCGATGCCGCCGCGCTTGTCGATCCGCGGGACCTGGCCGGAGCGATTCTTGCGCTCGCCGCCGGAACGCGGGATTCGCACGCCTTTGCGGCGTTGTCGTCCAGTCAGTGTTTGCAGGCTCGACTGCGCGTGCTCATCGAGCCGCCGCAATACGCTGCCCCAACTGCTGAGCTCCGTGCGCGACGGGTGCTCCTCTCGGCATGGCTTGCCGCAATCGCTATTCTTAGTAGCGTCCCGTTTATCGAGCACACGTTCCACATTTGAAGGAGTACACCGCATGCTGTCCCGGTTCACATTCGTTTGCGCGCTACTGCTAGGCACGTTAGCCGCAGCGTCGCCTAATACTGCGCGTTCAAAAGTAGAGCACGACTCGAAGAGCGGCACGCCGCTCAGCAAACTCCACCTCGGCATGCACCTGCATGCGCTCGCCGTGCTCGGAGGCGGCTCGACGATCATCTTCGCAACGCACGGCGCGACGGCGATCAGCCGCGATGGCGGCCGTTCCTTCATCGCGATCCCACAATTGGCGGGGCTCGATGGAATGGAAGTCGCGGCGGGAAAATCCGGGCGAGTCATCGCCGTCGCCGGCCACAACGGCGCGCTCATCAGCCACGATGCGGGAAAGTCGTGGCAGAGTCTCTCCGCTCATCTTCCCGGCAACGACACGCATGGGCTCGGAATCGACGCATCCGATCCCAATCGGATCGTTGCATACATTGCGCGAACGGGCGTGTTCGAGACGCCTAACGGTGGAGCAACGTGGACGAAGCTGAACCAACCGCCGAACGAACCGATGGGTACGGCGACGGTCAATCGTCGCACGATAATGGTTCCCGCGATGATGCCGGACATGAATATGATCGGAATCTTGCGCTCGACCGACGACGGCAAGCATTGGCTGCTGGTGGATCGCAACGTCGGCGGAATGTCGTTGAACGACGATCCACGACGGAACCGCGTCGTCTACCTATCCGGTATGGGCACACTCTACGTTTCGAGTAACGCCGGTAACACATGGGCGACCCGCGCGCTTCCGGCAACCGCCGATGTGGTTGCGCCGTCCGCGGATGGATCGCTATACGCCGCCGGCTATCCGAAGAACCACGGCGTTCTTTGGCGCTCGCGCAACAGCGGCGCCACCTGGACACGCATCTCAACGTAGACCGGTCTGTGCAAACACAACGCCGGCCGTAGTCAGATGGCCGAAGCGTTTCTACGACGCTTCATGGGCGACGACGTTCAAGTTGCTTCGGCCGGTACGATCGCAGCTGATCGCTGCGATCCCGGCGTCGTTGCCGCCATGGCGGAAATGGATATGGATATCTCGGCTGCACGACCCACGTTGCTCGATCCTGCGATTGTGGCGCGGGCGGACCGCATCATCACGATGGGATGCGACGTCGAAGGCGTGCCGCGCTTCGACGACGATTGGGGGCTGCCCGATCCGAAGGACCAGTCTCCGGAACGCATCCGTGAAATCCGCAATCGCGTGTGCCGCAAGGCCGGCAACCTGGCTAAAGAGCTTCTAAAGCCCGCTAGCATGTTGGATCGCGAGCGACGAAATCGCGACCGAGATCCAAAGCACGAGGCCGAGCATGAGAGGCCTCACTCCCGTGCGCAGAAGATTTAGCAGCGCGGTTTGGAGGCCGATCGCTGCTAGAGCGAGACTGATGAGGAACGTCGCTGCATCGGCGATTGCTCCATGCCATGCGGTCGGGATAACACCAAGGCTGTTGATCAGCGCCGCCGCGAGAAACCAAAGGATGAACCAGGGGACGATCTTTGTCCAGGGGACCGGCTTCCCGGCGCCGCGGCGTGCGTGCGCTCTAAAAAGTGCCATGATACCGACGATCGGCAGAATCAGCATCGCGCGGGTCAGCTTGACGATCGTTGCGTGATTGCCGGCTTGATGGCCGTACGCAAATCCGGCAGCCACCACTGAGGACGTGTCGTTGATGGCCGTGCCGGCCCATACACCGAACTGATTTTGGCTGAGGCCCATCAGATGGCCGAGTGGCGGAAACGAGAGTACGGCCACGATGTTGTAAAAGAACACGGTTGCGATCGCGAGGGCGACGTCCACTTCACTTGCTTCGATAACCGACGATACGGCTGCGATAGCTGAAGCGCCACAGATCGCCGTGCCGACGCTAACGAGTTCACGCAGTGTCACGTCGAGGCGAAAGAGGCGGCCGATGAACGGCGCCAGTGCAAGAGCGACGGCGATCGTTCCAAGGGTCACCGGCAATGTGCCGAGCCCAGTTCGAACGACGCTTACGAGCGACAGGCCAAATCCCGAAACGATAATCGCACCTTGAAGCACCGTCCTCGCCGAATATGCGACGCCCGCCCGACACCGGGCCGGCACCGGGGCAATCGTTCGAAACAGAACGCCGAGCAAAATCGCGATGACCGGAGAGCCCAGGATCGGGGCGAATCGTGCCAGATATGTCGCAGCCGCGGCGAGAACCGCGGCGAACAAAAGTCCTGGTATGACGTTCAGCCGCATACGAGGAATTCTTCACCATGACCGCAGGGGAACATCGTGATTCCTGAACAGACGTCGGATTCTCGGCGCTGGCGCATCTTATTATGCTGCATCGGCATGATGATGTGCATCGGCACCGCGTATTCATGGAGCTTGTTTTCGCGGCCGCTGATGGCGTTTTTCGGATGGACGAGCTTACAGGTCGGCTTGACTTCGCAATCATGGTCTTCGGAATCGGAATCGGGGCGTTTGGGGGCGGCTTCCTGCACGATCGCTTCGGACCGCGGCCGGTGGCTCTGACCGGCGCGCTCATGTGGGGACTGGGCTACTTGCTCGCCGGTCTCGGGACCGCGCATTTCGGGCTGCTCTGGCTATATCTCACGTACGGGATCGTCGGCGGGATCGGCGGCGGAATGGCGTATCTCGTCCCAGGCGCCGTGGTCACCAAGTGGTTTCCGCGTCACCGCGGTCTCGCCAACGGCGTGACCCTGTTCGGGTTCGGTGCGGGGTCGCTCGTTTACAACGCGATCGTCGCCGCAATCCCACAGTTCGCTCGAGCCGCAGACGTAGCCACCCCGGTGATTATGGCACGCCACGATGCGGCTCGCGCGGGGACTTCGTTGATTCTATCGCCACATGCACACGCCGCCGATATCCATGCAGTGATGGCAATTTTGTTTTGGTCGGGAGTCGTCATGATTGCGATCGGCGGCCTCTCCGCACTTGGAATCGAAGCGCCACGCACGGTCGCGACCGCAATACAACCGGACGGCGAACGCGACTATTCGCCGCGCAAGATGTTGCGCACTCGCGCTTTTTACGCGATTTGGGCAATCGTTTTCATCGACTGTTTTGCCGGCCTCGCGCTGCTCGCTAACGCCGTACCGATTTACTCCGAACTGACCGGCGTCGGTGCGCTCAAGGCTACCGTCATCTACGGTTGGCTCTCGATCTTCAATGGGATCGGTCGCCTCTTGTGAGCATCGCTTTCCGATACTCTGGGACGCGCCCGCTCTTTTACGGTCGCGTTTTTGCTCGAAGCCGCGGGCATTGCGACGCTCGCCTACGCACATCAGCCAATCGCGGCAGGCCGCGCCTTCGCCGTCGTGCTTTTGTGTTTCGGCGGCGTGCTGGCAATTGCACCGGCAATCATGGCCGATTTTTACGGCACGCGCTTCATGGGCGAAGACTACGGATACATCATCAGCGCGGTCAGTGTCGCCGGACTGACGGGGCCCGTGCTCTTCAGCCTACTCGAGGATATCACCGGCTCCTTAACGGGCGCCATCGGACCCGTAGCGATGCTCGTAGCGTTTGCCGCACTGTTGCCCTTACTCGCCCGTAAGCCGAGCCCTACGCTCGCTCCGATGACGGCGAGCGCATAGCACTCCGCACGAACTCACCGGTCGCTGTGAAGCTGGCGCTGAATTTGATACCAACTGTGCGGCGAGATGCCGGTATCACCGCGGAAGGGATAATCGAGTTCGGCGATCAGGATAAACATCAAGGCGATCGTGAGCGTCAAGGCCCCCGTCATGGTCAACTGGATGCGCACGTTCTCGACGCCGAACATATAGCTAAAAGCGAGCGTCACTACCGCGACGCACCATAACGTTGACCACAAAATCCACGGGATGCCCGTCTCGTTGTCGTGCAGTCGCCCCCGTGCGTCCAGAAACGTCATCACCAGGCCCAGGGCTTGTGACTGCACGTTTTGCTGGGAAGCGTTTCGCGGAACGACGTCAGCGACTTGGCGCGTGATGACGCGCGCCAGATGCTGCGCCTCCCTGCTCCATCCGCCATGTTGCATCTGCGGCCACTCGTCGTAGATCATCAGACTCACGTAACGGTCCAACTCCGTTTTCAGCGTCACATTGAGTGGGGACGGAAGCGCATCGCTCAGGCGGTGTAGATCCGAGACGGCGCTCGCTTCCGTCGACACGACGTTGTCCGAGTTGTTGTACTGCTGCCAAACGACGACGACGACGAACGAGAGAAGCACCGCGTATGCCGTACCGATGATGCCGAGGATGGAACCTGCAACGCCATTGTGCTTTACGAAGTCACGCGTCGGCACGGACCCGCAGGACGAGCCAATGACCGACGCACGTGATCGTACACAGTGCAACCACCGTGCAGAGCGAAAAGACCCATACCGGTATCCCGTAAATCCAAGTCACTCGGCGAACTTCGTTCGCCTAGGGCTGGTACGCTGCTCCGTCGATGTTGACGTAGCCGCGGCCGGCGCCCCCCGCCGGCGGCGGCGCGACGATAAGCGAAAGCCGATGGGTACCCGGCGTGAGCGCCGGACTATCGAACACGAGCAAGCGCGTGTTCTTTTTTGCGCTCGTGAAATTCGCCGTGCCGTACGAACGGCCATCGAGCGTTATTGCGGCGGTTCCGCCGTTCGGGCCGCCTATGCCGAACACGCGGACGGATCGACCCATGAAAATCAGCGTGGCCGTCGCGCCGATTCGGAAACTGCGCGTACTGGTACCGCCCAAGCGGCCGTCGCGCTGCCCGACCACGCGTTCCCAACCGCCGATGAACTGGAATTTGGTGCCATCGGCAGCGGACCGCGCATCATCGACCGACCGGTACACCGCCGTCCCCTGGGCCGCGGTTCGCGCAATAACCGACGCCTTCGTGATACCGCCCGCAAATTCCAAAAAGGCGACATAGGCAATGACGAACAGCAGAAGCGCGACAAAAAGGGCGACCCCGCGATACCATTCGGGCGCGTCGCCGAGCCTGCGGCGCATCGATCGCACGGAGGGCAGCGGAAACCGTAGTCGACGCGGCTCGACCGCAGCTGGCTGGGGCACTGATTCCAAAACGTCCATGCGATTCTCCATGCCTTGCGGCTCCCGGCGGGGCGCACCTTGAGGCTGGCGCCCTGCGTTGCCTGAGCATTTGTGCCCGGAAGTCGCCGAAAGAGGTGCCTTAATACCTAGAGCCCGTTCCGCTCCTTCGGGAACGTCACACCTTCCCGGGTTCGCCGCCGCTTAGTAACGACGCCTTGAAATACGGGTACGGCGCCAGGGATCATCCGCAGTAGCGTTCCGGCCGTTATAAAAACGCGCCGCCCATGGCCGCAGATGCCTGCGCTGCCGCCGCGACGCATCGGTGAGGAACGCCGGCTTGCAGGGTAGGCCTACAACGATGTGCTGGACGTTAGATGCGCGAGACGTACATGCCGCGCGCGGCGCGCGCAAAGCGGCGGCGGCGGCGTTGCGCGCATACACGGACTCAGAAGAGACGCTGAGCGCCGCCGAACTCATCGTGGGCGAGTTGCTTTCGAACGCCGCACGTCATTCCAAGGGCCACGCGTGCCTCGAACTGAGTCGCGTGGAGGGCGGCGTTCAGCTCTCCGTCCACGATACGACTCCAGCTTTCGCACTGGACGTGAGCCGGCCGACCGATGAGTACGCCGAAAGCGGGCGCGGCTTGTATATCATTTCCGAACTTGCACGCCGCGTTTCGGTCGTACCGCTCGCCGGCATGGGCAAACGCGTCTGCGTCACCTTGGAGTTGGAAGTGCCGCAGGGCGAGCTGTTGGACCCCTGCGAACGGCCGTGGCTGCGCCACGAGAGCGGCGTCTGCCTGCGGCCGCGCGTCACGTCCTACCACCCAGAACTCATTGCGACTTGAGCGTCCCCGCAGCAACAACGATCAGGTTGCCTTCGCCGAGGTGCGCAGCGATCGCGGCACGCACGTCGCTGCGCGAAACGGCGGCAAGCCGCTCGCGATAGGTATCGACGTGATCGTCGCCGAGCGTGTAGTAGGTCATCCGTTCCAACTGCGCCGCAAGGCCGCCATTCGTGCCCAGCGCGACGCGATGAGCACCGGACATTGAATTACGCTGCTGATCGAGTTCGCGCTCCGTCGGGCCGTCGCTCGCGTACCCGCGTAGCACGTCGCGCGCCGAGTCGATCGCGCGGTCGACGTTGGCGGGATTAACCGTCACGCCGATCCGCCACGGCCCCGGTAGCCGTCCGGCCGCAAGAAAACCGCTCGTAACGCCGTAGGTCAGCCCTTCGCGATCGCGCAGTTGTAAGCCTAAGCGCGAACTGAGCGTCGACTGCCCGAGGATGCCGTTGGCGATTGCGGCCGCGAGGTAGGAGTCATCGCGGCGCACGAGCGACGTGGCGCGCCCGATCACGACATCGACGCTTGTCTTACGTTCCATTTCGACATCCTCGCGCAACTCTCGCGGTGGGCACGCGCGGACCGCGGGTGGGGGACGCGCCGCTTCGACCGGCCGGGCGTCCAACGCGCCGAACGCGGTCGCCGCTAGGGCCTCGAAGGTCGCGGCCTGGACCGCACCCGCGCCACACAGAAGCGCCGGCGCGCCCAGAATCGTCGACGTGTGATAGCGCCGTACGTCGTCCAACGTCAGCGCTTCGATGCCGGCGAGCAGCGTGTCGAGGTCCGGCTCGGCGTTGACGTCGTTTGCTTCGTACGCGAGCTGCAAGAAGCGTTGCGTCGCGCGCCAGTTCGTGTGCGTGCGCAGAAGCCGCAGCCCGCCGAGCGATTCCGACTTCACGAGCTCGAATTCATCCTCGTCGAAGGCCGGTTCACGCAGCTCTTCGGCGAGCGTTTCCAAGAGCGTAGGCAGGTCGTTCGCCGCGCACGATGCGGCGAAACGAAAAGCCAGAGCGTTGTAATTCTGCGTCGGATCATCGTCGACGAAATATCCGCGCCGAATGCCTGCCCGTTCGAGCCGCTCTTCGATTGCAATGCGGTCGTGCGAACGCGTACCCCGTTCGAGCATCTCGGCGACGATCGCGGGCAGATACGGCCGGCCTGCCGCGAACGCCGGACCCGCGTCGAAAAGGCCGCGCAGCACGACGGTCGCGCTTTCAAGGTTGGACGTGTAGACGGCATCGAGACCGCCTCCGAAGCGCATCCGCACGATCCGCTCCGCGAAGCGGCCGCCGCCAATTGCTTCGGGCAACGGTAACGGCGCCGATGGAACCGTTGGGCTCGCTTCGGGACGGACGGTGACCGCTTCAAAGGGCACGCGATCGAGCGTCCGAGGTGTTCCGGGAAGAAACGACCCGATGGTGCGGTTGTCTTCGTGCAGATACGTTCGCACGGCATTGCGCACGTCGTCGACACAGACCAGAGCGACGCGCTCGACGTAATCGTCCTCCAGGTGCCAGCTTCCCACGGCTTCGAATTCGCCGAGCCGCTGCGCGAGCGCGAAGGTACCGTCTCGCGCAAACGCACTTTGGACCGCAATCTGACTCTTGGCCCGGGCGAGCTCCGCCGGGTCGGGTCCGTCCGCCGCGAGCGCTTCGAGCGTCGCGTCAAGAGTGCGGCGTACGTTCTCCGGCGACTCGCCGGGACTGACGGTAACGACGATCTGGAAAAGTCCCGGATCGCGCGATGCCCAGTTCCAAGCCGACGCATCGAGTGCCAGTCGTTCGTCGACGAGCGCTCGCGAGAGCCGGCTCGTGCGCCCCCCGCCGAGAATGCGGCCGAGGACTTCCAACGCGTACGTCATGCGACGGTCTGCGCTCGCTTCGATGCGACGCGCTAGTTCATTTCCCGCAAGCGCGGTCGTTTGACCGAATGCTGCCGGCGTATGATACGCGTAGGCGACGAGCGTTTCGTCGCCGGGGCGTTTGATCGTTACAGAGCGTTCTCCGAGTTGCGGCGGTTCACTCGTATGCACGTCCGGGACCGCCGATGCTGCGCGTCCCAGCACCCCGAAGCTCCGCTCGACCAGCTCGAGCGTGCGCTCGACTTCGACGTCGCCGACGACGAAAACGGTCGCGTTGTCGGGATGATAATAGGTGTCATAGAGCTCACGCAGCCGCGCGGTCGACACGCCTTCCACGTCGTCCCGCCAGCCGATCGTGGGATGGTGATACGGATGTTCGCGAAAGGCGGTGCCCACCAGCGCCGCGGAGAGCACGCGTGCGGCGTTATTGTCGTTGCGTTCGAGTTCGTTGCGCACGACCGTCATTTCCGAGCGCCGGTCGTCGTCGGATATGAGTGCATTACGCATTCGGTCGGCTTCGAGTTCGATCGCAAGCGGCAAGAACTCGAGCGGCACGGTCTCGAAATAGTTCGTTCGGTCGAGCCACGTCGTCGCATTTTTGCTCGCGCCGATTTCGTTCATGATGTCCGCGAAGGCTCGCCCGACCTTGCGATTGTTCGCCCGCGTACCCTTGAAAAGCATGTGCTCGAGCAGATGCGACGAGCCCGTGTACCCGACGGCCTCATTGCGCGCACCGACGTGATAGAGCACCATTAAAGTCGCGACCGGTGCGGCGGCATACGGCACAATTACGATATCGAGCCCGTTGTCCAAGCGGAATTCCCGTGGAACAGCGGGTACACTCGTGCACGTCATGTCGTATGCGTTCGCGGCCGCGTTGCCTGCGTTCCTCGCTTCGCTCGTCGAGTTCGTCGAAGCGCTCACGATCGTACTTGCCGTCGGCGTGACGCGCGGTTGGCCGTGCGCACTGTGGGGAAGCGCCGCCGCGGCAGCCGCGCTCGCGGCGTTGGTCGCGATCTTCGGCCCGGCGCTTGCGCACGTGCCGCTTGCCGGACTGCAGCTCGCGATCGGGATTCTGCTGCTCTTCTTCGGTCTGCGCTGGTTACGCAAAGCGCTGCTGCGTTATGCCGGGACGATCGCCTTGCACGACGAGGCCGCGATCTACGAACGCCGGCGCCGCTCGCTCGAAAGCGCAGCACACCCGGCGGTCGGCATCGATAGCTTAGGCTTCGCAACCGCGTTTCAGGCGGTCGCCCTCGAGGGGCTCGAAGTCGTCTTTATCGTGATCGCGGTCGGCGCCGGCGCGCGCGCGTACTTGGCGGCAAGCGCCGGCGCGGTGCTGGCGGGCTTCGTCGTCGTCGCAGCGGGGGTTGCGCTACGCGCACCCCTCTCGCGCATTCCCGAGAATGCGCTCAAACTGTGCGTGGGCATTCTGCTTTCGGGCTTCGGCACGTTCTGGACGGGAGAGGGCCTGCGCATAACGTGGCCCGGCGCCGAACTTTCGCTGTTATGGCTGGTCGGCGGCTTTGCAGCGGCCACGTGCGTCGCGTATCTTGCCGCGATTCGCGTGCGCCGCACGCGCCTGTCGACATGAACGCACTGCGAACACTGGGCGCCGAAATCGTCGGCCTCTTCATCGAAGACCGTTTCTTCGCGCTGGCCGTCGCGCTATGGCTTGCATTCATCGCGATCCTGACACCGACGTTGTTGAGCAGCTCACCACTCGCCCGCGGCCTCGCACTTTTCGGCGGCCTCGCCGCCATCCTAATCGCAAGCGTCATCTACGGCGCCCGCAAACCATAAACGTCTCTTAAGACCACCTCCGCGCCGTAGCGAAGTGGAGGCGAACCGCTGAGGCGCTAAGCGAAGCTGTAAGGCGCTCGCGGACCCTCAAAATACGCAGTAATCCCGAGCGTTGCACCGACGGCGGCACAACCCTCGACCGCTTCGGCCAGCGGCCCGACGTCGCTCGGCGCAACGAGCAGCGCCGCAGCCCAGAGGTCGCCCCGGCGCTCGGGTCCCGGGATACGGCGTACACCCTGCGCCCGTGCGCTACACGTTTTCCAGACCCGTTGCGCGTGTTGCGCGATCTCGGCGCGCGCGGAGATGGCGGGTGCGCGGTTCGAACGGGTCGCTCGGCCCGTAACGCGCAACAGGTACGGTTCGCCGAGCGGCATCGCATGCGGTCCGACGTAGAGGTGCACCGCGCATTCCCGTTTGTCGCCGAGCCGCGCCAATCCACGCGTCCAGCGGGGCGCATGCTCCCGCACGTAGCTCTCCAAGACGTCGGTGCCGGCAACCACCGTGAGGGGACGCAGCGGCAACACGTGGCCGTGCGCGCTAGCGCGTTCGACGGCACGCTCGTGGATGCGCGCTTCCTGCGCTTGCCACGCCGCATCGCTGCGGCGGCGTTCGAGTTCACTTGGTCCATACTGCGCAGGGTCGACGTACGAGAGCAGCAACGCCAAGCGGCCGAAGCGCACCGAGAAGACGCGACGCCCTTCGATGACGAGGCGCCGACCGGCTAATTCGGGCCCGCACGCCGCAAGCAACGTCACGGCCCGTCCCGCGGGGTGAAGGTTCGGCGCGGCCGAGGTGGCAGGCATTATACTTGAAGGCCGGGCTTTGCCCGACTTTCGGATTCAGCGTGGCTGAATCTCATTATGCCTCGACGCGTTCGGGGGGTGCCCCGTTTGCGGGGCGACTGTTCGTTACGTGGGAGGCAGCCTCGGGGCGATCGAGCAGTGCAAGATGCGTCATCAGCAGGCTGCGCAGTTCGCTGCGCGCCTTCTCCGCCGTCTCGAGCGCACGCTGATGTTCCCGGCGCGCCTCGGTCGTGCGGTCGCCGTAGGTCGCGATCTCCTTGTCGACGTGCACGCGCGCTTCCTGACGGATCAGATCAGCCTCCTTATGCGCGCTGGCCTTGACTTCATCGGCGGTGCGTTGCGCAAGCAGCAGCGTGTTCTGCAACGATTCTTCCATCGCTTTGAAGTGACTGATCCGTTCCCGCAAATCGACCACTTCGGCTTCGAAGGCGGCGCGTTGTTGCGCTTCGTCTTCGAGCGTTTCGATCAGCTCGTCGAGGAATTGATCGACATCGGTCGGGTCGTAACCGTTCAGCTTCTTCTTGAACTGCTTGTGCTGAATGTCGACGATCGTGATTTTGGCCACCTCATCCTCGCGTCATGAAGTCGAAGGACGGGTCGGCGGCAAGCGTCTCCCGGATGCCGGCCGAATTGACCGGCGTCCCCGGCGGCACGACCAAATACATCGCGTCGGCAAGCTTCTGGATCTTGCCGTCGAGCGTGTATGCAACGCCGCTCGTAAAGTCGACGACGCGCTGCAAGAGCCCGCGATCGACGCCTTGCAAATTGACGATCACGACCGCCCGCATGCGCAAAGCGTCGGCAATTTCGGTAACGTCGCCGAAAGTGCGAGGCGCGAACAAGCTGACCTCGCCTGCGGTGCTGCGGCGGTTCTCTCGCGCCGAGAAGGCGACGACGTTACGCTTGGGTAGCGGCGGCTCGTCGTCATAGAACTCCTCGCCTTCATCTTCATGGATTGCGAAGATCGACCCGAGCTTGTGAAGGAAGTTTTTCTGGCCTTGGCGTGGGTCTTCGACTTCTTCGTTCATGCACGCGCTCCAAAGATGGCGGTCCCGATGCGCAGCATCGTGGTCCCGCAGCCGATCGCTTCTTGCCAATCGCCGGACATCCCGATCGAGAGTATCGATCCGCCGACGACGCCGAGAGTTTTCGCCGCTAAGGCGAACGCGCGAGCGATCTCCGCGCGATCTTCAGTAATAGGCCCGATTGCCATCACGCCGTCGACGTCGAGGCCCTCCTCGTCGCGTAAACGGGCGGCGAGTGCGGGCGCGTCGCCCGGGGCGACGCCGAACCGTTCGGTCGGCGAGACGTTGACTTGCACGAGCGCTCGGACGGGCTTTCCGGCGCCGCGCGCCGCGCGCGCGATTGCGCGCCCCGCATCGTACCGATCGATCGACTGCACCACATCGAAAGTCTCCACGATCGCCTTCGCTTTATTGGTCTGAACGTGACCGATGAAATGTTTGCGCACGCCCGCCAACCCGGCGTATTTTTCGCGCGCTTCTTGGACGTAGTTCTCGCCCAGGTCCGTGAGTCCGCCTGCGAGGGCCGCGACGATGCTCTCGCGCGGCTGTTTTTTGGTGACGCCCACGAGAACGATGGTGGCCGGATCACGGCCGGCGCGTCGTGCAACGGCATCGATCGACGCCCGCATCGACGCGATCCGGCTCGCGACCGAATTCGGCATATCGATGTGAGGCTTTCCGTCAAACCGCGAGGCTGTCCTTGGCGCAAGCGAAGTCTGCAGCGGCGCGCCCTGCGTCGGCACGGCGGTTGCGGCGCAGCGCAAATACCAGCATGCCGAGACCGATCGCGATCATCGGCAACGCGAGCAGTTGTCCGCCGGTCAGCGGTCCGAGGGCGAGATCGGTTTGCCGCCATATCTCGGCCAGCGACCGCGTAATTCCGTAACACGTGAACCACGTCCAAGCGACGACGCCATCGGGCGGCCGGCGTCGATATACGACGTAGACGATCGGCAGCACGGCGATGTCGAGGATCGCCTCGAAGACTTGTGAAGGATAGCGGTAACCGGCGGCGCTGGGAAATTTGATGCACCACGGATGATCGGGGGCGCAGACGTTGCCGACGAGTTCATCGTTGATGAAATTGACGATGCGGGTCAGCGCGATACCGATCGGCAGTAGGACGACGACTTCATCGCCGAGCACGCCGAAGCTGAGCCACGGATGCTTGCGGATGAAGAGCGCGATGGCGACGATCACGCCGATGAGACCGCCGAAGAAGCCCATTCCGCCGTTCCAGACCGCGATAACGTTGATGAGGCTGCGCGGCATGTCGCCGAAGTAAAGGGTCGCGTCCCCCTTGGTCACGATGTCGGCGATCACGAAGAACGTCCGGCCCCCGACGAGCACGCCGATCAGCGCATAGACCAGGAAATCTTGCACGCCTTCGAACGTCAAGCCGAGCCGGCGCCGCCCGGCCGGGCGCCCCATCCACGCTCCGACGGCGATGAACCCGGCCAAGTACGAGAGCCCGTACCAATGGATCGCGAGCGGTCCCAGATGAACCGCGACCGGATCGATGTTCGGATAAGTGAACCAGTGCTGCACGACGGCTTCACCTTGCAGGATGCACGGTAAGCGCCCTGCAGCGAAGATGCTTCCAGGCTGCATCGCCTGTTCGTCGTAGAATAAAGCGTGCAACTCAACGTCGTGACGGCGTTTTTGGCGGGGCTCGTATCCTTTGCGTCGCCCTGCGTCTTGCCGCTCGTGCCGTCGTACCTGTCGTTTTTGACCGGAACGAGCTTGGAAGACCTCAAGGCTGAAACAAGCGGCGGTGCGAAAGCGCGGGTCATCGCGCACGCCGGGGCCTTCATCGCGGGGTTCACAGTCATTTTCGTGGCGATCGGCCTCTCGGCGAGCGCGATCGGCGGACTCTTCACGAACAATAAACGGACTCTCGAAATTGTCGGCGGCATCATCATCATCGTGCTGGGCTTGCAGATGATGGGCGTTCTGCGGCTTGGTCTCCTCGCGCGCGACACGCGCGTGCACGCGGTGCCACGCAAGCAGTCGCTGTGGATCTCGTTTCTCGTCGGGCTCGGCTTTGCCGCCGGCTGGTCGCCCTGCATCGGGCCGATCCTCTCGCTTATCATCTTGCAGGCCGCGCAAGAGAAACTGCTGCAGGCGACTTTCCTGTTGTTGATCTATTCGATGGGTCTGGCCATCCCGTTTCTGATCGTGGCCGCCTTCATCACCCAGTCCCTCGGCGCGCTCGGTCGCATGAAACGTCTTTTGCCTGCCATCGAAGCGACCTCGGGCGCGATCTTGGTCGCTACCGGACTTGTAGTTGCCACCGACCAGTTCACGCGCATCGCGGGCCTCTTCTACCAGTACGTCAAAGTCCCGAGCCTGTGATTTTTTGGTTCGCAGCGGCGCTCGCGCTCGCGCTCGACCAGTACACCAAGCACGTCGTCGTCGCCGACTTCGCGCCCGGTGAAAGCCGCATCGCAATCCCGCACGTGCTGTACTGGACGTATGTGCAGAATCACGCGGGCGCTTTCGGGCTCTTCGGAACCCAGCCGTGGTTCCTGGTCGGTATGGCGCTCGCGGTCCTGGCCATCTTCTGGTTTGCGTTTCGCGAACAGGCGGCGCGCTCGGCACTGATACGCGTCGCGTTCGGAGGCATCGTCGGCGGCGCGGTGGGCAACATCCTGGACCGTTTTCACTACGGCTTTGTCGCCGACTTCATCGACCTGCGTTGGTGGCCGGTGTTCAACGTCGCCGACTCGTGCATCACGGTCGGCGTCATCTTGCTGCTGCTCACGTCGCTTCAACGCGACCGCGCGACGGCCCAGGTGCAGTCGCCCCGCTGAGCGATACGCCGCCGGAGCATCCGTCGCCGGTGGTCCGGCACGTCATCGCCGACGCCGAAGCCGGCGCGCGCTGCGACCTTGCGATCGCGCGTGTTTCCGGCGCATCGCGCGGACGGGTTGCCCAGGCGATTCGTGCGGGAGCGGTCCGGCTCAACGGCGCGCTTCCCAAAGCGGCGATGCCGGTCGCCGAGGGCGACGTTCTCGAGTTCACGATTGCCGAGCGTCCACCACTTGACGCGCAGCCCGAAGCAATCGCGCTTGCCGTGGTCTATGAAGATGACGCGCTCCTTGTCGTCGACAAGCCTGCCGGCATGGTGACGCATCCTGCGCACGGCGCGCGCGACGGCACGCTCGTCAATGCGTTGCTCGCGCACGCGGGCTCGCTGCCCGGAGTTCGGCTGCGCGCAGGCTTGGTGCACCGGCTCGACCGCGATACGTCGGGACTTCTCGTCGTTGCTAAAACGGACGCCGCGCTGACCGCGCTCGGAAAGCAGATGATGCACCGCGCGATAGAACGAACCTACGTCGGCCTCGTCGTCGGCGTCCCCGAACATCCGCGCGGTACGATCGAAGGTGCGCTCGGACGCGATCCGCACAACCGGCTGCAGCACGCACTTCGGCCCGACGGGAAACCGGCCGTTACGCATTACGCCTTGCGCGAAGCGTTCGGCGATTCAAGCGAACTCGATTTCACGCTCGAGACGGGGCGAACGCACCAGATTCGCGTACACATGAGCGCCTTCGGGCATCCGCTCGTCAACGACCCGGTGTACGGCGCCGTCGATACCCGGGTCGATCTCCCCGGTCAAGCATTACACGCGCGTCGCCTCGCCTTCCGGCATCCCGAAAGCGGCGCAGCGCTCGTTTTTGAAGCCGAACCGCCGCCGGATTATCGTGCGGCGCGTCAAGCGTTGCGGTCGGGGTGAGCGCGCCGCCGACGAGCTTCCGTCTACGTGCAAGCGACGGCGCGGCGCGACGAGGCACGCTTACGCTTGCGCACGGCGACGTCGAGACGCCTGCGTTCATGCCCGTCGGGACGGCGGCGACGGTCAAAGCGCTGACGCCCGACGATCTACGAACCATCGATACGCGCATCATACTCGCGAACGTCTATCACCTCTGGCTTCGGCCCGGCCGCGAGACGATCGAAGCGCTCGGAGGGCTGCACGCGTTCATGAGTTGGGATCGCAACGTGCTGACCGACAGCGGCGGCTTCCAAGTGTTCTCGCTCGAGTCGCGGCGGCAAGTATCCGAAGAAGGCGTGCGGTTTCGGTCGCATCTCGACGGGAGCGAGCATGAGTTTACACCCGAGAACGTCGTTGCGTTTCAGGAAGCACTCGGAGTCGACGTCGCGATGGCGCTCGACGTCTGCGTCAAATTGCCGGCAGCACGCGAAACGATCGATGAAAGCGTGCGCTTGACGAGCGCGTGGGCGCGGCGCTGCGCGCAAGCGCGCCGGCGCCCGCAGACGCAGTTGTTCGGCATCGTTCAAGGCGGTCTTGACGAGCGCGCTCGCGAGCGCAGCGCGCGAGAACTCGTCGCGCTCGACCTGGCCGGTTATGCGATCGGTGGGTTGTCCGTCGGCGAATCGCGCGATGAGCTGCATCGCACCGGCCGCCTTACCGCAGCGCTCTTGCCGCCCGAGAAGCCACGCTATCTGATGGGCGTCGGAACGGTCTGCGATCTTCTACGGGGCGTCGACGGCGGCGTCGATCTCTTCGATTGCGTTTATCCGACCCGTTGCGGCCGCAACGGCCGGGCGCTCACGTTCGACGGCGATCTCAACATTCGTAACGCCCTCTTCGCGCGTGATGTACGTCCGCTCGATGCGACGTGCGGGTGCGTCGTCTGCGCGACGTATACCCGCGCGTACCTCTCGCATCTCTTTCGCGCCGACGAAATGCTTGGTCCCCGGCTGCTTTCGTATCACAACCTTGCCCTGTTTGCAAAACTGATGGCCGGGATTCGGGAGGCGATCGAAGCCCGGCGATGGGATGCGTACCGCGACGCGATGGTTCAGAGATCCTTGGCGCCGCCGAGCACTGAGAACTCGAGCCGATAACCGTCGGGATCGTAAAACCACACACCGATGTTTTGCGAACCCGGAGCTTCGGGGCCGATCTCATCGCCGGGATCTTCGATCCGGACGCCGCTCGCTTTGAGATGCGCGAGCGCGCTACGCAGCGCGGCGGCGTCGGGCAAATGAAACGACACGTGATCGATCATCTGGGGTGACGGGTCGCCCACGAAGAGCGCGATCGTAACGCCGTCGCTGCCGACCGCGACGCCTTCGTCGTACGTGAACTCCTCGCGCATCCCGAGCACTCGCTCGTACCACCCTGCGCTCACGCGCGGATCGCGCACCGCGAGCCCGAAGTGTCCGACCGTTCCCAGCTTGAAAGGGGCGCCCATCTTTTAGCTCCGATCGACGTAATTGTTCCGCTGCCACGCCGAATAAAATACACGAGTACAAGATCGCGACGGCGAGAGCGCGCGGCGGCCGGAGCGGGCGTGCTTGGCGGAGAACCACTTGCGGTGCGGCTTTCGAGGCGCTCGTGATCGTTCGTCCCGTCGTCTGCCGAGCGTTCATCGGACGCCAGGAGGAGCTCGCTTTCCTCCACGAGCGACGACGAGAAGCAGGCGTCTCTCACGGAAGTATCGTGCTCGTCAGCGGCGAGGCCGGTGTCGGCAAATCACGACTCATCTCGGAGTTTTGCGCGTCGCTCATGAGTTCGCGTTGGCGCATTGCAAAGGGCGCATGTTTACAGTTCGCACAACGGCCGTATGGGCCGATCCTCGATATCGTCTCCCGATTCGACCCGGCTGCCGGCGACTTCACGCCGGCCGCGTCGCAGCAAGAGCAGTTCAAAACGATCACTGAGACGCTCGCGCGTGCCGCGCACAAGAGTTCGATCATCGCCGTTATCGAGGACCTGCATTGGGCTGACGCAGCCACCGTCGAATTGCTCGCGTACCTCAGCCCAAAACTCGCGTCGATGCGGATGCTGCTTATCGCGTCGTTGCGGCCGGAGGAGTTCCATTCTGGACACGGGGCTTACGCAGGACTCGCGACGCTTGTCAGTGGGGCGCGCGCCGAGCGCGTCGAGCTTGGGGCGCTCGCGGGACCGAACTTGCGCGTGTTCATCGACACGGCGTTGGAAGGGTTCGACTTAGCCGACGACATGCGTCGCGCCGTGGCACGCGCCGGCGAAGGAAATCCGTTCTTCACCGAAGAGCTGCTCAAGAGCGCCGTCGAACGAGGCGCGCTCACTCGTGCGTCGGACGCGAGCGCTCTCCCGACCACGGTTCGCGCCACGCTGCTCGAACGGCTGCGGCCACTCGACGAGCACGAACAGAAGGTATTGGCCCAGGCGGCCGTCATCGGGCGCAGCTTCGATCTCGATCTGCTGGCGCAGACACTCGGGAGCGATACCGCAGCGCTCTTGCCCGCGCTGCAGCGGGCCCCGCGATTTCCAGCTCATCAAAGAAGTATCGCCCACGCTCTTTCGGTTTCGCCACGCGTTGACGCGAGAGGCGATCTACGGAAATTTTCTGGCGGCCCAGGTTCGGCCACTGCATCGCACCATTGCGATCGTGCTTGAAAGTGCAGCCGCGGAGCGGCGTTCGCTCGAGAGCTTGGCGTACCACTGGTGGGCGGCTCGCGACGCCGGCCGCTCCGCACACTACAACGAGCTTGCCGGCGATGCTGCCGGAGCCTTGCATGCTCACGATGACGCGATCGGATACTTCGAACGCGCGCTCGAAACCGTCGACGCCATATCCATAGCGCGCGGCAGACTGCTGGAAAAGATAGCCGACCGGCGGCGTGCCACCTCATTTCACGATGCGGCGCTGAGTGCCTACACCGAGGCAGCGACCGTCTTTCGAGCAGTCGGCGATTCGGAACGCGAAGCGACGTGTTTGGTGCGCGAAGCCGTCCAACGCTACAGCGGTAAGGACGCTCATCCGACGGCCGCACTCGAAGCGATGCTCGCTCGCCTCGATCCCTCCGATTACGTCGCGCGCAGCCGAGTACATCTCGGCATCGCATGGCTCACGATCACGTTCTATCAACCGGTCGAGACGATGCATCACTTGAAGCACGTCGATCGCCGCGCGATAGAGAAAATACCGGAGATCGACCTTCGCTTTCATAACGTTCAAGCGTGGCTCGCGATGGTGATGGGCGACGCGAATCGTTATCGCGTGGAACATGCGCTGTGGCTCGAAGCGGCACGGAGAACCGGCGGTGCGGGCCTCGTAGCGTCGGTCTATTACAACGGCGCGTTTTGCTATGCGCTGCTGGGGCTGCATGACGATGCGCGGCGTGACGTCGACTTGGCTCTGGAGAGCGCGCGTGCGGAACGTACGCCTCACGGCGAATGTGCAGCTCATGGGGTGTCGGCCTTCTGTCACCTCCTGCGCGGCGATCTCGCCGGCGTAAAGGCCGACATCGACGCCATGCGCGCGCTTCCAACCGACAATCAGGTGACCATCGCTCATGCGGCCGCGTGGGGTACCGTTGCTGCCGCCCATCTCGACGACTCCGCGCTCGGGGCGTATTGGTTCGACCGGCTTGAAGGCACGCCGACGCCGTTTACCGCCTATATGTGCGGCGCGGGGTTCGCAGAGATATTGATGCGGCGTGGACGCTCCGCGGAAGCACGAGCGCTGCTCCACGACGCCTTGCAAATCGGTGAGCGACCTCGCGGCCACGTGCTCACAATCGTAGCCGTCGCACGGTACGGGGCGCAGGAAGACCTCAAGCGTGCGCGGTCGATCCTCGAACGCGCGGCCGACGCGCCGACCGAACTCGTCGAGCGCTATGCCCTTCCACTCTTCGATGCGCTCGTCGCACAGCGGGAGGGGCGCAGCGACGATACCGTCCTCCATGCCTAGCACGCGGCGGCCGGTCTGCAACGGCTCGGCTTTCCGCTGCTCGAAGCGGCCGCGCTCGAACTCGCCGGTGAACCGGCGGCAGCCCTTGAAATCTATCGGCGATGCGGCGCGACATACGATGTGAGACGCCTGGAACCCGAGACGGCGCACACGGTGGATTCGTCCAGAACGGTGCCGGCGCCGGCGGCATCCGACCAGCTCTCGACGCGCGAGCACGCGATCGCGGCCTTGGTGGCACGCGGGCAATCAAACCTCGAGATCGGGCAAACCCTTTCGATAAGTCACAAGACCGTCGAGAAACACCTTGGAACCGCGTTTAGAAAGCTTGGCATCTCTTCGCGCGCGGAGCTCAGTGCTTACGCAACGCTATCAGAAGCCGCCGCCACAGCGTCGGGCACCACTCGGTCATAGGGCGGCAGCCGACCCGCGGACGAAACAATCTCGACGCGTACCAGTAGCTTGCCGAGTGCGACGACCTCTTGGCCGCCAGTTCTTGCGTACGCGCACCACGCGCATCATCATGGCATGCGCCGTTGCGGCGTGCGCCGTGCCCGGACCGGCGAGCGCGATTGCGACAGCAAACGACACGTACCCGGCGCTCGTCGTCTCGTCACCGCCCGCGCTTGCACTGAACTTTGCGACTTCGCCGTGGACCACCGCGAAAACGATTGAAGGTTTTGAAACGCTGACGACGCGCACGCAGGCGCGCTATGTGACGACGGCTCGCATCCTTTTCGACGCTTCCAACGTCTACGTCGCCATTCACTGCGAGCAGCGTGGCGCGCCAATCATAGCGACCCAGACGACGAACAACGTGGGCTTCGGCCTCGACGATTTCGCCGGCGTCGGCATCGATACGACCGGCAACGGCCAGACCTACTACTTCGAAGTGACGCCGCGCGGTGTGCGCTATCAGCAAGCCACCGAATCATCCCGCTACAATCCGTTCTGGACGGCGCTTGCCCAAACCAAGAACGGCGACTGGGACGCACTGCTCGTCGTTCCATTCGCGGTGCTGCGCACGCAGAAGGCTTCCGAGCAGCGCTGGCGCGTCAACATCGTGCGGCACATCGCCGCCCTCAATGAGAACGAGACGTGGGCCTATGATCCGTTGATGAACGACGCCGGCGGCCAAGCCGGGTTTCCGCAATTCGGCGACGCCCGCTTTTGGCCATACGTCGACGGCATCAAGGTGACCGGTCGAACGATCCGCCCCAAACCTCGCGCCGAGCTGTACGCTCTCGCCAGCGCCGCCGGCGACCGTAACGTTTACCAGCAGGCGACGCAGCTCTTTGCCCCGCAGGGGACGCGTCACTTCGGTATCGACGTGAACGTTCCGATCACCGGGACGCTCGCGTTCGTCGGCGCCCTTGCGCCCGATTTCTCGAACGTCGAGGTCGACCAGCAAACGATTTCGCCACAAGAGTTCCGGCGTGGTCTGACCGAGTATCGCCCATTCTTCGCTCAGGGCGCCAACTTCTTTTCGCCGATCTCACAGAACAGCATCAATTCGGCGCCGAATGCGATCTTCTATTCGCCGGGCATCGGACCGTTCACGCGCGGGGCCAAAATCGAGGGCACGTACGGCAATCAGTCGATCGGACTGCTCAACGTAGCGGGTGCCGGCTTCAACGATTCGGTCATCGCATTCAAGCACTCGTTGCCCGATCGCACCTTCGGTTATTCGCTCGATGCCGTTTCAGCGCATCATCAGGACGGCAACTTGACGGCGTACCCGTTCGCCGCCAGTGATGTGACGTACGACGCGATGGTCGGCGGTCGTAACCTGCGCAATGGTCTCGTTTATACCGCCGAATACGCCGCCGAGAACGGAACGAGCATTCCCGGAACGACCCCGCGTCTGGCCTACAAAAGCGAAAACTTCCTCGACGTGCACAAACAAAATTACGAGGTCTTTACCGAGTATCGCGACATCGGACCGAAGTGGAACCCGATCGACGGCTTCACGAACGTCGCTGATATTCGCGGGCCGGGCGCGTTCTTCGATTTTACCGGCAATCCACCCAAGAAGAGTCCGCTCAAGCGCGCCGAGATTTTCCTCTTCGGCGACCGCCTGACCGACGGTTCGGGTGCCGCGCACCAAGCCGACTTCTTTATCAACGGTGACCTTATCTTCAAGAACCTGCTGCACCTTAGCGGCGGCCCGTCGTTCAGCTCGCTGCGTTTTTACGGCAGCGGAACGTCGCTCGTCGGGTACGATCTCGGCTATACCGGCGGCGTAACCGTGCCGTTCAACTCGCACTTCGTCAACGTCGGTTACAAGGACGGTACGCCGACACCGTACGACTTTTCGACCTCGTGGGGCCCCTTCGAGACTTTCAATGCCGACGGAACGCTCCGGCCGACGTACCTTCGTCAGTATTCGCTTACGACGTCGCGTCCGCTCGGACAGAAGTTTACGCTCGGCTTGGAATACGACGGCACGCTCGAAGCGTTTCCGACCCAGGATCCGAACGTGCGCGCGCACGACGGCCAGCAGTTGCGTCGCATTTCGCTCGGCGAAGCACTTGGCGACGAATCCAACCTCTCGGTCTCGCTGCGTTCGATCTCCGGGACGGGCGGCTTCGCCTTGCCGGGCCTCAACCTCGCCGCCAGCTATCATCGCCGTTTCCATAACGACAGCGAACTCTTCATCAACTACGGCACACCGGCAGCGCCCGCGACGCTGCAACGCATCATCGTGAAATACATTTTCCGAGCCGGGAGCGGAGCCGGCACATAACGGCCTCCGAGGGCCCTTCAACGCAAGGCGAGATCGTACGTCATCGTTAGCGGCGCATGGTCGGAGAAGCGTTCGTTGCGCTCTATTGAAGCGCCGCGCACGAACGACGATAAGTTGGGCGTGATCAGTTGGAGGTCGATGCGCCAGCCGAGGTTACGCTCGAAGGCGCCGGGCCAGTTCGACCACCAGGTGTAGCGGCGCGGCTCGCGATCCGCTTCACGGAACGCGTCCACCCAGCCGACTTCGTCGATGACCGAGTCCATCCAGACGCGCTCGTGCGGCAGATGTCCCGTGACGTGCGCGTTGCGCACGGGGTCGAACGTGTCGATCTCCCTGTGCGCGACGTTGTAGTCGCCGCACACGATGTGACGCCGCCCGTCGTGTCGCATCTCGGCGAGCGTTCCGAGAAAGCGTTCGAGGAAGCCGTCTTTGATCGCTTGGCGCGCTTCACCGCTCGTTCCCGACGGTACGTACAGCGACGAGATCGAGAGATCGCCCCAGTCGAACCGGACATACCGTCCTTCCGCATCGATGTCGGGCATGCCAAGCCCGCGCATGATGGCATCGGGTTCGACCTTCGCGTAAAGCGCGACCCCGCTATAGCCTTTCTTCTGGGCATCGACGAAAGCGTACCGCCGGTACATATCGAGATCGAGCGCTTCGGGCGGCAATTGATGTTCCTGCGCCTTCGTTTCTTGCATACACAGCACGTCGGGTGACGTACGACGCAGCCACGTAAAGAAACCCTTGCGCGCCGCTGCTCGGATACCGTTAGCGTTAAAGGTCGTGATGCGCAGCATCGCCGCCGATTCGCCCGCGGCTCTATGTAAGTCCCCCTCGACCAGCATCATTCTACGTTCGACGTAGCCGGACAACACGTCGTGCATTCGCTCGAGTCGCGACTTCGAGAGAGTTAACAGTCTCCGAGCGAGACCGCTTGGGCGACGTGATCCGCGGCCGTCTGCAGGTCGCTGCGGATGCGGTCGTCGACGGCCAAGGCTTCGTTGAACGCCGGGTCCGTTGCCGGAGTAACGTCGGGATCGCTCAGATCGTCGTACAATCGGTTGACGTTGGTTCCGGGAACCGTCGGTAAGACCGCGTTGAGTAGCATATCGGGATCGTCGGGCCCGCTGATGAAGCTGTCCGCCGGGATCTCTTCCAGTTTGCCGACGGCACTCGTAATCTGCTTCGCCAAGAAGGACTGCCGTGCTTTCGCGCCGCCGAGGGCGTCGCGATACCCGAGGACCGCGCGGCGAAGATTCGGTTCGCTCCGCTCGGCAACCGCCCCTAAATCGTGAAGCTCCGTGCGTCCGGCCTGCGCGAAGTGCGCGAGCGCGCGAAGGTCGTCCTCGAGCGGGCGCATCGACTGCGCTTTCGTCAGGGAGTTTGAAAGCGACACATGCCGCAGGTCCGCGATCGTCTGAGCCAGCGCGGCTTCATAACCGAGCGCACCTGCCGTCGCCGGCGCTCCTCCCTGCACGAGAGCGCTGCAAAACGAAGTGCGAGCCCGCACGCGCCCGATGATCCGCAGGCCGCTGACGATCCGCGCCGCTTGAGATTGGGCACTGGAGGTCGCCTGCGGAGCGGCCGACGCAGCGACTGCGGGCGGCGCGGCATCCGACGCGGCCGTGGCTAGCGAAGCCACGGGAACGACCATGCTTGCAATCGCGCCAACGGCGGCCACGCATCGGACGACTCGGCGCAGGGCCGATAGCCATGTTAGACTTCATTCGCTATGCCTGACTTGAACCATATCGAGGCGGCCCGAGCTCGCTCACGCCACCGCGCGACGCGAAACGCTGCGCGCGTCGGCTTGCTTTCGTTCATGTGCTCGGTACCCGAGCCTCGGGTATAGGTAGGACGATGCCGGCGAAACTGACGGTGACGCTGCCGCCCGAGGGCGAGGCAGCAACGCTCCACATCGGCGACCGTTCCTTCGGCGTCACGAACCTGAACAAGGTATTTTTCGCCCAAACGGGTTTCACCAAGCGCGACCTGTTACAGTACTATCTCGACGTCGCCCCGCTACTGCTTCCGCACGTGGCGCATCGCGCGATGGTGATGAAGCGCTACCCGCACGGCGCTGCGGGTGAGTTCTTTTTCATGAAGCGGACGCCGGCAGGCGCGCCGCCATGGCTGCAAACCTGCCGCATCGAGCACGATTCGGGCAACATCATCGACTTTCCGATCGTCGACGACGCGGCGGCGTTGCTGTGGATCGTGAACCTCGGTTGCATCGACCTAAATCAGTGGTACGCGCGCTGCGACGACGTGCAGCGGCCCGACTACTTGCATTTCGATCTCGATCCCGTGAAGGACTCGAACAGCGGCGGCACCCCGTTCGACGTCGTGCGCGAAGCGGCAGTTGTCGTCAAGGCGGCGCTCGACGATCTCCGCATGCCGGTATATGCGAAAACATCCGGCTCAAACGGTATCCACCTGTATGTTCCGATTGTCCGTGGGCCGGTGCAACACGACGTCTGGCGATTTGCAAAAGCTTTCGCGTTCGCCGTCGCGGCCAAGCGCCCCGACATTTTAACGGCCGAATACAAGATTGCGAAGCGACCCAAAGGTCGCGTGCTCGTGGATTACAATCAAAACGCTTGGGGACGCACCTTGGCGTCGGTATATTCGGTACGGCCGACGCCACGGGCGACGGTCTCGACGCCGGTAACGTGGGAAGAGATCGCGGGCGGCGTCGCAATCGACGACTTCCGCCTCGATAACGTGCGGGAACGCTTCGCGCGAACGGGCGATTTATGGCGCCCGCTGCTTCCAAGCCGGGCCAAACGCGTCGACCTCGCGTCGTACCTGGCGCAGTCGTGACGTTGCCGGTTCCGCTCGATCTGTCGCCGATGGAAGCACGGCTCGTCGATGCTATCCCGCGCGACGCCGGCTGGCAGTACGAACCGAAGTGGGACGGCTTTCGCTGTCTCGCTTTCCGTGACGGCGAGGAAATCGCGCTGCAATCAAAATCGGGAACGCCACTCGCGCGTTACTTTCCGGAGATCGTTGAACGATTACGCGCGCTCGAGGCGAGCCGGTTCGTGATCGACGGCGAACTCGTCGTGCCGCGCGGCGACACGCTCTCGTTCGACGATTTGCTGCAACGGATACATCCGGCGGCTTCGCGCGTCGCTCGGCTGGCGCGCGAAACGCCGGCCACCTATCTGATCTTCGATCTGCTTGCCGACGGAAACGCAACGCCGTATCTGGACCGTCCGCTCGAGCAGCGGCGCACGCTGCTGGAGGGCTTCGCCGAGCGCTTCTTCGGCGGCGACGACGCGCGCCTACGGCTTTCGCCGGCAACGCGCGAGAGCGCTACGGTGGACGACTGGTTCGCTCGCGTCGGGGGAGCGCTCGACGGGGTCATCGCCAAACGCGTGGGGGCTCCGTATCGAGCCGGCGAGCGCGACGCGGCCGTCAAGATAAAGGCGATCCGCAGCGCCGACTGCGTGCTCGGCGGATATCGCGCGAGCGTGCGCGACGGCATCGGCTCGTTGCTGCTCGGGCTCTACGATGGCGGCGGCCGGCTCGACTACGTCGGGTTTACTTCAGGCTTTTCCGTTGCCGAGAAGCGCGCGCTGCTCGAGCAGTTGCGACCACTGCATGCCGAGGTATCGTTCGATGGGCGCGCGCCCGGGGGGCCCAGCCGCTGGAATCGCGGCGCGTCGAGCGTGTGGCAAGCGCTCGAGCCGAAACTCGTACTTGAAGTCGCCTTCGATCAGGTTACGAGCGATCGTTTCCGGCATGGAACGCGACCGCTGCGGTGGCGCCCCGATAAAGCGCCGAGGTTATGCACGCTCGACCAGATCCGCAGCACCGATCGCACCCTACGTCTCTTTGCATGACCCTGCGCGCTGGACGTCGAGAAAGTCGACGTTAGGCGTGCACAAAATCGCCGCCCGGCCCCAGACGGCCCTAGAATTCCTTTGATAGCGCCGCGCAGCCACGTTGTTTTGGCACGATTGTTGCCCGCCGCGGCTGTTATTTTGGTCGCAGCCGTCGGAGCGTCGCGGCTCTTCGATCCCTTTTCCGGAGACCAAGCACTCTTTCTCGTCGGCGCCAAAACGCTGCATGCCGGCGGCGTCCTTTATCGCGACTACTGGGATATCAAACAACCCGGGATTTTTGCCTTCTTCTTGGCCGCCGGCACGCTGTTCGGATTCACGCAGATCGGAGCACACGCTCTCGACGTACTGTGGGAAACGGCATTCGCCGTCGCGCTCGTGTTCGGATTGCGCGGCGCGCTTAGGGACCCGCGTTGGGCGGCGTTCGCGCCGCTCGGCGTCGTCGGCGCAACGTACGCGGGGAGCTCGCCCTGGCACCTGCTGCAAGTCGAAGAACTCGTCGGCTTTCCGATTTTCGCCTGCATGTGGACGGCCGGCCTGGCCCTCACCGAGCGCCGGCGTTCGGCGTCCGCCGGACTTGCACTCGTCTGTGGGTTTGCCGGCGGAATCGTTCTCGTTTTCAAACTCCTGTTGGGACCCGTCGTCGTGGCCGTCACGATCGCGATCGCATTCCACGCGCGAGCCCGGTCTTCGGCAGCCGCGCCGCGGCGCTTTTGGTTCGTATGGCTGCTCGGGATTCTCGTTCCGCTCGCAGTCTACGGTGCATACGCCATACGTACGGACTCTTTGAAAATCGCGATCGAAACGACGTTCGCGGTGCCCTTTCAGATAGCGGCGTTCGCACCTCACGCGCCGCTCGCCAGATTCAACGACAGTGCGTTTCGTCTACTCCTTTACTTCCGCGGCATCATCGTACTTGCGCTGATCGGCGCGGTGACGATGCGAGACCGGGCAATGCGTCCGTGGCGCGCCGCATGTCTTGCGTGGATCGTTTCCGGCCTGGCGGTCATTCTCGCGCAGGCGCAGTCCTGGTGGCAGTACCAGTTCGTCCTGCTGGTCCCGCCGATCGGCATACTGGCGACCTTCGGCGCCGCATTTCTCGGAGAACGCGTAGCGCGCGGGCGCCGCGAAGGACTCATCGCACTCGCGGTGTCCGGCGTGGTCGCGTATATCGCAGTCCCGCTCCCGCAAGCCGCAATCGGCACGATCCTTCGTGTCGCTCGTGAACGCCCGTTCGCGTCGACCGCGGCGTTGCAGCGCTACCGCGTCGCGACGAGTACGGAGTACGCTGATGCCGCAATCGATGCGCTACCGGTACGAGCCGGGAGCGATTCGGGACCGATATATGTTTTCGGCAATCCGCTCATCTACGTCCTCACGAACCGCGCGCAGGCGGTCGCGATGACGAATTGGGCTTCCTATCTTGACCCGCCCTCCGTCTGGGCGCGCCTCGACAACGAACTCTCCGCTGCCCGACCGAACTTCATCTTCGTGCTTCGCGACCGTAGCGATGAGATATCAAGCGCTCGCTCTCCGCGAATCTCGGCGACTCTTTCGAGAGACTACGTCAAGTCGGCCCAAACGATGGACGGAGTCTGGTATATGAGGCGTCACCGAAACTGATGCGGAACCCTGCGGCGCCCAAAGTTTTGAAGCTCTCTCAAGAGCCGTTGACAGCCGACGTTGGGCGGTTTCGTCGTTCCGAGGATATGAACTAACGTTTTGCGCCGCGCGGCAGGGAGCGCGCGGCTTGGGGCCGCACCCCGGCGCGATGAAGTTCGGCAAGCATGCCTACGCCATGACATTGTCGTGCTGCGTCCTCGCCGCGAGCGGCTGCAGCGGCTCCGGCACGTCGCTGCCGGCACAAGGACCCTCGGCTTCCGGGCCGGCCGCCTCTCCGCCGCTCGGGCCCAGTGCTGCGCGCATCAAGCACGTTATCATCATCGTGCAAGAGAACCGCAGCTTCGATAACTTGTTCGCGGGATATCCGGGAGCCGATACGGCCACGACCGGAACGCTTCACGACGGCACGACGATCGCGCTGCGTCCCGTGCCGCTCGAAGACGGGCGCGATGTCGGTCACTTCCACTACTCGTTCGAAGCCGCTTTTGACAGCGGTAAGCTCGACGGCTTCGACCTCGAACAAGGCTACGGCATGACGAACGGCGTGTACGGCGTCGTCCCAGGCGCCGACCCGACGTTGCCCTACGCGTATGTTCCTGGTGCGGAGACGGCGCCGTACCGGCAACTTGCCGCCGCCTACACGCTCGGTGACCGTACCTTCGAATCCAACAGCGGTCCGAGCTATCCCGCCCACCAGTATTTGATCGCCGGTCAATCTGCCGACGCCGATGAAGTGCCGACCGTTGCACCGTGGGGATGCGACGCGCCGGCGGGAACCGTCGTACCGCTGCTCGCGTCCGACGGCAGTGACACGCTCGGCGTCGCACCGTGCTTCGACTATACGACGCTTGCCGATCGCATGGACGCGGCGGGCGTGAGTTGGCACTACTACACGCCACCGATCAAGGCGCCTTCCGGCAACACGTTTTCAGCCTTCGATGCAGTGCGCCACATTCGCTACGGGAGCGACTGGACGACCGACGAGATTAATCCCGAGACACAAATATTTAACGACCTAACGAACAGTGCGCTGCCTGCAGTCAGTTGGGTGATTCCAAGCTTTCCGAACTCAGATCATCCAATTGCTCGCAGCAACACAGGGCCTTCATGGGTCGCTTCGGTCGTCAATGCCGTGGGCGCGAGCCCGTACTGGTCCTCGACGGCGATCTTCGTCGTGTGGGATGACTGGGGCGGCTGGTACGACCACGTGACGCCGCCGCCCGTCGATGCTATGGGCTTGGGCTTCCGGGTGCCGCTGCTCGTAATTTCGCCTTACTCCAAGCACGGTTACGTCTCGCACGTGCAGCACGAATTCGGCAGCATCTTGCACTTTACCGAGGAGACTTTCGGACTCCCGACGCTCGGCACGCGCGATGCAACCTCCGATGATTTGCAAGACTGTTTCGACTTCTCGCAGACGCCGCCGCCGTTCACCACGATCCAAGCACAGTATCGCAAGGCGTTCTTCCTGCGCCAAATCGAACCGGGGCAAGCACCTGATCCGGCATAGTGGATTCGACTTCGTCGAATCCTTCGCGTTTGCGGCTGCGCCGCAAGCCGCCCATTCGGCCGAGGGCCGAACCCGAGCGTTGCGCACAGCGCAACGCTCGGGCGTAGCGGCGGCGGCCGTGTTGTGGGCCGTTTCCGCCGCGGCGCTGCCGACCGCTGCGCAGGTGACGTTCAGCGTCGCTGCCGCACCGTTTGTGGGAACGCATGCCGGTGTCGTCGGGGAAACGCATGTCGGGGGCATACCCGTCGGCATCGTTGACTTCGATGCCCGCTCCCGCGGCATCGAACTTCACGTTGAAGGCATGCCCTATGCTCGCACTCGGCGCTACGGTGATCCGTTCGACCGTTCGCGCAGCACGATCGAAACCGGCGACGCCACCCTCCGGCTATACGCGTCGCCCCAGCTCGCCTTCGGACTCGGTTACGGGGCGATCGCTTCCACGACCGATCGCATTGCGCCGCCCGGCTCGTTCACATCCTTCGCCGGCGGAGTACGGCTCGAACTACACGACGCGTTCGACGTGACGCCCAGCGCGCGACTCGAAGTTACGGTCGGCGGACTACCGCAAGCGCACGGAACGCTGCACGTCTATCCCGGCATTCCCGGTGCTCCCGATCGCTACGATGCCGAAGCCGGTACGCAGATCGATGCCGAGATTCGCTATATCGCGCGCGCGCACGGGCCCGTCTCGCTCGGCTATGGCGTGCGCTACGTCAATCAGACGATCCGCTATGCCCGTAGTACAACCTTGCCCGACCGCAACGCCGGCATCCTACCGTTCGTGCAGTTGAACCTGCGCCTCTAACGCTCCGGCAGCCATTTTTCTAGTGTACTGCGGCGGAAGTCCGGGTCGTAAAGCCGCGAAGGATTTTTCGTCGGATCGAGGAGCGAGGAGCGTGGAATGACGTGTCATTTGAGCGACGAGCGACGAAGAGCCGGCGGAAAAGACTCGCGGATTTATGGCCCGGACTTCCGCCGCAGTACACTAGCGAGTCACTTCTTTCAAGACGGCGGCCTTTGCCGTCGATTCGAGCACGCTTGTGGCATATTGTGCGGCGTGCAGTTTGTCGCGGATGGCATCGACGTCGGCGGGGGCGCGCGCTTCGAAGGTGATGTCGAGCTCCGCATTCTTCGAAGGCACGTCAGCAAAGAGGCGCTGGTGCGTCACGTCGAGGATATTGGCGCCGCTTTCGCCGATCAGGCGCGCGACTTCGGCGAGCACGCCCGGACGGTCCATGATCTCGACGCGCATGCGCACCACGCGTCCTTCGGAGAGGCGTACGCGTGCGATGACGTTGGCGAGCAAACCCGTGTCGATATTTCCGCCGCAGACGACGAGCCCGACGTTGCGGCCGGCGAAGCGTTCCGGCCGGTCGAGCAACGCCGCGAGCGGCACGGCGCCCGCGCCTTCGGCAACCAGCTTCTCCTCCTCGATGAGCAGATGGATCGCCCCTTCGATCGAATGTTCGGAAACGAGCACCACGTCGTCGACGAGCCGGCTTGCGATCGCGAGCGGAATCGCACCGATCGATTTGACCGCGATGCCTTCGGCAATCGTCTGACCGCCATGCGAGGGCGGGATGCCGTTGCGCACCTGATAGTATGACGGATAGAGTTCGGTCTGCACGCCGATGATCTCGATTTGCGGCCGAAGTGCCTTGGCAGCGACTGCGATTCCGGCGATGATGCCGCCGCCGCCGATCGGCACGAGGATCACATCGAGATCGGGAACGGCACGCAAAAGCTCGAGACCGCACGTTCCCTGACCTGCGATGATGCGTTCGTCATCGTAGGGCGGCACGACCGTGAGGGCCTCCTGCGCTGCGATGGCGTGCGCGGTTACCGCCGAATCCGCAAGGTTCTCCCCGGAGAGAACGATGCGCGCCCCGAACGCCTGCGTACGGCGCACTTTCGTAAACGGCGTATTCTCCGGCATGACGATCGTCGCCGGAATACCGAGCCGCGCCGCTTGATACGCGACGGCCTGCGCGTGATTGCCCGCGGACATCGCGATGACGCCACGCTGACGCTCATCCGCACTCAGTTGCAGCATCCGGTTTGCGGCGCCGCGATCTTTGAAAGACCCCGTGCGCTGCCGCGTCTCGAGCTTGAGCGTGACGCGCGCGCCGATTTTCTCCGAGAGAGCCGAGGCCGGGACGGCAGGCGTTTGCAGCGCATAATCAGCGATGCGCTCGGCCGCGGCCTCGATATCGGAAACGCTAACGGGTAAGGCCATCGGACTTCCGTACGACGCGCGCGAAGCATCTCCGCGCAGGAGCGACCGACGGGGTTCCCGGAAGGATGCGTTGATGAGAAGGCGTTTTCATTATCTTCTCAGTCTGGGCGCGTGTGTCAGCCTGTGCTTGCCCTCAGCGTGCGCCCGCGACCGGACGCACGTGACGTCGGGTGTGCGCGTGGTCGCGGCGGAAGCCGTCTACGGCGACATCGTGCGGCAGATCGGCGGAAACGCGGTGACGGTGACGACCATTCTAGACAGTCCGAGCGCCGATCCGCATGCATACGAACCGACGACTCGTGATGCCGACGCGATCTCCGAGGCCGATCTCGTCATCCAGAACGGCCTGGGTTACGATGCGTTTGCCGATAAGCTGCTCGCCGCATCGCCGCGGCAAGGCCGTACCGTGATCCTGGTGGGCGCGCTCGCCGGCCGGCATCCCGGTGATAATCCGCACGTGTGGTACGACGCGGAAACGCTGCGCCGACTGGGTAGCGCGCTTGCCACCGATCTCGGCGCCCGCATGCCTTCGCGCCGGACGAACTTCGTACGCGGAAACGATCGCCTGCGGACGTGGATCGACGGTTTCACGCGACGCACGCTTGCACTCGGACGGCGTTATCGCGCTGCACCCGTCGCCATCACGGAGCCCGTTTTCGACGCCGTCTTGCACGCGGCATCACTTTCGATCGTCACGCCGCCGTCATTTTCCAAAGCAATCGAAGCCGGCAACGATCCCGCACCGCAAGACGTGGCAACGTTGCGCACGCTGTTGACGGCACGCCGCGTCGCGGCGCTCGTGTACAATCGGCAAACGGTTGAACCAAGCACATCGCGCTTGCTCGCGCTCGCGAAGGCGAGCGGCGTTGCGGTCGTGCCCGTGACGGAAACGCTACCGCTTGGAATGCACGTGCAAGGCTGGTTCGACGGCGAACTCGCGGCGCTCGCGCAGGCGCTGCAGACGTACCGACGGCCGTGAACCCGACGGGCAACGCCCAGGCCGCCGTCGCATTTTGCGAGGTCAGCTTCCGTCGCGGCGCACACGAGATACTCGACGGCGTCACCTTCGCAATTGCACCCGGCGAATTCATCGGCATCATCGGCGGAAACGGTGCCGGAAAATCGACGCTACTGCAGCTGACGCTCGGGCTTTTGGCTCCAAGCGGCGGCACGGTGCAGATCTTCGGCGACGAACCGCGGCGCAAACATCGGCCGATCGGCTATGTTCCGCAGCGACTCGAATTTGATCGCGATTTTCCGCTGCGCGCCCGCGACTTCGTGGCACTCGGCGTTGACGGTGAGCGCTTTGGACTTCCGCTGCCGAGCCGTGCGCGAACGCAACGCGTCGATGCGGCCTTGCACGACGTCGGCGCCTTGGCACTGGCAAATAAACCGGTCGGCCGCCTCTCCGGCGGCGAGCAACAACGGCTCGCCATCGCGCAAGCGGTCGTCGGACGCCCGGGGCTGCTGCTGCTCGATGAGCCGCTTGCAAACCTCGATCTCGGAAGCTCAGTCGACATCGTCGCTCTCGTCGGCGGGATCGCGCGAGAGCGTGGCATGACCGTGCTCTTGGTCGCGCATGACGTCAATCCACTCGTACGCGCGATCGATCGAGTACTGTACCTTGCCAACGGCCATGCGGCGCTGGGCACGGTCGACCAGATTATCAACGAAGACGTGCTCAGCCGGCTCTACGATCGCCCGGTCGACGTCCTGCGCGTGCGCGGCCGGATCATCGTCGTCGCCGGAACGTGACCGAATTCTTCGCCAGTCCGGGCGTGCAGATTGCACTCGTTGCAAGCGGCGTCGTCGCCGCGCTGTCCGCCGCGGTTGGGTACTTCGTCGTATTACGCGGCCTTTCGTTTGCCGGTCACGCGCTGACCGACATTGGATTGACGGGCGCGGCCGGTGCGCTGCTGGTCGGCATCGCGCCGCTGTGGGGACTCATCGCCTTTTCGCTTACGGCGGCGCTGGTCATCGGCGCGCTCGGCGAACGGGCGCGCGAACGGGACCTCGCAACCGGTCTCGTGCTCGCGCTCGCGCTCGGTATCGGCGCGCTCTTTCTGCACGTGCAGACGCACGCCGCCAACGCGCAAAGCGTGCTGCTCTTTGGTTCCGTTTTTGAAACTGACGGCGGCACGCTGCGCGCCGTGGCCGTCATCGGCGCGCTTGCGCTCGTCGCGCTCGGCGCGCTCTTTCGCCCGCTGCTGTTTGCGAGCGTTGCACAAGAGTCGGCGCGGGGGGTGGGCGTGCCGGTGCGCGCGATCGGGTTCGCGTTCCTGTCAATCCTCGCACTGGCGGTCGCCGAGACGGCGCAAGTCGTCGGCGTGCTCATTGCGACCGCTCTCCTCATTGGGCCGCCCGCTACGGCACTCGCGCTCGTGCGCCGTCCGCTCCTCGGGATCGCGCTTGCAATCGTACTCGCCGTTGGTGAGGCGTGGCTCTCGATCGGACTGGCGTACGCAAGTTTCGCCTGGTCGCCCGGGCGTCAAGGGTGGCCGGTCAGCTTCTTCGTCGCCGCTTTTGCGCTCGGGATGCTGCTGGTCGCGCGAACGCTTCGCACGAGTCGCGCCCGATGATGCAAGCGCTCTCGCATCCCTATTTGCAGAACGCGCTCGCGGCGGGGCTGCTCGTCGCGCTGCTCGCGGCGTGCGTCGGCTACTTCGTCATTCTGCGCGGTGCCGCGTTCGCGACGCATGCGCTCGCGCAGATTGGTTTCGCCGGGGCTGCAGGCGCGGTACTTCTGGGGATCGATCCGCTCGTGGGCCTGATCGCCTTCGCCGTTTTGGGCGCGACCGGGCTCGGCGTGCTGTCATCGCGCGAGCGCACGAGCGACGTGATGACCGCTCTCGTGCTCGTCGCGGCACTCGGCACGGGCGCGCTCTTTCTTGCGCTCGCTCACTCCTACGCATCCAACGTCTACGCGCTGCTCTTCGGAACGATCGTCGGCGTCACGCGCAGTGACGTCATTGCAATCGGCATTGCCACCGCCGTGATTGCCGTCGCCCTCGGCGCGTTGTCTCGGCCGCTGCTCTTCGCGACGATCGCACGCGAGACGGCACAAACGCGCGGCGTGCCCGTGGCGACGCTCGACATCGCGTTTCTGATCTTGGTTGGTCTCACGGTCGCCGTCACGGTGCCGATCGTGGGCACCTTACTGATCTATAGCCTCGCAATCGGGCCGCCTGCCGCAGCTGCGCGACTGACCGTACGTCCGATCCAGACGATCGCGCTCGCGATTGCATTTGCAGTCTTCGCCGTCGTCGTCGGTATCGCGCTCGCCTACGCGAGCACGTGGCCCGTGGGCTTCTTCATCGTCCTCGTGACCGCACTCGAGTACCTGGTTGCGGGGTTCTTCTCCCGGCGGCGAGCGGCAACGTAAAGAAGCGCGCGGCGACCGCTGAAATCAGGCGGTCAGTGAGCGCGATACGCCGGAAGCGGCCCGTGATCGTCACAATGCGTACCGTGTCGTCGATGAATGTGGCCGGCAACGACGTAGTCGATGTGCCCGGCATGCGGGACGACGTCGTGGCCGCAGCCGACACCGTGAATATGGTCGGCGGGATGTCCGGCGCAGGTATGTCCGGCCGAGCAATCGTTTGGATTGCTTTGCGAGGCGGCGATCTCGTGCTCGTCGACGTGTTCACCGTGCACGTGGTGCAGATGAGCATCGTGCACGTAGTCGACGTGATCGTCATGCTGAATGCCCAGGTGGCCGCAGTCGTCGCCGTGCCGGTGCTCGTGCAGATTGTGAACGTGATGCTCCACGACGTAGAGCGTATACCCTATGGCGGCTAGGGTCAACTGGCCGCGACTCTACGCGCCGCTGCGTTGCAGGCCGCGCAGATTCCGAAAAGCGTCAGATCATGACCGGTCGTCTTGAACCCGCGCGGCGGCTTGGCGTCAACCGTGGCACAGCCCTCAAATTCGTAGACCCGCCCGCAGTTGGTACAGGAGAAATGATGATGGTGCCCTTTCCCCGCGATCTCGTACAGCGGGTTGCGGCCCGGCACGTCGACGACGGCGAGCCAGCCGTCCTCGAGTAGGCTGCGGATCGAGCGGTACACCGTAGCAAGGCCGAGCCCCACGCTTGCCGCTCCGGCGGCGGCATGCACTTCTTCGGTCGAAAGCGGACGGCCGGCGCGCACGAAGGCATCCCGAATCGCTTGTTTCTGCCGCGTATTGCGTTCTGCGACCGCTTTGGCCACGTCCCGGCGTTCTGCGCCGAGCCGAGCCGCCCATGTCGCGCGACCGCTGCTTAATGATCCGCGGCCGCTTTGGCTCGGTGCGGCGCGGCCAGCGCTTCGAGCCGATCCGGCGTGCCGGGGATCCGGACGAGGTGCGGATACCGATTACCGCCATGGTAATCGATCGAGACTGTACGATACAGCGCGTTCTTCTTGACGATCATCACGATGGGCGCCGTTCGCCCCTTGGCGGCTTTGACTTCGTCATCGAGCACGTCGGCCGAAAATTCCCGTCCTTCGATCGCGACGATCGTATCGCCGATTCCGAGACCCCCGCGCGCGGCAGGGGAGCCCGTCAGCACGTCGCTCAGCTCGCCCTTCGCATTTCCGACGATACCGAGCGAGTCGGCCGCGTCAGATGTTGTGGGCAACCTTGGCGATGATGACCCCGATCTTGTTCGGAACGTCGCTGTATTCGAGCCTCCAGCCCAGCCGTTCAAAACCGCTCGGCGGATGCGCCGTCACCGTGTAGACGCGCGCCTTGAAGTACCCGTCCCAGTCATACGGCGCATACGCATCTAACAGGGTGCGGAAATAGGCGAGGTTTTACTTGTCGGATCGAGGTTCATCGCGATCTCCTCGCTCTCAGGCCATGTTTTCGGCCCTTGGGCGCTCGTTTAACGACGTTTTGGGCACTT
>JAABUZ0100001603.1_pt1 | contig 42048 bp, 41 predicted proteins | sample 5562091 | NCBI WGS metagenome assembly JAABUZ01 (sample SAMN12813069, study PRJNA571459) | rock metagenome | isolation source: Antarctica rocks | place: Antarctica: Victoria Land, Linnaeus Terrace sud | collected 2015-12-21
GCTCTGTGCGGCGTAACCAGAAGAGAACGAAATCTTGATGGGACGATGCAAGACACTTGTTTGATCTCTTCTTCTCGACTGATGGGCTTACCACCAACTTTGCGTCAGAGCCCAAAATCCAACGCTTGTTGTTCTGACAGACCGCAATGACCTGGACGATCAGTTATTTGGCACTTTTGCACTTTGTCAGGATACTTTACGGCAATCACCTGTACAAGCAGAGGACAGAGAAAACCTCCAATCTTTGCTCCAAGTCGCATCGGGAGGAGTGGTATTTACCACAATCCAGAAGTTCTTACCGGAGAAAGACCACGAGTACCCGCGTCTTTCAGATCGGAGAAATATTGTTGTTATAGCCGATGAAGCCCATCGCAGCCAGTATGATTTTATTGATGGCTTTGCGCGCAATATGCATGATGCGCTTCCGAGTGCTTCCTTTATTGGCTTTACGGGAACACCGATAGAGCAAACAGATCGAAGCACTGCTGCGGTTTTTGGTGATTATATTGATGTCTACGACATCCAGCAATCTGTTGAAGATGGAGCTACGGTACGCATCTACTATGAAGGCCGTCTTGCTAAACTGGAACTCAATGAAGATGAAAAACCAAAGATTGACCCAGAGTTTGAAGAAAAGACCGAGGGGCAAGAGTCTACCGTCAAGGATAAACTGAGAAGTAAATGGGCACGGTTAGAAGCTATTGTTGGTTCAGAGAAACGTACCAATCTGGTTGCCAAAGACATTGTCGGACACTTTGAAAAACGGTTGGAGGTCATGGAGGGCAAAGGAATGATTGTTTGTATGAGTCGGCGAATTTGTGTCGATCTGTACAACGCAATTATTCAGCTTCGCCCTGACTGGCATAATGAGGACGATGCGAAAGGCTCGATCAAGGTAATTATGACTGGATCAGCCTCCGATGGCCCGGAATGGCAGCAGCATATTCGAAATAAGCCACGAAGGGAAGCTCTCGCAAAGCGACTCAAAGACCCAACAGACCCGCTCAAACTTGTGATTGTTCGGGATATGTGGCTAACAGGTTTTGATGCTCCGTGTCTGCACACGATGTACACAGATAAGCCGATGCGCGGTCATGGATTGATGCAGGCAATTGCTAGGGTCAATCGTGTTTTTAAGGATAAGCCAGGAGGCTTAGTTGTCGATTATCTTGGAATTGCTGACCAATTGAAACAGGCTCTTGCTGCCTATACAGAAAAAGATCGAAATCAGGCGGGTATCCCCCAAGAGCAAGCGGTTGAAATCTTACTGGAAAAGTATGAAGTCACAACGGCATTGTTTCATGGGTTTGATTATTCGCTCTATAAAACAGGAACTTCCAGAGAGCGTTTGTCTGTCATTCCGAATGCAATGGAGCATATTCTCGCACAAAAGGATGGGAAGAAGCGGTTTTTGCAGGTGGTGACAGAACTGTCAAAAGCCTTTGTCCTTGCAGTCCCAAATGAAGAGGCTCTTGCCATTCGGGATGATGTTTCTTTTTTCCAGACTATACGAGCAGCTTTCATGAAAGCAACGCCAACAGAAGGCAAGTCACAAGAGGAACTGGATACTGCGGTGCGCCAGATCGTATCAAAGGCAGTTGCAGCCGATGAGGTCATTGATATTTTTGCTACCATTGGCCTGAAATCCCCTGACATTTCCATACTCTCAGATGAATTTTTACAAGAAGTGCGTGGGCTTCCGCAGCGAAACCTTGCCTTAGAATTGCTTGAAAAGCTGCTCAAAGACGAGTTAAAGGTGAGGTCTAGAAAAAACCTTGTTCAAGCCCGTTCTTTTGGTGAGATGTTGGAGCGAAGTATTAAACAGTACCAGAACCGCTCCATTGAGACAGCGCAAATCATGTCTGCATTGATTGATCTTGCCAAAGAGATACGGCAGGCGCATAGCCGAGGCGTTGATTTAGGACTGACTGAGGATGAGTTAGCCTTTTATGATGCATTGGAGGTGAATGATAGTGCTGTTAAAATCCTGGGTGATGAGACACTTCGGATGATTGCGAGGGAGCTTGTTACTTCCATTCGTCAGAACTTAACGATTGATTGGACTGTGAAGGAAAGTGTTCGTGCAAAGCTGCGTATTTCAGTAAAACGACTTTTGAGAAAGTATAAGTATCCGCCAGACAAGCAGGAGAAGGCTGTGCAAACCATATTAGAGCAGGCAGAGCTACTTTGTAGGGATTGGGCAGCGTAATTGGAGAAGGAGGTGAAGTAGGAATGAAAGAGTTATTTCCAGGCTACTATAGACCAACAAATGAAGAGTTTTCTAAAATGTGGCAGGAATGCATCATTTGATACCATATCGAAAGTTGGTTCTCCGTCATCTTTAGTGCAAAAATCTCATCAATAGCGTATCTGAGAAACCTCGATCTGCTCCGGAAGCTGACAGCGAAAGAGAGAAGAGTTCTAATAAGCTCATCCTGCACTAAAGATGACGGAGAACCAAAATTCGGTATGGCATCAGAAAGAAAGCAGCTAAGAAGCTACAAAAATATAAAAGTAACCAACTGTAATAAGTATCTATATTTGAGGTGGAGAGCATTCAAATGCCACTTTTAGAAGCCGTCACGATTGAAGTTGGCGCAGCTATTGCAAAATCAATTCTCAAAATTTGGGTTAAAGACTCAAAGCTCGGAGAAGATATATCGTCCAGCCTTATAGATTTGTTCAAATCTCATACTTCTGATGCAATTGCCCAACGTAGAGGTCAGCGGCAATTTGAGACTATCGGTGAAAAAGTTGGAGAGAGTCTTCTACCACTTTTTCAAAGTGAAAGTGCTCATTTAGATGAGGGTGATCGTACTGCTGTGGCATTAATGGTAGCAGAGGCATTCAACAAATCGAAGCTTTCAAGTAACTTACTTGCAAAGTACAATTTAGAACCTTCTGCGTTAGCAAAACATGTATTGGCAACGCAACCAGCAGCTACGCGTGATTTCAGTGAATCAGCAACAACACTTTATCAACGCATTATTCAAGAGTCGTGCCAATATATCGTAGATATTGCTTCGCAGCTTCCAGCTTTCAATGAGCATACTTTTGCGGAAGTCCTCAAACGCGAAGACCAACTTACTAACAGGGCCGAGCAAATCTTGCAGGAGGTTCGTCGTATTCGTGAGTGGCTTAACCCTACAGCAGTAGGACACTTTGAAGAAGATTACTGCAAAGCAGTAGTCCGCAATTTGGACGAAATACAATTATTTGGTACAGACATTTCAAATGCAAACCGCCGACACCGTTTGAGCATAGCTTATATTCAGTTATCGGTTGAGCAGAAGACATCAGAGCTTTTCAACAATAATAAAGAAACTCATGTTATATCCACAAATCTTGTTGAAGGTGCAAAAGATGAAGTCGCTAGAGACATTACACTCGTAGAGAATATTTTAGCACACTCACGTTATCTGCTTATTCGCGGAGAAGCAGGTTCAGGCAAAACAACACTACTTCAGTGGATAGCCGTCAAGTCAGCCTCGAAGTCTTTTGATAAACAATTATCAGACTGGAATGGCACTTTCCCTTTTTATATCCGATTGCGTCAATGTGTAGATTCAGGGTTGCCGAAACCTGAAGCCTTCCCTAGTTTAGTTACTCCTGCTATTGCTGCTACAATGCCAAGTGGATGGGTACACGAACAACTCAGATTAGGACAAGCCATTATTCTTGTTGATGGATTAGATGAAGTACCCGTTTTACAACGGGAGGATGTACGCATCTGGCTTAAAGAATTGATAGAGACATTTCCAAAGTCACGCTTTATCATTGCATCACGTCCTTACGCTGTAAAAGAGGGTTGGATGAACGTTGAAGGCTTTAGCGATGCTTTATTGCAACCAATGGAACTGCCTGATATCTATTCCTTCATTGACCACTGGCATAATGCTGTACGGGAAGAACTGCGTGAAGATGAAGAGAAAGCTATACTCGAACATATTGCCGAGCATCTTAAGGAAAATGTCAAAAATAACCGCTCAATACGCAACCTAGCAACTAATCCCCTCCTTTGTGCTATGCTCTGTTCATTGAACCGAGATCGCAGGCAACAGTTACCAGCAGATCGCATCGAGTTGTATGAAGCTTGCTGCTCCTTATTGTTGGAGAGACGTGACAAAGAACGCCGTGTCGATCTTACTGACTATCCAGCACTTAGTTATCGTCAAAAGCGTGTTTTACTAGAAGATGTTGCCTACTGGATGATAAAAAATGACTGGTCAGAAGTATCATTGGAACTGGTCGATGAACGATTTGAGCGAAAACTGAAAGAGATGCAAAGTATAATGCAAGACATCTCAAGCTCTGGAGTACGCAGACTTTTCGTAGAACGATCAGGTATTATTCGCGAACCTGTAGTTGGTCAAATTGATTTTACTCATCGTACCTTTGAAGAGTTTCTTGCAGCAAAGGCAGCTATAGATGAGATGGATATAGGACTATTAAAATTGAATGCCCATAATGACCAGTGGCGTGAAGTAATTATACTTGCCTCTGGATTGGCAACTAAGCAAATGCGTGAAGAAATCATTATGGGACTGATTAAGCGAGGTGATGAAGAAAAAAAGCTACGCTATCGACTGCATCTGCTTGCTGTATCCTGCCTCGAAACTTCAATTGTATTAAGTCAAGAAGTAAAAGCAGAAGTGGAACAACGGCTAAAGTATTTGGTTCCACCTCAAAATATGACTGATGCTAAGGCACTAGCATCTGCTAATGAATTAGCGGTAAAGTATCTAGCCAAAAAAGGAACCTACCCAGCAACTACTACTGCTGCATCCATACGGACACTAGCACTTATTGGAGGAGAAACAGCGTTAGAAATGCTTGAAGGATACGCAAAGGATAAGCGATCCACAGTAATTCATGAATTACTTAGAGCATGGGATTCATTTGATAGAGAAGACTTTGCAAGACGTGTTCTTTCACGTACATACCTAAATAGAGCCGAATTAATTCTATCAAATTCTCTTCCTACGTTTAGCGGACTTCAGTACTTTACAAACCTTACCAAGCTTAACTTACCGAATACTCAGGCGAGCGATCTAAGTCCTCTTGCCAATTTAACTCAACTCACGTCACTTACCTTGCAGGGTACTCAGGCGAGCGATCTAAGTCCTCTTGCCAATTTAACTCAACTCACGTCACTTGACCTTGATCCGTTTTCGTAGAGTCCTCGCCAGTTGGAGCTGAGAAGACAGTGGACGTTTTTACGTCACCGAACGTTAACGTTTTTATTCTATCATGATAACCGTAAAACGTCAATGTTGCGTTCAACTCGTTTCTGTGCAAACTGCTCATAGGTGAGGGGACTCACATAGCCCAGGCTTGAATGGCGTCTGTGCCGATTGTAATAGACTTCCAGGTATTCAAAAAGCGAGCCTCTGGCGTGTTCATGAGAGGGATAGACGCTATCCCCTACCCCTTCCGCTTTGAGCGAACCGAAGAAGGATTCCATCACGGCGTTATCCCAGCAATTGCCTTTGCGGGACATGCTGACTACTATGCCAAGCAGTTCAAGTTGCCGGCGATAGGCATGGCTGGTGTATTGGCATCCTCGATCACTATGATGCAGCAATCCCGCTTGAGGACGACGTCGAGCCACAGCCATCTTCAAAGCCCCTTCCACCAACGCTTCATCACAAGAAGCGGACATGGACCATCCCACGACCGCTCGCGAGTACACATCCAGGATCACCGCCAAGTACAGCCAGCTCTGCGCGGTGGGAATATACGTGATATCGGTCACCCACTTCTGGTTAGGCGCTGTGGCCGTAAACTCTCGATTGAGGACGTTGGGAGCGACTGGGTGAGATGCCTCTCTGCGGGTGGTGAGTACCCGGCGCTGTTTGCGTCTGGCGGAGAGTGCCGCTTCACGCATCAGCCTGGCTACGCGTTTCCGAGAGATGCTGCGTCCCTGGTCCTTCAGTTCCATGTGGATACGCGGACTCCCGTACCTGCCTCGATGGGTGAGAAAGACCTGCCGAATCTCCTGCCTCAACTGAGCATCCTCTCGTGTGCGCTGGCAGGCAGGACGCTTGCGCCAGGCGTAAAAGCCGCTTTCCGAGACCCCAAGGACGTTGCACATAGCGATGATGGGAAATTCCTGCTTGTGGTGTTCAATAAACTGAGATTTCATTTGGAATCCCGTGAGAAGATGCTCACCACTTTTTTTAATATATCCCGCTCCTGTTGAACTCTTTCCAGTTCCCGTTTGAGCCGACGATTTTCCTCCTCGAGCGGAGTTTGGTACCCGCTGCCAGGAAACGCCTCTTTGCCGTGCTGAGCCAGCTCCTTGCGCCACTGGTGAATGGACGTGTCTGAGATGCCCAGCTCGCGGGTAGACTTTTTGGATCTTTCCCATTGATGATCCCCTTTCTGATTTGGTCAGTATATCTCAGCTTTGGGGACTCTCTCAAATCGGGGCAAGGTCAACTTCACTTATGGAGTACTCAGACGAGCGATCTAAGTCCTCTTGCCAATTTAACTCAACTCACGTCACTTACCTTGCAGGGTACTCAGACGAGCGATCTAAGTCCTCTTGCCAATTTAACTCAACTCACGTCACTTACCTTGCAGGGTACTCAGACGAGCGATCTAAGTCCTCTTGCCAGCTTGACTCAACTCAATACACTGATTTTAGTTGATTGTCCACAAATTGAAGATTTTTCGATTTTAAAAGAGTTAAGTGGAATCTCCAATATAATGTTAGACATCTCTTTAAAAGAAAAAACTTATACACTGGATATCAATAAAAAAATTCACTTTGTCCGCTTTATTGTTGGCAATTCGCTTATTTTTTAGGGCGTAAAATGAATTGCATTCCCCACTTTGGGTCAAAAACGCCTATAAAAGGGTTCTCCGTCATCTTTAGTGCAGGATGAGCTTATTAGAACTCTTCTCTCTTTCGCTGTCAGCTTCCGGAGCAGATCGAGGTTTCTCAGATACGCTATTGATGGGATTTTTGCACTAAAGATGACGGAGAACCAATTGTTGTGTATGCATGACCAGAACTTACGGAAGAGAAAACACGTCTCATCGTCAAAAATGAGTGAAATGCATGTATCAAGCGAAGCTGAAAGGAAAGAAAGACAAGCATGGTATACTAGGAACAAACTGTGTTCCTACTCATGAAATTTTTCTCACTGAGTGAGACAAGACGAGTGAAGGCTTGCCTTAGAAAAGAGGGTCCTATGCTTCCTAACGTTCTTGTTATCGATGATTTCCAAAGCACCTTAGATCTCTATGCTGAGTTGCTTGAGAGCGAGCAGTACGAACTAGAGTTGTCAACGTATGAATTTGAGGAACCTAAAATGATTGAGCTGCTCAAGCCCACGATCATTATTTTGGATTTCCAGGTGAACCAGCGTGAGAGAGGTTGGCAATTGCTTGATAAGGTGAAGATGAACCCAAGCCTTTCTTCTATTCCAATCATCCTGTGTACTCCTTCCATGTTAGATGTCCGTGAACAAGAGAACTATTTGCAAGATCAAGGACTCGTAATTCTCTACAAGCCATTCAACTTGGAGAAATTGGTCCAAAAGGTCCAGCAACTTCTCCATTTGTCGTTGTCTGAAACGCAATAGACCAGCGAGAAAATGTACACATGAGGGTGAATACAATGACTATGGAAAAATTAAAGTTATATAAATCTCTACCGCTAGATTTTCAATTAACACCTGAAAATGCTATTGAAAAGAGACTTGAGTGGGTATCAGAAGTATATTATACAAATGAGAAGCCCTTAAAGTGCTTTAGGCACCTTTCTTATTTATTAAAGTATCGTGGCTATAAACTTGGAATGCCTGCATCCCCAAGCAGTTTATCTTTCAATCACTTTGGATGGTATGCTCCCATTGACTAGAAGCACAACCAGGTATAACGATAATTATATTCGGTTCAACTTACCCCAAGTTATCCACATCTACCGCTACTTCTCCACATCCACCCCACCTGTGCTTTCTAAAAATCTGCATAAAATAACCTATAACATAGAAATAATGAGGTTATATGCTTATACCCATCCTTTATGACTTTCTCGCTTGTTTTTGCTAAAATCCTTGTATGGATGAAAATAATGAAAAACAAACAATAAAGAGAATACGAGTAAGCCTTACGAGCAAGAACTAACTTACACTCCCTGTCGAGGCACAAAAATATCTTGGTACATCTCCCCAAAGCACAGTGGAGCTTGTTCTTGAAAATGGGAGAGCGTATATTGAGTCAATTCCTATGAATTTGGACGATGTTTACGGTTCAGCAAAACCCAAAGTACCCTTAACTGTTGATTGGCAGGATACTGAGCAAATTGCAAAGGACGAACAAGCAGGACATATTTTAGATGAGCTATAGTGAAGTATTATCTGGACACCAATATCTTTATCCGCTTTATCACAGGGGACGACGAAAAACAATCACCTCCATCATTTGAGATCATGAAAAAGCTTGTTTTTGATAATCTAAGTGAGTCCCACTTTCCCCATTTTTGACAGTCTCAACGGGAACCAGGTGATATAATTTTGATAATCGAAAAGGAGCCCACTTTGCGCGTTTTTCTGCTATTGTTAGCACAAGAGATGTTCTTGCTAACGATAGGAAAGAACCGGTGATGATTATCATGGAAGACACATTGCCACAGGGCTTGCCTTAGCAGCATGCAGACAAGGGAAACGGGTACGCTTCTTTGGCGTGGCAAGCCTCGTCAATGATTTGCGGGCCGCAAACCATGAGTTGCGTATGTCCAAACTCACTGCACAGATTACCAAACTTGATCTGGTGGTGCTGGATGAATTAGGCTTCATTCCTTTTACCAAAGAGGGATCGCAACTGCTGTTTCAACTCTGCTCTGACCTGAACGAACGGGTGTCTGTTATCGTGACGACCAATCTTCGTTTTGGGGATTGGAACACCATTTTTGGAGATGATAAACTGACCGTTGCCCTACTGGATCGGCTGACGCACAAAGGGCATATTCTTTATTTTTTGGGAGAGTCGTATCGCTTCCGTCAACGCATGCACATGGGAGAGCAAGCAACTGCAACAGAAATAGGGTAACTACCTTTCTTCCCGCACTGGGTGCTGCTTCGTGTGCCTTTCGCTGTGTATTGTGTACCAGGAGCAAAGGAAGGGCTATCATGGATGAAGACCCAAAGGAGAAGGGCTTTTTCAATCGGCCAAGGGCAGGTGGCAAAACGATATGGGATTGGATGCAGCTGCTGATAGTTCCAATCATACTGGTTATAGTGGGATATATTTTCAGTAGTCAGCAACATGATGCCGACCAGAAGCAAGCACTAGATCAACAGCAAGCGACAATATTGCAAACGTATGTAGATAACATACAAGACTTACTGCTTAATCATAATCTGCTGAAATCCAAGCCGACCGATGATGTTGCCATACTCGCACGAGCGCGAACATTAACAGCACTACAAGAGTTGGATCCAAAGCGTAAAGGTCACTTACTGAAATTCCTCCATGAAGCTGATTTAATCGGCTTTGATGATACTAACGATAAATTACATGATCATATCATCATCCTCATCAATGCCGACCTCAGCAATGCCAATCTCAGCAATACCGACCTCAGCAGTGCTTACCTCAGCAGTGCTAACCTCAGAAGAGCCAACCTCAGAAGAGCCAACCTCAGCGGTGCTTACCTTAGCGGTGCTTACCTCAGCAGAGCCAACCTCAGCGGTGCTTACCTCAGCGGTGCTTACCTCAGCAGAGCCAACCTCAGCAGAGCCGATAATCTGACTCAGCAACAACTCGATCAAGTTGAATCATGCGTTGGCGCAATCCTACCCCCAGGATTAACATGTCACCAAAACCACTGAACATCTATTCTTGCACGTCACACTACCATTGAGAATACAGGTGGGGTATTGCACTGGAAAACACTAGGGGTGGTACCCTTTATGGTTATCACTGGTTCAGTCTAAGTTGGAAGGTGGGTTCCTTTTTGGCTGTTAAGAGGGTCTCATTTGGGTTGTCAAAAACAAAAGCTTGCGGTAAGTGAAATTGAAGCAACGACAAATGAAGCGGTTATTGTTGAAATCTGTTATGTTCTCTCCTCAAAAAAACTTGCCTATCAATTAACGCCGTATGAAATTAAAGAACGGCTCATCCCTATCCTCTCATTGAAAGGGTTAAAAATAGATCATAAACGAATACTCTTCGATGCGCTTAATATCTATGCAGAACACAACAATATAGATTTTGTAGATGCGTTGAATATAGGGCATATGAACGACGAGAGTATAGAGCCAACTTCATGGACACAATCCGCAAACAAATATTGTGTCCGCAACATCGCAACTACACCAGCGTAGATCAGTTAGCACAGGTTGTGAGTCGTTCAATCTATAACAAGATAAAGGCGCAATGTTCGGTATAATCGTGTTATGTAGTAGTAGTGTATCGTACTTTCTCTCACTATGGGAGCATTGCGGAGGGTCCGGCAATGGCAAATGGTTTTGGTTTGTTACTTAGCGGCATTGTATGGATTGCCTGTATCGTTCTGGGTGCTGGTTTTGGCATATTAGTAGGGAAACCAGCAGGAATGTTGTTGGGTTGGATGGTTGCGAACTCCTTGGATGAGAACCTTGTGAAAGGTGGGCGCATCGGCCAGCAACTTGGCAGGTTTGTGGGAGTTGCCGTCGGCGTTGGCGCAGGTGTCTATGCCGCAGTCCATATAACGGCCTATGTTCTGCAAACGGTACATTCCTAATTTTTATTGTTCTATGTAGTATCCTCCTGTAGAGCGTTTTTGTGAAACAACAGCAGACAACAACTCTTGATTTACGAGGGCTGAGCCTCGTGTTAGTAGCGGGTGCGTGGATAGCTGGTATCCTGCTCGATGCTATTGTACCGTTGCCAGCAGTTGCCCTCCTTATCGGTGCCGGCGCATCATTGCTCTTCCTCTTTCCACTCTGGTATACGCCTCAAAGTCGCCTAATTATGTTGCTTATCGCGTGTCTTTTTTTGGGTGCATTTCGCTACACACTTTCTTCACCGACTACCGATCCACTTGCCATTACAGCATTTATAGGTCAAAAAGTAACCATACGTGGGTCCGTCTCGGACGAACCAAAGCTTCAAGGACGGAGCCGAACACTCGTTATTACAGTTATACAAATACAGAAAACAGGCAGTTTAACATGGCAGGATGCCGATGGACAGCTAGCAGTACAAACACTGGGCACACTTATAGAGGACCCTTATGGTGCAAATTATGGTGATTCAGTTGAAGTGCAGGGAAAACTACAAGCACCGCAACCTATCAGTCCCCCCAGTATCTTCGCAGACATGACTTTTCCTCGCATCTCTGTGAATGAGAACAAGGGCAATCCCATTATCACTTTTTTTTACCATCTACGCGCTCTATTAGCAATCATTATCACGCAATCACTTCCCCAACCTGAAGCGGCACTGCTTATTGCTATTCTCTTGAGCCTTCGTACGCCCGCGCTCAAACCACTCATACCTGCCTTCAATGCAACTGGATGCGCTCATTTGATTGCGCCCTCAGGCTTTAAAGTCACCATCATGGCGGGTCTAGTCCTTAGCAGCACTAAAAGACTATACGAAAAATCAACATCTTCTGAGAAGATGCTACCTGCACAACGACGAGGAGACTGGAAACGAGGACTGGTAACAGCTTTTGTTGTGCTAAGTATTGTAGTGTATACATTGCTTAGTGGCGTTGGACCTGCCGCAATTCGGGCAGGCATCATGGGTGTGTTGCTTGTCGTAGCCCCTCGTATTGGACGCGTCTATAATATTTATACAGCACTCGCGCTCTCGGCTCTGCTTATGAGTGCGAATGACCCGTTTATCCTTTGGGACGCTGGTTTTTTACTTTCGTTTATTGGAACACTGGGTATTGTCCTGCTCACACCTTTTTTTCAGCGTTGCCTCCACTGGCTAGAACGTCTCCCGTTTGGTACACACCTTGCTGAAATATTCGCTGTAACCCTGGCGGCACAGACAGCGACATTGCCTCTTTTCGCGGTAGATTTCCACGAGGTATCGTTTATCGCACCGATAACCAATATTCTTACCGTTCCACTTTTGGGAATTGTACTTACACTTGGAGTATTGGTTTGCGGTGCTGGATTACTTTTCCTACCGCTTGCTACATTGGTTGGTTGGGTTGCGTGGCCCATACTCTTGTATATGAGTAGTGTTGTTTCCCGGTGTTTCACTGTACCTTGGTCGTACATGAGTGTAGGAACTATTAATAGTAGTCTCGCCTGGGTCTATTATGCTTGCCTTGCACTAGTAACCTACCTGATACAAAAAAGACAAAGTATCACTCTAAGTGTGTCCACGTATGCAACGCATGCACATAAACCTGGTTTACAGTGGACACAACATACTAAGCTGCTCGCACAAGTAAGTATAGCGTTGCTCATTATTGTCGCGACTGGTACTGTTGCTCTTGCAACGCAACCTGATGGACGCCTCACAATAACATTTCTGGACGTTGGTCCTGCTGGTCAAATACCGCAAGGGGAGGCTATTCTCATTCACACGCCTGATGCTAAAACTATTTTAATTGATGGGGGACTAGATGCAACATCTCTTTCTCAAGCCTTAGATAGTCGTCTTCCTTCGTGGCAACGCACGCTCGATGTCGTAATCCTTACCTCACCACGCGCCGAGCATCTTGGAGTCCTCCAAGTTATGTATAATCAAATGTCAATCCTTTTGGCCCTTTTTGTAGTTCTTTTCGCATCACCCCGGGACTTATACGAAGCAGATACTTTGTAATAATCCTTTTGAGTTCGGACGTAAGTAATGATGACCATTACTCATACGGAGTATTGACCGTTTTTGCTACTTGAGCATATAATCGCTCCTGCAGGTAATAATGTCTTTTTAGGAATATGTAGAAGGTGATGATGCCTCAAACTCAAGAAACCAAGAATCAACATTACGTTCCACAAGGATATCTCAAGAAGTTTACGTATGATGAGCAACGCTTATTCGTTTTTGACAAATTTACAGGACGGTGGAATTCGAGAAGTAAGAAGAGTGTTGCAAGTGCATCAAACTTTCACGATATTCATCCAGATATATTACAGGAATTTTACGAACATATTGCCCTTCATGGCTATCCAGCAGAGGATACGGCGATCATCGAGAGGATATTTGCCGATCCTCAATTCATTGAACATGAGTTGTCTGGTATCGAAACAGCTTTTTACGATGCGCGTGACAGCCTGCTGAATGCGATAGATAGATCCGCAGTCATAAGCACTGGGCAAAAAGAAGCTTTCGCATACTTCATGACGATACAACATTTACGAACTCCTGAGGTGCGAAGAGCAATCATCGAGCTACAAGAGCAGTTGGCAAACAAACTTGTTGAAGATGAGGGGTTATATGCAGTATACGATCAACGATATGCTTCCCTTCACCATGCTGGAGTTCTGTTCAATCCGGAAATTCAGCAAGCATATGTGAATATACTAAGTCACCATATCTGGACAGTTGGAATGAACTAGACAGGAGAGCCTTTGTACACCTCGGATACGCCAATAGTGATGGCAGCACATGCCACACGGTATCGAGAGATAGGTGTGGGAGTACCAGGAATTGAAATTGCTTTCCCGCTGAGTCCACATCATATCCTTGTGCTGTGGGAAAGAAACCTTTTTCGGGATCAGGCTTCCGAAGATGGAACAGCTTGGTCTCTTTCTTTGGCAGAAGTGAGGCATTACAACCGTTACAAGTATTGAGGAGTTACCAGCAGGTGTATAGTCAATCGTGTGACTTTGGATTAGCAAAAGAGGTTTGTCAGTGCTTTCCCAACGTTTGCGATCCCAACCGAACACATGGCACAGTGCGTTGGCTTCGCAAGAATACTACAGGAAGTTCAATTCTTCACTTTCGGCAACCTAACCCGGACCGGGTACAGTTTGAGGTTCACTAGCAGTCCTCTGAAAGTGGATGGAGCTATTGTAAAGCTGGTATACTCTTTTTAAAAGGCGAAGGGACGAATCACACTGTGTCATCACCAGACCCAGAAACCTCTGTTGAACAAATAGGAACCTCGTCTCAAATGCTCAAGGAGTCTCTTCAGGGTATCGTTGAGCGAGTGACCTACCATGCCGATGACTCCGGCTATACAGTTGCGCGGCTCAAGGTACCTTCCATCCCTGATCTCGTGACTATTCTGGGCCGTTTCCCAGACATTCACCCCGGTCAGACGTTGCGTCTCACAGGTTTCTGGAGGGAGCATCCTAAATATGGACCACAGTTCCAGGTTCTGCACTCACAAGAAACCAAACCAGCGACGTTAACGGGCTTGGAGAAATATCTCGGCAGCGGACTCATCAAGGGGATTGGTCCAGTCACCGCTAAGCGCATTGTCACTCACTTTGGATTGGAAACGCTCGATATCATCGAAGAACGGTGTGACCGCCTCGTCGAAGTCTCCGGCATTGGCAAAGGGCGTGTGGAACGCATTCAGGTGGCTTGGGCTGCACAGAAAGCCATCAAGGAGGTCATGGTCTTTTTGCAGGGGCACGGCGTCTCTACGACCTATGCCGTCAAAATCTACAAGCAGTACGGAGATCAGTCCATCGAGGTCGTCTCTCGCAACCCCTACCAGCTTGCTACCGATATTTATGGCATTGGCTTTTTGACGGCGGATACCATTGCACGCAATCTCGGTATTGAGCCAGAATCAGCGTTTCGCTACCAGGCTGGCCTGTTGTATGTCCTCTCTGGAGCAGCTGAAGATGGACACTGCTTTCTGCCACAACGGGAACTGGTTGACCGCGTGGTGAAGCAACTCGCCTTACCAGAGCATCCCGTTGATCCAATGCGGATCACAGAACTCATTGCTCAGATGGACTTGGACAAGCACCTCATCGTGCAACAGGGGTACAGAGATCTGCACGACCAGCAAATCTGCTACGCTCCAGCGTTTTACCACACGGAACAGTCCCTCGCCACGCGCCTCTCAACTTTCGTGAAGGCATCGGTTGAGGTGGACCTGCCACGAGTCCAACGCTGGATTGATGGCTACACCCAGAAACAAGGAATCGTGTTGTCTGCTCTGCAGCGTCAAGCCGTCGAAGTGGCGGCGTCCTCGCGGTTGCTTGTGCTGACTGGTGGTCCAGGGTGTGGGAAGACCTTTACCACCCGAACCATTGTTGCGCTTTGGAAAGCGATGGGGAAGTCCATTCTACTGGCTGCACCAACCGGACGGGCGGCACAACGACTCGCCGAGATGACCAAGCGCGAGGCCAAAACGCTTCACCGTTTGCTGGCCTTCGATCCCAAAACGATGCAGTTTCGTCACAACGAAGACCATCCACTCGATGCCCAGGCCATCGTGGTGGATGAAGCATCCATGGTGGACCTGTTTCTCGCACATTCCTTTGTCAAAGCTCTTCCCCCTGATGCTCAAGTGCTCATCGTGGGCGACATTGATCAACTCCCGAGTGTGGGACCAGGAATGGTTTTGCGCGATTTGATCGCTTCGGACCAGATTCCCGTCGTCCGGCTGACTGAGGTGTTTCGTCAAGCAGCAGCAAGCCACATCGTGACCAATGCCCACAAGATTAATGCTGGGCAGTACCCCCATCTCACACCAACGACGAAGTTCGCAGAATCGGACTGCCTGTGGTTAGAAGCCTCAGAACCTTCACTTGGGGCAGAAGCTATTCGTCACCTGGTGAGCGAACTCTTGCCCAAGCATGGGATAGATCCAGTCCAGCAGGTGCAAGTGCTCTGTCCAGCGACCCGCGGTGAAGTGGGAACACGCCACCTGAACACGATGCTCCAACAGGTGCTCAACCCGCCAAAGCAGGGAAAGGTGGAACTGGCGCGGGGAGGCAGTTTCTTACGGGTTGGAGATCGTGTCATTCAGCAAGTGAATAATTATCAACGGGAAGTCTTCAACGGGGATCTGGGCACCATTGTTGCCATTGACTTAGAAGAGCAGGAAGTCGTGGTGCGCTTTACCGAACGAGAGGTGACCTACGATTACGCCGACCTCTCGGAACTGGCCCTTGCGTGGGCCATCACCGTCCACAAGTCACAGGGAAGCGAGTACCCGATTGTGATCCTCCCGATCTTCATGCAACATTATCTGCTGTTAAGCCGAAATTTGCTCTACACGGGACTGACCCGAGCCAAACAGCTTGCGGTGCTGATAGGACCAACCAAGGCGATTGGCCTTGCGGTCAAGCGGGTCATGGATCGGCAACGCTACACGGCCCTGGCAGATCGCTTGAAGGAGGTAGGACCATCTTTCACTTCATGAAGGACGCCGCTGCGCATTCCAAGCACGCGGACTCCGAGAGAATGTGCATTCAGGACTTCATGAAACATGATCAGAAAGCACGGACAGGCCTTCTGATCGCACATCCGTGGAAAGCAGTATGCATCAAGGAAGAAGCTGATCCAGGTGGTGTCAGCCCCTTCCGTGACGCAGCATGACCACTGCTTAGACCCGCCCCTCGTCGGTGGAGGTCGTCTCTTTCGCCGTATCGGTCGTCTGCTTGGTGGCATCCTTGATCGTGTCGCCAGCCTTTTTGGCCGCATCCTTGACCTTACCGACCACGCCTTGGGCCTTGCCCTCTGTCTTGTCAGCCTTGCCTTCGGCTTGCAAGCGGTCACTGCCCGTCAGGTTTCCCAGGCCCTCTTTGAGAGAACCTTTGCCCTCTTTCGCTTTGCCCTCAAGCTCATCTTGGTTCGCCATGAGTGTTTTCCTTTCTCTTGCTGTCTGTCTCTAGAACGAACAGGTCTTTCTACGGGTCCTCATCAATGAGGGTCATTGCAGTCTATCACATGATGCCTATCGGTGCAAGGTCAGGGTGTGCTCTCCTTCCACCGAGAAGCGTCAGTTCTCCCCCAAATCGGACCCGGCGTGACCGTACGTCTTCTCCTACTACAATGCTACAATGCTACAAGCACAGGGAGTATGTCTTCCCTTTGTAGCATTGTAGCATGAATGCACGATGGGTTTTCAAAAGGGGAAGGCACGTGTGCGTTTATCCGCAAAGATTGATGGAGAGCAACCCTCGCCTCAACGAGGCAAGACTTCGCTCGTACACGGAGGTAGTGAGCGGTCAACAGGGTATGACATGCTGCTCGTTATCCTAAACGTGCGGTGTCTCTGCTCTGTTTGCAGGTGTCTCCGAAAGACGTTCCTCTACCTTGTCGGCTCCCTTTGCTTTTGCCTCCTCGAACGCTTCAGGACGGCTCTCACGCCAATGGATCCAGAGAGCAATAAGAAGGGCCTGTAAGACTCCTGCAAGAGGAGATGCGAAGAGCGCCCCCACAACGCCAAAGAGTTCCGCACCTGCAATCAGGGCGGCAATAGAGACTACGGGATGAAGTCCTACCGCTTTGCCAACGATACGTGGTCCGATGATGTCGCCTTCCAGGACATGGACGACGATAAAGTAGATGAGCACCCCGAGTGCGATGACCCATCCCTGCGTCAAGGCGACAAGGGTACAGATGAGACCGGAGACGAGCGTTCCCAGAATGGGAATGAATTCTAAGATGAATGCGAGGACTCCAAGTAAGAGCGCGTAGGGAACATGAAAGACGGTCAGACCACCACCAACGAGTATCCCGATCAATACGGACAGGAGGACTTGACCGCGAATGTACCCGCCCACGACTCGTTGGAGGGTATCCAGCAGAAAGTTTGCTTGTGCTGCCTGGGGCATGTTCGTGCGAAACCACGTCGTGATACGGGACCCATCAATCAGAAAGTAAATGCTGAGGACTGCAACCACCACCACGTCTAACAGAAAATCGAAGAAGCCTGTCAGCAGGGGAACCGCACTTCCTGCGATCCCTTCAGTGCGAGCAATGATCTGGTCCCGAGCAGAGGCGATTTGGCTTTGCGAGATGCCAACCGATTGAAGTGTCTGTTCTAAGGGGTTCAGTTGTCCATTGCTTTTGGGGGTGAGCAAGTACTGCACAAAGGTTGAGAAAGTACTTATCTGCTGAAGTGCTGTGCTCACGACGAAGTAGAGCAGCAAGCTCACTACTCCCAGGACAACGATGTACATGATGAGAATGGCAAGGAAACGTGGCATGACGCGTTGCAACAGCTTCACACCGGGCGCAAGGGCGTAGGCGAGCAGAGCCGCGAGAACCAAGAGGAGCAACGTGCGAACGATGTGTCCAGCACCCCACAAGGCAATAGCAACCAATGCAGTCCACGCGAGAATGGCGATGGGGATGTCACGCCATCTTGCCCACTTGGACAACGAAGCTTCTGCGCGTGGGGCGAGAAGCGGACGAATAGTTGAAGACATAGGGATGAGTTCCTTTCAAGGGATGGTACTAGTTCTACTCAGAAAAGAATGATACTCTAAAGAACGTGTTGTTTCCCTTCGTGTTCTTGTATGAGTGTATGAGACAGAAGATGAAACGATACAGGTTCAAACAAAGTCACAGCAACGTGAAAGTGAGGATGTCAATGTGAGCATGAAATGGCTCTTAACTGAGAGGTATAGTTCATCCTGTCTCCCTTCCTTTCCGTGAGTGCGCAGATGCTCTGGCAGGGCGTAGAAGCACCCGACATCGCGTCTGGTGTTTGTTGTACAAACGTGTGGCGAGGCCAATGCGTTGAAGCACTCTCCCTCAAAAGCTCGTGTCTTTGCTGGGACAGAATTGGCTACCGCCTGTGTCGAAGGAACGCGACACGCGACACCCTATGATGAGGAAGCTATCTTCATGTGAAACCCTTTCCTTGTACAAACGTATATGCAGTAGATGTGCGATTCGTGAATGCATCCCTCCTGCTTTCACAAAGGGTGTATGCATGCGTTTGTACTCTTCTTCCAATAACAATGTGGAACAACGTGCAAAAGAGAAAAGGAGTCTTTTATGGCTGAAATGCGAACCGGACAAACAACCCCTTCTGTGACCCCGGGAGGTCAAGACACACAGCGTGGACTCACGCCCGCAAGTTCAGCAGGACGTGTCATCACTTCTGAGGTGACACAAGGCAGGACGACGATTGCTGATAGTGTCGTTGCCAAGATTGTTGGCATTGCTGCTCGTGAGGTTGATGGTGTGCAAGATTTGGTCTCGACTGGCGCGGGGGCGACGATTTCTGGCCTTGCTGGTCGTGTCACGGGCGGCGATCAACGCGCACAAGGCGTCAGCGTTGAAGTGGGAGAACGCGAGGCGGCGGTGGACCTGAGCATGGTGGTGATCTACGGCGTCAGCATTCCCCAGGTCGCTGATGCCGTCCGACGTAACATCATCAATCGCGTCGGGGCGATGACGGGTCTGGTCGTGAAGGAAGTCAACATTGCCGTAACCGATTTGTACTTTCCACAGGACCAGGCCGCTCAGCAGCAGCAACAACAACCTCGTGTACAGTAGAGCCAAAGGGAAGTGATGCAGCTCTGCATGGATGTATTTTTCGTCGCTCCCCTCATCGTCTTGCTTATGAACAGAGACAGTGTTCACTCGGAGGGTCCGTCGTCAGGATGACACGCGTGTACCCTCCCGAGAGTACTTATGCTGCACAGAAGGTCGTCTGAGACCCTCTCACGACGAGGGTGCTCACACCAAAGGAGGAAAGATGCTTCGCCCTGACCCCGACTCTGGAGCAGTGGAAGCTCAGACACTACCACCCCTCGTGGTTCCCATGCCAAGTGATCTTGAGCTTGCCAAGAGCATTGCTGCTGCCATTTGCGAGGTGCCTGATGTGTTGGGTATGGGTCCAGGAAGGTTTGCCCAGGCTGCGACCTATGGCCCAGGAGAACGCGTCATGGGCGTTGTCTTGCACCATCCTGCACCTGCCGCACTTGCTATTGAGGCCCATGTTGTCCTTAATGAGAGGATGCTTGTACAAACGCTCTCGAGTGTTTTCCCCTCTAATGGCTTCTCTGGCTCAGAACACACGCCAATCGTGGTGCGTGTGGCCGACCGCATCCGAGCCGTGGTGTTTCAAACCGTCCATCGGTTTGGTGGACCAGGACCCATAACGGTCGATGTGGTGGTTGACGATCTTGGATGAAGCTTCCATCAGAAGTGATAGGAGGTTTGTATTGGTCTCTGCTCTCGCGGACAGAGGCGGGAGAGTAAACGTGTTGCAAAGGAAAGAGCAGAATGAATGTCTTTAATCGTCTCGTGATGCTCCTCTTGAGTTTGGCCGCACTCGCTTTTGGTATTATCGTGTTATTGCTTGTAGGTGGGATTATTGCCCCTCTGCAGGTCAGCCCAAGCGGAGTCTTGTTGAACCAGTGGCGTTTCTTTACACGGCTCAACGCGGCAGATGCGACTACAGCCGCGTTGGTGGCTGCGATCATAGGCGTCGTCGGGTTGATCGTCCTCATCCTGGAACTGCTTCCAGGACCGCGTGAGCCTGCTCAGTTTGTCGTCAAGCAGGATAGCCTGGGGAAGGTGACGGTCGCACGAACCAGCGTACGGGACCTGGTGCAATATGAGGCATCAGCTATGCCAGAAGTGCTAGAGACACGACAACAGGTGGATGAAGGACGTAAAGGTCTACGCGTCCATGTTCGCTCATCTCTCTCACCAGAGGCGGATGCTCCCAAAGTGGGACAGATGCTTCAAGAGAGGATCCAGCAGTCGATTCAGCGTCATATCGGATTACCCGTCGCGGAGGTGCAGGTGGCAACTCAAATCGAACCATTAGAGCACCATACACGAAGGCGCGTGCGCTAAGCAAAGGAGGAAGATAACATATGTCAGCAAGAGTGATTGGTATAGTCGTTGGCTTAGTGTTAGGCATCGTCTGGATGTCGCTCGGTTTCGGAGCCGCCGTTCTCACAGGCATCCTTGCCTTGATTGGGTGGCTCATTGGTGGCGTCATTGAGGGAAGAGTGAATGTGGTTGACGTGTGGAATGACCTGCAAGGACGCCGCCGAGGAATAATGTAGCCTATCTTTCCACGCGGCAGAAGCCCGCTCTTTCAGCGAGCGGGCTTCTCCGCGTGGAGCATCATTGCTTTCCTGGCGACAGGAGGCACGCACCTGCTCCACCAGATGGTTCAGAAACACGGGGGCAAGAGTATCCCGCTCGACTCACTGCTCCGCTTCTTCTCGCTTGTGATGCAGGAGCTCTTCGTAACGAGAGGGGTCCCGATGCAGTTCCTCGACCAATGCAAGAAGTCTCGTCATGTTCTGCAGCATCGGTGCTGTGACCTCCGCGTGTGCCTGGCTGTGGTGTGCTGCCTGATGGTCCTGCCGCCTCTGGAGGATCAGAACTCCTGTGAGTGCCAACACGACCCCCAACCAGGTGATTGCTGGGAGCCACGTGAGCACGGCAAGACCGAAACGCGGGAAGTCAAGGCCCACAAGGAGCACGATGACAAGTCCACACACCGCGAGACCAAGCAGGAGGATGGAGAGCCATCTGCGTTGTCCTGGAGAAGGAGAAATGGGCACTTTCAGCTGGTCGCCAGCAGCCACGCTCCCGTCGCTCCTATGTTGTATTGCCTTCTGGTCATTCATAGAAATCACCTCGTTGCCACTGCTGTTCTCCTACTCTTCTTTCTTCTACAAGGGAACACGCATAGCCGAACGAAACCGCTTCATGGGCCATGCCCTGGCAAACCAACTCACTGCATGTCGAGGACGGCGAGCTCTGACAGATGACCCGTTGGAAGGAAAATTTGTCCCTGCCTTCAATTGCTAAACGTATCTGGAATTCACTGCTGCTTGCAGGAAGGCAGCGGTAGACGGCAGACAGGGACGCGCTGGGACACTTCTCACGGTCAGCAGAGGGAAGGACGCGGGGACCGATTGGGCGACTCCAGCTGATGTGTGGCGATACTTCCTACTCTTTGTCTTTACCCTTTTTCATGGAGCGTTTCACCGTCTTGAGAGGGATCACGTTCGTTTGTTTCTGCTGGTTGTCCTCTAACTCATGTGGCGTCGGCCCCGCTGGAGTAGGCATATCAGCCAGCTTTTCAATGAGGTCTTGGTGCAGTTCAATACCTTCGGTAACCAGCAGCTGTTCATCTTCGGAGAGCTTCACAAACTCCAGCATACGAACCAAATTGGCCTTGCCCTCCACGAGTTGCTCCATGGTCGTAGTCTTTGGTCGATAGTAGGGACACCGAGCACAGGCGAGACGATGTACACATTCTGCCCAGAAAGGATTGGTGCAAAATCCGTGCCCTAAGTCGTAATACTTCCAACACTCGCCACGAGCGGCTGCTCCACTTACGACTGCGTCCTGATCCAGAAGGACTTCAATTGTTGCTAGGTTCTGCTCTAAGTATCCCGCTTTCGCGACTTGATTGGCAAGTTTCGTCTGATCGACGAGGAGATAGTGCTGGGTTGAGGAAATCTGCTTGTGACCCAGGTATTTTTGAAGCTGAAAAATGTCCAATGGCTCCTTTGCATTGTAGAGCATGGAAGCAATGGTTGCGCGAGCACGATGGCTCGTGATGGCTCCACGACTGTCTTGATCGGGAATCCCTGCTTTGCGGCAGAGATGAGGGATGAGATGGGAATTAATATATGCTCTTGAGATGCGGTTCCCACGATACGAGAACAGGAACCGTACATTTTCACTCGTCTTGTTATCAAGTGCCTTTGGTTGCTCCTGAGGTCGAACGACCTCCCATGCGTTTACGCGTTTGCCGACCAATGTGTGAACTGCTTTGGTGTAGGCGGTTGCTGTCTTGTTAACGGGGATGTCCAAGAAGCAAATAGCATCTTGTGGAAGTATCTCTCCTGTTTCCGGAATCATCACGTCTTCATGTTGCCAACGGATACATCCCACCCGAAGTCGTATAATTTCATCTGAACGTAGTGCTGCAAAACACCACACAATGGCTACAGCACGGATCATTTCCAACGGGTAGCTTAACTGACCATGAACCTTTGGCAGATCATCCTCTTCGAGGTTCATTGCCGCCCAGAGGAGCTTTGCCCATGCTTCTTTGTCAACAACACGAGGATTGGGACCAATCAAATTGCGAATGGCGCGTGGAGTACGAAGTGCGCGATCTACACTGATCCGCACCGGTATCCATCTCCACTCTTGGCAGTCTCGTAACAAGATGCGCATGGACTTAAGCAAAGATCTCTTTGCATTTGGTCGCAGGGGTTGCCCAATGCGTTCTGCAACGAGATGATTCCGTTGACTTGCATCAGACCACTCGCCAATCTTCATGTTGTTCACCTCTGCGATAAATTCGGCGGCTAACTCATATGTCCATTGCAGAGGACTCGTTACTTCAGGATGATAAACGTCGAGCCAACGCCCCACTTTGAGTAATGTATAGTACATACCCTGAGCACTTTGTAGTGTACTTTGCTGGCGCCATCGATTGCACCAGGAGAGCCATTCTTCTGAGATGCTTCCATCGAGACCGCTCACGATAGTCTTTTTCCGCATCCACATCTCAGGAAGTGGACGAGTAGTTATTCCAAGACTAAAGAGCGCACGCGAGACTTGGAAGAGATAGTGTTGAACACATGGCAAAGAGCAGGTATCGGAGATCGTTTCAATCAGTTCACTCGTGAGAGCCTCAAGAGAGGGATTTCGGTTCCGCATCAGGAGATAGCTAACGCAACCAACTAAACCTCCTCGATCTTTCTGCTGGTAGCCCCAACTTTGCAGTGTGGTTCTCAGACGCAGAACTGCTTGGTCTATAACATCCTTCCCGAAGACTCGACGCGCCAGGGGATACAACTCGATCATTTCAACGAGCGGCCAGACGTCAGGAATGATCTTGAGTAAGTAGACGAACAGTGGAAGATAGGCCCTTGCTTGATGTTCGAAATTCTTTAGTATATGTTTTTGAGAGAAATTGGTAATATCCTGACCAAGAATTTCTTGCCATGTTTCAAGCGACCATACCCAAAATGTCGTATTACGCTGATACATTTCAATGTATATAATACGTATGACTGTAAAGCGCACATCACTTGATGCATGTACATAGGTTAATACATCTTCGATGGGACGATCTACACGCTCAAGAATGCGCCTCGTTGATTTACGTATCTGTCCTTTTGGTATGGAAAAGATACGATGGAGTTCTATGCGTTCACTCTCACTAAGGACTGGGGTGGAATCATATGATTCTACAGGAATAGGCCAAGTCCAAGAATGAGAGAGAGCAGGAGCTGATTGCACTGATTGATTCATTGAGTCACCTCTCCAAGAATTTTCTCCATCCAGTGTTCAAAGCCCGCAAGACTTCGGGTGACTGCTTCATTCAGCTCAACACCACTTAAATGAATATAGAGCATGGTCGTTTGCAAGGACCGATGACCGGCGTAGGTGGCAATCTGATGCAGCTCCATATGCGACCTTGCCATGTGCGTCAGACGGAGATGCCGTGATGTATGAGTGGTGAATTGTGGTAGGCCAACGCGTTGTGCTATCTTTTGAACAACCTTGGACCACATAACGAGCGAAAGGGGACCAGCGGTGTTTCGATGAGACTCTGACAGGAAAAGAGGTCCTCGTTTAGCAGAGAGTTCGCGCCTCTGCTGTAGATAGGCTTCGAGCAAGCGGCTAGTAACAGTCCCGTAGCCCACTATTCGCTCCGGTCCGTTCTTCGTATTTTCTGTTCGCACTCGAATGTGTCGATGGGCAAAGTCAAAATCACTAATCTCAAGCCTCACGAGTTCCTCTCGACGTAAGGCTCCATCGTAGGCAATGAGCATCATGACCTGATTGCGAAGTCGCTCTTCTTTGAGACTGTACAACACGCTTTTCCATTCTTCATCTGAAGGGATCCAGGGCAGTTTTTGGTAGTGTGGGATGAGACCTCGATCACGCGCCCCTCCAAAAGCCTTCCCCGGAACGTAATGCCCTCGACCAACAGGATTATCTTCACGTACCTGGCGTTCAATCAAAGAATCGCAAAACAAGCGTACCACAGTGATACGTAACTGCATTGTGGAATTAGAGAGCCCTCGCCCTGATTGAATAGAGAGAATGTTTGCTCCCTTTGGATTTGGTCGATTGGCAAGGTCGTGAACGTAGAGTGCTACATGTTCACGCGTGATTGCTTCAGGCTGCACATGCTGTGTTGTGCAAAATCCTAAGAAATCGTTGAGCGAACGTCCATATGCATCAATGGTCGTTGCAGCCAACTGCAAGTACACCTGTATTTCCAACCATTTTCGGGCGAGGTCGTGGTTTGCAACAAGCGGGTAGAACTCCCAGCGGATAGTATCCATGCGTTTTTCTCCCACGAAAAGGACATTACAAGGACTCTCCTCTGTGTTACGCATCTGCTGGGTGGATGGGTGACACGCAGAGAAGTTAGGTTTCTTCATGAGCAAGTTTCTCAATGGACGCCGTCAAGTCGGTTCCAAGAATGAGTCTCCCTCAATGCTCTCATGCGTACGAAACCGCTCGCCGAAAAGCAGTTGAGCTCGGAGTACCCTAAAAGAGTATCCCCGTATAATCCCAGCTTTAAGCATCTGATTATATCTAATATACAATGTCGTGACACGCTACCAAATTGGCGAGGTTATTGACGCGGGTATGCTTCATCCAAGTACAGCGTATGCATTGTGGAGAAGAACTATTAGCGAACGTACACTGCACTATGTTTCTGCTGTACAAGGAATGACCATTACAGTCGGCACTCAGGTTGCGCTACAAATACTCTGGCCTACAACGCAGCTGCATAAAGGATCAGATGAGGTACGCGACAATAGCCTTGTAATACGCCTCGTTTCACCCGGGATGCGGATGTTGCTACTAGGAGCTACAGCACAGAGTAAGTATGCATTGACTGGATTATTAGCAACACTTCCTCCCAACTATCTACAGGCGTCAATCGTACAAGTAGTGGGAGAAGTTGATAAGCAGTTTCCTGTCGAACTGACAAAGGTGTTGCAACAGGCTCAGCCTTCACTGTTGGTAATTACTCCTGGCGCACTCAGTGCGAAGTTACGAAAAAAGGGAACTACATCTGTTATTGCATTGCCGTCCTCATTCCTGGCTAATATAGGGAACACGCCACACTTGCAAATTATGCAAACGGCCCAAACGGGAGTGTTGGAAGTTACAGATAGCAGTGGCAGTTGGAGTGTTAATACAACTTAAATGAGGTCAGTGGTAAACATAAAAACGCTACAATGGGATATACTTTTTCCTAGAAGGATCAGCGCATGACAAAGGGATACAATAATTATGTTCTGTGATCATTGTGGAAATGAGATAGCCAATGATGCTATAGTATGCCCTCTTTGTGGGGTATCAACTGAAAATAATGTGCAATATACTCAGCCCTCAATGTACCAGGGTCGACAGGGACATTTTCCACAAGATGATCTCAGCAAATTTGGTGGTCCTCCTTTGTACCAAACGGGGTACAGAGCTGCTGCTCCCATGCAATCAGTTGGGTACATGCCACCGTTTCCACAACAAACGCCTACATCTTACTCCTCTATGTATCCACCGATGCACATTACGATGGTACAAAACACTAGTAGTAGCGATGCTCCACTGATTGCTGAAATTATCCTGTCGCTTTTTGGCGTCTTTGGTGTAGGATGGATAATGGGGGGAGAAACAACTGTAGGTATAGTTCTTTTAATTTGTAGTATCTTCATTTACTGGCCCGTTATGATTCTAGGCACGCTATTCACCTTTGGAATAGGTCTGATCTGTCTTGGGCCTCTCGCTATTGGCGCTATCATCCTCAATGCACTGCTCTGCCATAGTACTTTGAAACGCCGTGCGGCGCGTCTGACTATGCTACAAAGCACACCGCCACCTCATATTCCTATGCCCCCACCAATGCAAAGACCGCAATAAAACTGTTAATGTTGTCTATAGGAACTGATTAATCGGTCCCTATAGACAACATTAACAGTTTTAATTCTTAAACAGTAGCATCAGTCCCAGCAGTTTACTTTGGAAATGCGAGACGACGATATTTTTCTCTGGACTCTAGCCATGCCTCGTCAGAAAGACCCATTTTTTCACGAAGTGCCTCCGGTGTGACGCCCGCTTTGAGTTGCTGTACAGCAAAAGTGTCGCGGAGCAGTTGCAGAGTCACGCGCTTCTTGATATCGGCTGCCTTTACAGCTTTCGCAAGAATATAGTTCAGGTTGCGATCCGTACAAGCGAAGATTTCATTGTTGAGATGATATTTCTGCTGATACTCTCTAAAAATCTGTGTAAATTCAGGTGGAAGAGCTAGGCGACGCTCACGATGCTGCTTATTCGTCGATGCGGCAAAATGCACTGTTATCAACGGAACGTGCTCGTCTGAAAGATCGACTTGGTGTACTTTTAATCCCATGACCTCTTCTTTTTTCAGACCCGCATGGAGAGCGAGATAGACAAGACAGTGGCAACGCGGATCTTCCGCAGATGCATCGAGCAGACGCTGTACCTCGTCGGCAAATAATAACTCTGGTAGTGGTGGAAGAGGACGTTCCAGAGTCAAACTTGCGGCAGGGTCTTCATTTATAACCGACTCACGGTGCAGCCACGAAAAGAAGTTTTTCAGGAACGTAACACGACGTGCCATTGTTTTAGGTGCGGGAACCTGACCTTTTGTACCAAATTTAAGCTTCATCAACCAATCGGTAAGCTGTTCTTTTGTGATACGTCCAACTGGAGTATCATAGCCAGTGTAATCACTAAACATTTTGAGGTCCGACAGGAAACAGGTCACGGTATAATTCGACTTCCCGCGTAACATCAATTCCTGCTGATAAGGAATGGCACAAGCCGCTAAACTCGATTGGTCTGTGAGAGGATTTGTGCGTACCAATGGAGGGAATGGCGTCTCTAGTGGGTCAGGAGGTTCCGCAATCACAGTTGGCGCACCAAAAAGATTGCTCTGTAAAACGGTGCTCTCCTCCGTACTTGTTGACTCAGGTTGCCTTATATGCTGCTCCTGCTGAATATCCTTCTGCATATCTTAAACGCTCTCCTTGATTATAAATTAATTGGCTAAATATCGCTCTCATTTTTCATTATAGCAGAACAGGTCTAATCGGTATAGATAGAGCACCTTTAAGAAACTGTATACGAACGATCAGTGCATGCTCAAAATCTACATCGTGTAAAATGGTATGAATGAGTGCTTACAGGACGATGTGACGATTTGAGACAATAAGCGGGCGTGATACAATCGAAGGGCGTTAACATCACAAAAGGAGCAAAGCATGACCATTCACGTCGGATTAGTGGGATATGGCCTGGCAGGATCAGTTTTCCATGCACCATTGATTCAGTATCTTCCAGAACTTGCGCTGAAGACAATTGTGTCATCTGACCCTGCAAAAGTACACCGGACTTACCCCGATGTCTCAGTCGTATCAACACTCGACGCTCTCCTCATAGACGAAGACATTTCGCTCGTCGTCATCTCGACCCCAAACGAGACGCATTACGCGCTAGCAAAGCAAGCACTTGAGGCTGGAAAGCATGTCGTGGTTGACAAACCGTTTGTTGTTTCTTCGGCCCAAGCCGACGAACTTATTAATGTGGCTCACATGCACAATGTTCTGCTCAGTGTCTATCAGAACCGCAGGTGGGACAATGATTTTCTCACAATTCGTCATCTCATAGAGACTGGAGTCCTCGGGGACGTGTCTACCTACGAGGCTCATTATGATCGGTATCGCCCAGTTGTGCGTGACCGTTGGAGAGAACAAGCTGTCTCGGGTTCGGGAACCCTGTATGATCTCGGTTCTCATCTCATTGATCAAGCCCTCGTTTTATTTGGAGTTCCAGGGACTGTTTGGGCCGATATTCGAGCGCAACGCACAGGAGCCAAAACTGATGACTATTTTCACCTGGTCCTCGGCTACCCACAGAGAATTGCCATTCTACACTCTGGTTGTCTCGTTCGCGAGCCGGGACCGCATTTCCAGGTGCATGGAAGTAAAGGCAGTTTTCTCAAATATGGCCTCGATCCGCAAGAAGATGCTTTGAAAACGGGCAAGCTACCTGACGATCATACATGGGGTCGAGATGAGGAAGCGATGTACGGAGAACTGACAACAGATGTTGGTGATCTACCCGTCAAAGGGAGAGTCCAGTCTCTTCCAGGCCACTATGATGCATTTTATCAGGGAATGGTTGAAGCAATCACCGGAGGCAAACCAGTACCTGTTTTGCCGGAAGAAGCTAGAAATACCATTCGAGTCATTGAGGCTGCCCAACGTAGCCATCACGAGCAACGGACGATCATCATATAGGAATATTCTTTTTGCCTCAATATTTGTCACTCACGGAGAAGTACTGTTGCAGTATCGAAACAAGCGTGAGGTTGATCGGGCGAGTATGTGGATTGTAGAATGTATAGTGGATGAAGAGAACTCGCAAACATTTGCACGACTTTGCTTCCCAAAGGAGGGAAAGATGATGATCGAACAGAATGAACAGCAAGCAACGAACGTCGAATCCGAAGTAACTAAGTTGTATGATGATATGCATACTCAGTCTCTCACGCCTTTATGGAAGATTGAAGAATCACTTATGGCGGTACAACCACAGCCAAGAGTGCTACCGTGGCTCTGGAAATGGGATATGCTGTATGAGATTGCTCAACGTTCAGGCCAGCTTGTGCCTATAGAGCGAGGTGGGGACCGACGTGCAATTGCGCTCTCCAATCCGGGCTTGAATGGTCAACCCTACGCCACGCAAACGCTCTGGGCTGCCGTGCAATGGCTTAACGGCAATGAGGTTGCGCCCGCCCATCGACACACTTCGCAGGCGGTACGCTTTATCATCAATGGCAGCGGCTCATGGAGTACAGTAGAGGGAGATCGCGTCTTTCTGGAACGCGGCGACTTTGTGCTAACAGCTCCCTGGCTCTGGCATGATCATGGCAGTAAATCACATGAGCCAGCAATCTGGATGGATGGATTAGACATTCCTATAAATAACTACCTGGATGCCAGTTTTTTTGAACCATATCCTTACAAGACACAGGAAGTAACCGAGGTACTCAACGGAACTGTCCTTAAATACGGCGTCGGTCAGCTCCGTCCTGCCTGGGAAAAGCGATCAACCGATCATCCGCCAATGCATACCTACAAATGGGCAGATACAGAACGAGCACTTACCAATCTAGCGCAAGTGGATGCCAGTCCATTTGACGATGTTGTGTTAGAATACATCAACCCCCATACTGGCGGTTCGGTTTTTGAATCCTTCACCAGTTGGATACAAATGCTGCGACCAGGGATGCAAACTCAGGCTCATCGCCATGTTGGTAGCACCGTTTACCATGCCTTTGAGGGCAGTGGAGAAACCATCATCAATGGCGTTCGCTTCACATGGCAACAAGGTGATTTCTTTGTCATCCCCAGTTGGGCTTGGCACGAGCACCATAATCTTTCGCTGGACAAACGTGCCATTCTCTTCTCCATCCATGACACACCACTGCTGAAGGCACTTCACAAATATCGAGAGCAGACCTTTACCGAAAACAAAGGTCAGCAAGAGATAATAGGAACCTTCCAATGGAAAGCTCAATTGTAGCAAGAACGAGGGCACCCGTACAGGGAATGCCCCTCCCATACACGAGAGTGCGTCGTTGCATCCGTATGGGAGGGGCATTCCCTGTATGGGTGCCCTGGCCTCTCCTGTGCCCTGTGCAAAAATATGACGGACACCCGTCTAGCCACAACGCTCGCCTTTTTCTAACAATTAAGAGCGTGTTGTCGTAAACTCTTTTGCCTGCTGAATGAGTACCTGCTTTAACACCTTGCCAACTTTTGACAAGGGAAGTTCATTCACCAGTTCCAAGCGTTCAGGTACCTTGAACTTGGCAATATCTTTCTCCAGTAGAAATCTCTTCACGTCCTCAAGAGTGATTGACATTCCAGGTCGCGGCATAATGAAGGCACACATCCGTTCTCCAAGTATGGCATCAGGCATTGGCACGCATGCCACATTGAGAACCGAGGGATGAGCGAGGAGCAAATTTTCGATCTCTTCGGCACTGATCTTCTCGCCCCCACGATTAATCAAATCTTTCTTGCGCCCTTCTACGATATAATTCCCAGATGGATGACGCCTCATCAAGTCACCGGACTTGTAGAAGCCATCAGAGGTAAAAGTGCGAGCATTGTGTTCAGGGACCTGAAAGTAGCCACGTAGTGTGTATGGTCCTCGTACCAGTAGTTCACCAATCTGCCCATCAGGCACGTCATTTCCATTCTCATCTACCAGCCGCAGTTCATCGCCGGACGATACTGGTCGGCCAGCCGTTTCATAACGAAGAATATCAGAGTCATCCAGGCGTACATAACAGAGAAGTCCTTCCGCCATTCCAAACACCTCCTGGACTTTGCACGTCGGAATCAGAAGTTCGGCACTACGCTTTACTTCCGACTGAAGTTTTTGTCCACCCGTATTAATGACACGGAGAGAAGACAAATCGTACTTCTTGAGCAGAGGGTCATTCAACAAACGGATGAGCAGTGTTGGCACGAGTTCAATATGTGTAATATGTTCCTTCTCAATGAGTTTGAATATGTCATCTGACCGTGTCGAAGTACTTAGCACCGTACGAGCACCATGCATTAAGAATCCCTGTATACCAGGACAGGCAAGAGGGAAGTTGTGGGCAAGTGGCAGAACGGCAAGCAACGCATCGCCAGGATGAATATCGTTGATTGCCGCTGCCGCTACCGAATTATAGATATAGTCGTTGTGAGTACGGGGAATGAGCTTGGGCACACCCGTTGTACCACCGGAGAGTTGAAAAAGCGCGGGAAGTAATGGGTCAATCTCAATCTCTGCAAGTCGCTCGTATGGTAGACCGCTTTCTGTTTCCAAGAGTTCTGAAAGGGACACCCAACCTGGTTGGTCTGACTGACCGGCAACGAGGATACAGCGAAGACTTGCATGCTCATGTTGTATCTTTGTGGCAAGTTCAGTAAAAGAGAAGTCGCCGCTACGCGCCGGGAAAGCATAGCCAGACGCATCACTAAGTTTCACGAAATGCTGAATTTCATTGTAACGTTGAGCCACTAATGCCATCACAGGAATGGCCCCTACTTTTTGTAGCGCGAGGTAGAGATATACAAATTCCGGGGTGTTAGGAAGTTGCAAGACAAAACGATCCATAGGACGTAGACCCAGTTTGAGTAGATGTAGTGCAAGTCGTTCCACTCGTGTTGCTAATTGCTGGTACGTGATATGTTCATTCTTCGCTACCAGAGCAATTCGCTCAGAGTATTGACGACAAATATCATCGAAGTATGTCGCCATAGACTGATCTTTCCAGTAGCCTAAAGCACGGTAGCGAGCAACAAATTCTGGCGGAAAAGGCGTAAAGCCTGCTAAGGTTTGCATTCTACATCTCCCGTCGGTCTAAAGCTTCATCACATGATTTCATGATAAGTATCTATGAGTATTGAGCTTGAGAATATAGTTTCAACGTTGTTTCATCGCTCTATATGCATCATAGTCAGCCATGAAGCGCGGTGCTTTTTGTCGAAGGGCTTCTGCATCAAGCCGTCCACTACGCGTCATATAGCTATAGGCCAGAGGCAATGGATCAAGTTCCATTTGTTCATGAAAGGTTTCGTACCATGTATAGCTCTGAGAAGCAATGGCAAGTAATTTTTCCATTCCTGGTCTGCGAATGTGTTCAAACGTGCGAAAAGCGGTTGGCACATTATCTGTTGTAGTGAAGGCTTTATACAAGGTAATAGCGTCTTCAAGGGCCATACGGGTGCCAGAGCCAATTGAAAAATGCACGGTACGTAACGCATCCCCAAGCAGGATCACATTCTGATAGCTCCACTGCTTGTTCGTAACCACTCTAAAATTAAGCCAGGTTGGTTTGTTTGGGAGTAATGGATGCCCCTGGAGATCCTCTGCAAAGACACGTTCGCAATAATTTATGTTCTCTTGCTCTGACATTTGGTCAAAACCGACCTGCTTCCACGTTTGGGCGTCACATTCTACGATAAATGTACTGGTAGTTTCGCTATAGGGGTAGCAATGAGCAACAAACGAGCCACCCTGGTAACGACGAAAAATTAATGATAGTGAGTCGAACAACTGGTGCGTACCATACCAGATATATTTGTTCGAGAGCAAGCTTGTTGAGGGCTGAAACTGTTCAACGTACTGCTGTCGGACGACGCTGTTGACGCCATCGGTTCCGACAATTACATCATAGTCGGCAAAGAGTGAGGCATCAGAAAGGCGCGAGGAGAAATGCATCTCAACGCCCCGTTGTTGGCAATATTTCTGTAAGATTTGCAGCAAGGTCAGGCGCGCAATACCTGCATAACCACTACCATCTATTTTTATTGTCTGGCTCCGGTGCAGAATTGTCTGGTCATCCCAGGTTTTGAGTGCAGCTTCAATAGTAGTGTAAGACTCTGGGTCGCTCTCTTTAAGGAAAGAGAGCGCACGGCCAGAGAAGACTACTCCCCATCCATAGGTTGCACCTGCAGGATTTTGCTCTACAATGGTAATCTGATTGTTTGGATTGAGCTTCTTCATAAGCAAGGCAAAATAGAGACCTGCTGGACCACCACCAACGATACCAATTTTCATCAGGGTTCTCCTCCTACCTATGGGAACGAGCCGCTATCTGCTAGTGTCTGCTTATACTGTTCATTCTATCGTGCAAGCATTGCTTAACAAGGTCTAAACTTGAATCAACAACTAGTGGGACTTTTCAATTACGGACTGCACAGGTGTAAAAAGAATTGGTAGACGCCAGATGATGTCTAACTTCGGTTCGAGATATTGCATTGGATGTTCAGGGTCGCTACGAATGTCTCGCATACGCTGTAGCATACTCTCTAGCGCAATTTTACCTTCCAAGCGGGCTAATGGAGCACCCAGGCAATAATGAACACCATAACCAAAGGTAAGATGTGGATTGAATGAACGGCGAATATCGAATTGCTCGGCATGAGGGAAGTAGCTTTCATCAAAATTTGCTGCGGCTAACCAAGCCATGACAACTTCCCCTTCTTTTATTTCACGTCCGGCTAACGTAGTAGTGCGTTTCACAAGGCGCAGCATGTTGGAAGATGAAAACTCATAGCGTAACACCTCTTCGAGTGCTGTCGGAATCAAGGAAGGCTCCTGACGCAGTGTATCGACGATTTTAGGCTGCCTTATGAAACGATGGAAGGTATGGCTAATCAGCATGGTTGTTGTAACGTTCCCCGCGAGTAACAGCAGCTCGCATAGCGCACGGACCTGCTCACGGCTCATGCGTTCACCATCTACCTCGGCTGCTAGCAACGCGCTCATCAAATCGTCACGTGGCTCCTTTTGTCGCTGATCAAGGAGTACGGAGAAATACTGGGCTAACTCACTATGCTCAGGGTCATCAGGGTGAGGCAACACACCCAACAGTTGATACGACCAGCGCCGGAACTGTTCTTGATCCTCTGGCGGAACCCCTAGCATCTCTGCAATCACCCGTACTGGAAAAAGATAGGCAAACTGCTGAGCAATATCCATGTTACCAGTAGCACTAACCTGATTCAATAAATCGTCAACAATAACGCGAATACGCGGTGCTAAACGCGCAATGTAGCGAGGGGTGAAGGCTTGAGATACGAGATTGCGTAGTTGACGATGGGCGGGTGGATCAGTATTGCTCATACTATCAACATCAGGGCGTCCTGCTAATCTAATATAATGCACCGAAAAGGTGGCATGATCGGCCAGCACACGTTGCACATCCTCATAGCGAAAGACCTCCCAGAATTTACCATCAGTACGGTAGCGGATAGGCTGTGTCTCTTGCATTGTGCGAAACCATATTGCTCGTGACTCAGGTGTAGAACCCATTTCTTCACGAAAACCGGCTGTCAAAGGAATATCAAGCTGTTTCCTAGTATTCATCCCACTAGACGCCCTTTCTTCAATAATGCCTATTAAGTATCTGTCTAGCCAACTCCACGTTCTCAATTACTGTGATGAATTCAGGACGCTCATAGCCTTCTGAATCAGCCGAAGTGTTGCCTGTCTAAGGGGTAGTGTTGGAATTTCAGAAAAAGAGTACCAACGTAAATCATGTGCCTCGGCCTTTGCACGCTGAATCTTTTCCGGTGATGAAGTGTAAAACAAATAGCGAAAGTCTAAATGATAGTGCTCTACTATATCTCCTCGGCCAGGAATAAGGTGTGCATCAACGTCAATAAACGTTGGCTGCACTGAGTCAGGGAAAAACGTCAGATCAGTAAGACCTGATTCCTCAATCGCCTCACGTAACGCGATCTGCGACGGATCGAGTTCACCTTCTCCATGCCCTCCCATTTGCAGCCACAACTGAAGCTTACGATGATACATGAGCAAAATTTCCTTGCTGGCTTTGTGAATAATCAAACCGGAGCCAGTGATATGACCCTCCTCACAACTTTGATACCAGATATCTGGATGTTTCATTATCATACGCTTGCTACGCACAACAGAAGCAGTTTCTATTTCACTTTCACATACATATGTCTCCAAGTGCTGTAAAAGCTTATGAGATGCCTGTTGCTCATGCTCTTGATAACCTATAGAGAAAGAGCAGTCTCCCTCATTTGAAGATGAGAGCTGATTTGAAGTCATATTTCATCTCTTCCCGTTGCTCTTTGGTGGAGCAACAAGAAAACTATCTGCATCAACAGTACACCTATTTTGCAAGGCACCACGCACCATAAATTCTTCTTTCTTATTCTTCTAAAGCCAGTAGCATCTGCGCGGTCACGTGATCAGTGATTAAGATGTTAGCAAGACCGGCTTTCAGAGCAGCATGAATAGCAGGAACATAGGAAGGACCTCCGCCAGCAACAAGAATTACTTTAGTACCTTGCTTTTGAATTTTCTCCTTCAAGCGTGGAATTGGAAATCCCGTGAGATAGTACGGTGGTGGATCGAGTAGTTCGTTGATACATCTTCCCTGTTCATCAAACACCCAGTGGTTGATATCCACAGCGGGATGAAGAGCCTCTATCATCTGTATCTGTTCCTCGTTCAGAATTCCTCGCTTTACCAGTTCATCATTGCTCTGTGGAGGCCAGAGTCCCATGACGACGACATTCGCTCTCGCAATCAGTCCGTAGACTTCTTTCAAAATAGGATGCTCGCCGGCAAGTGCTAGCATTTCACGTATTTCAAGATGTGTTTCAAGATGTGGAATCGGTGTAGAAAATGCTGGAATACAAAACCATGCATGTGTGCCCCCATAGGCTTGAGCAACATCATACGCAATCAAGTTTGCATCCCCATAGCTTGCCCGAGCTTCAACAAAGCCAATCATTGCCACAACCTGGAGGTGTGGAAGCAACTTGGTTGGTTTAATATACCGAACAACATTACGCATAAATGTTGTACCACCAGAAACCGCTAGCACATCCGTGTCTGTAAGGAGTTGATCGAGGTAGTCAGCGGCCGCAGTTGCAATCTCCGTCACGACCTCGTCGAGTGTCTCGTTTTTGGCAACCCCTTCAAAACTACAACCTGGAATAAGGACTAGGTCTTCCAGGTTCAGTGCTATCCGAGCCTCACGAGAAAGATTCCGTAAATATCCTGCACGCACATCAGGCACAATAGAAATACGGACGATGCCGCGCTCTTTCGCCTTCGCTAATGCCTTGCTCACAGTTTGCCGAGAGCAAAACTCCAGATCAGCAATTTTTTCCTGTGAATTGCCATCTTCATAATACATTTGGGCAACCTTACGCAAGAAACGCTCATCACCAAGTAGTCGTGCTTCGGCTCCACTCCCCTGTGACATTTCTGATGGCATGTCTTTCTCACTTCCTTCTCATTACAAACACTCCAAACATCCTGATTTTCTTCTGCATGTACAAAACATTTAATGTAACAACATGCTGTTCGTCCTTTTCTTTAGAACAGCATACTGTATATTTTTCGTTAGTGCAAGCGCAAAACATGCAAGTATCAGAACAGTACATTCTGCTACAAGTAGTGCATGTTGATACTCCTTATTGCAATATACAGTAGGTACTTGCTAAGGTGATAAGGTTACATAATGCCCTTATGAAAGGAAAATAATACAGAATGTTGCCATAATGCCTTTTTCTTACATACACGCTGCATAATTGAAAAAGTGCTACATATGTTTATGAATTACCTAAAATATAACAAATGCTCCATTTTTGACATATTTCCTAAAATGTCTTGTATCTTCGCCTTGTTATGTTACACTATACAGAGAGGTTACAATACAACTTTTATAGAAACAACTATATTCGGCACTGCTCTTGCCGTGAAAACAAATAACATATAGAGGAAATGAGTTATTACGTAGGGGGAAGGATAGATACCATGGCGAAGCAACTTCTGTTCAAAGTAGAGAAGAAGCGTGTCCTTGTGCCTGTTGGAGAGCCATGTCCATTTGGGTGCAGATATTGCTATACACGAGGAGGGGAAGTTGGACTTTCCAAACTTGACCCCGACGGCGTTCTCCTCCAATTCGAGCAATTTGCGCAAACGGCTTCCTTTGAGACGATTCAATTTGGGTATGACGGTGATCCTTTTGCACGTCCAGAACGTGGCGTTGCCATGCTACAGAGGTTGGCAACACTCGGCAAAAACTTAAATTTTAGCACAAAGGCAGCGCTTGACGCATCAACATTGGATGCACTTGCTACAATTCGGAAACGGATGGCAATGGATGGAACAACGTTGAGTGCATTAGTGTCCATCAGTTGTTGGAATTCCGCTTCCTTTGTAGAGCCGCATACACCTTCTCCACGTGAACGAATGAGAACAGTTTCAAACCTGAAACACATTGGAGTTCCCGTATTTATAGCGGTGCGCCCCATTTTGCCACACATTCCTGATTCAGAATACGAATGCCTTGCGATTGAAGGAATACAGGCAGGTAGCGACGGATTTGTCTTAGGGCCTCTCTACGCCAATGATCGAGGGCAATTTGTTCGTTTTATTCCCCCAACTATACTCGAGACGGTTCCCCACCGGAAGAATGTCGTCTCGTGGTCTGCTCATACACCAACATGGACACGTTATGAAGACGAGGCGCGTCTTCACCGCTTGAGTGCAATGATTGAACGAAGAGGTGGAAGTGTGTTCATATCCTCGGCTGATGTGATGGCACTCATGAGTCAGAAATCATGTGTCTCACCACCACTCGTGATGGCCCTCTAATGTGGGGCGCAGAGAACTTCACACAATTTGTCTATTTTATAGTTGAAATACATTTGTGATATATGTAGGAATAACTGTCACTACTCTTTACAGGACATACACAAACAACAAAGACAAAACATTTAGGAGGAAAGCATGGATAGCAGAGTGAGAGCAACAACTCGAATAAGCAAAGAAACATATCCTCATCTGACAATTGGTGCATTCACCTTCAAGAGAGAGCCAACAGGACGTGTTGTGCTTGATGTCGATGTTGAGAGCGGAATGTATCCGCTCAGGCTCACACATGAGCAAACGTACATGCTTACACAGTGGCTTGACACGCATCAGGTGGAAGAAACAGACTAACAAAGAATAGTAAAAAGGAGAGCGGCAAGAAGAAATATTCTTGCCGCTCTCCTTTTATAAGTAGCGTCTGAGGCGTTCATCCTAGCCTCGCAATGGTGCACCGATGGAATAGAGATGCTGTAGTATCTCTTTGAGAGACGTGGGTATGTTCGTCTCATGGTAAGAGATATCATGCGCTTGACAGAACGGTTTAATAATCTGCTGCGCTTGCTTCAACTTGTTACGAGGCATACTTGGGAAGAGATGGTGTTCGATCTGGTAGTTCAAGCCGCCATATACAAAGTCGGTTATTGGATTGGCATGAATGTTACGAGCGGTAAGTACTTGGCGATGCAAGAAATCCATCGTACTTTCCTTCTCAAGCACCGGCATCCCTTTGTGGTTTGGTGCAAAGATCGAGCCAAGGTACAGACCAGTAAGTGCTTGATGCACAACAATAAAGATGATTGCCTGCCACCACACAAAACGCGAGAAGATCACGGCAAAGTACAACGCGAAATGAGCAATCATCAGTATCCATTCGAGAAAATGATACTTTGCTCGCATGTGCAAGAGGAAATCGACACTATTGTATTGCAGTCCAAGTGAGACCGTCATCAATGCAGGGAGAAAAATGGTTGCTTGATGTTTTACCAAAAACTGTCTGAATTTTCCCATTCCGGCAAGGTCTTCTGTCCCTGTAAATTCCAGGAAAGGTATTTCAATATCGGGATCCATATCTACATGATTTGGGTTACTATGGTGCGCGTTGTGTTTATCAAGCCACCAGGCGTAACTCATGCCGACTATGAGGTTTCCACCTATAAGTACCAGGAGATCGTGTTTCCACGACTCATTGAACATCTGCCGATGCCCTGCTTCGTGACCAAGCAATCCAATTTGTGTAAAGACAAATGCGAGGTAGACAGCGTTCAGAAGTTGTAACCAAAAGTTGTTGACGACAAAGAGAAAAGCTACTCCCAAAACGAGTAAGCCTAAAAGCAAGGCAATACGCCATGTATAATAGGTGGGTTGTTTCTCCAAAAACCCTTTTTTCTTTAAAATCTGTTTTAATTCGGCATATTCGTTAGCTGTTGCCGTCTGCGAGGAACGTATCGTCTGCTGTACTACATCAGTGTCTGGGGAGACAGAGGCAGTAAGCACTATATTATTCATGTCTAACTCTTTCTTATTTTCGGATTAAATGCTTTATGTAGTCAGAGAAATATTGCTAAAGACACTTTTTCTTTCGCAAGAGAGCTTCCTGACTATAGTAATGCTGACAACATAGAGGAATGTAGTGAATGAGAGAAGAGTATTTGTTGTGAATTGTTCACACTGGCGCTCCAGGAAAGGAGAACAGCACAAAATCTCTTACATATGTACACACATCGTTTTAAAAGCTGTACTGAATATAAGAGAAGAATTGAAGCTATTTTGTTTCAATTTATGATGAAAATAAATACTGGTATGTTCACTGCAAAAAGTGGTTCGTCAGGGGTTAGACAACAGTTGCAACGCGCATATAGTCCGCAAAGTTATTCAAGGCGGTCTGTCCGACGGGTCGTCCAGGATGTTCGCCGCGATAAAGGGCTAATAACTGCTGTATGAGGGGGTAGTATTGTTCAGGTAATGTGGCAAGTCCCCAAACGCCGCCCGCATCTTTAGAAAGGATTACGCCTTTGTGCAAATACGCGAGGGTACGGCAGGCGTTCAATACAAAGGAAATGGGGTCATGAAGCGGATGTTCCTGTGCTATCTGAACCTTTTCGACGAGAGTAGCGCGAAATTCTTGTTCTGGCACATGAGGAAGAGCCTTTGTAATAGACTCGCCCTCGAGGCAAATACCATACGAATGTAGAATCGTGAGGATGATTGTGAGATCTGGTTCATGCTCACCGCCATCATTCCAGTGTTTCCAGGTACCGCTACGCAGGTCCTGCTGATAGCGGTCTCGCTCCATTTCGTTGTAGTGAAAGTCATAGGGTAGGGGGTGCTGGAAAGGGAAGATATCTTGCTCAACAAGAAAATAGATATCAATTGGACAAGGCATCTTGGAAATTCTTAAAAGTAGTGCAATGCTAGTCCGCTTAACTTCCAAGTTCATGGGTCGTTGCACCACCACAACGATATTGATATTGCTTCGTGTTGGGGTAAAACCTCCTAACGCAAGTGAGCCATGAAGATACATACCAACGAAGTTTTCCCCCAGTAATCGTTGTAGTTCTACACACAGGGTATTCACCTCGGATTGTATGACCTTCGAACAAGTTGCCCAGGTATATTGCCCCACGCACTTACCCTTCTTGCTTTTCCACGTCGAGCTTCCTTTGTTTCTCGTTTAATAAGTCGAGGTGGGTATATGCATCATGGCGTGTGTCAAACGACTTGACAATATGGTCAGCGGGTCCCGGCCTTTTATCATCAGATGCACGCTCTCGGATCACGAAAACTTGCTCTGTGATACGTTGGACATAATAGCGCTCTTCCGTTACCGTACTCCTTCCGCTATTTTCTGATACAGGGGATTTCGATAGTTTATGCTTGTTCATTACACCTTTATTCCAGTATGTACAACTTCGCGCTCATCGTTATTATCAACTTTTGCTGTGTCAAGGTTAACCTTGGCTGAGAGGACGGCATCAAGTTTCGCCCTATCAAGCATAGCATCGTCCAAATTTACTCCTAGCAGGTTTGCTTTTCTGAGATCGGCTTCTTTTAGGTTCACACGGCAAAAGATGGCATTCCGTAGATCGGCCCAGTTGAATAAGGCTCTAGAGCAGTTGGCATCGCTCAAATCAGCATGTCTCAGATCGGTATTACGTAAGTCTGCTTCGTGCAGGTCAGTCCCGCGTAGATCCGTTTCGTACAGATTAGCCTCGGTAAGATCAGCCCTGTGAAGATCGAAGCCACGCAGGTCACTTGCGTGAAGGTCGGCTCCATGCAAGTCAGGCTCGAACGCTCGTACCTCTGAATATTCGCGGCGCCACTTATTCCACAATGTTTTTCCTGATGCAAGAATATCAAGTTGACGTTGATCTGCCATAAAATTCACTCCCTTGTTTAGTATAACTTATTTGTATCTGTATGAAAACATGGGAAAAGAAGAGGTTTACACTCTATCACGGAATATGTTTCGTTTCCTCTCATGTGCTCGCTTCTCAGCATTAGTGCGATACATCAAATATCCGAACACGCACACAACGACAACAATGGCAAGTAGTAACAAGATAAATGGTGGCACAATGCACTCCTTATAGTATTTTTTTACGTTCTACAACACGCGTTATACTCGTAACGGCATCCTACAGCATCTTACAGTATCCTATAGCATGCAAACAAAGAAAGCAGGTAGAACTGTACTAGCCATCAACACTTCCATGTAAAGAATTGAGAATTCACAGGTATATGAACCATAGTATTCCCATGCTGGAGAGGTGCGTTGAGTAATATCTTTTATACGAGGGACACAACTTATGAGAGGATGTAGAAGACTCTATAAGTATACACTATTTTTTAGCAATATACAATATTGCGCATTCCCTCATGTAAAATGTTACTGAACGGGGTACACTTCCCTCAAAAGAAAATGTTACTGAGGGGAGCGTCCAATGCCGCAAGAAGAGAAGATGACGATCA
>JAABUZ0100001604.1_pt1 | contig 42012 bp, 38 predicted proteins | sample 5562091 | NCBI WGS metagenome assembly JAABUZ01 (sample SAMN12813069, study PRJNA571459) | rock metagenome | isolation source: Antarctica rocks | place: Antarctica: Victoria Land, Linnaeus Terrace sud | collected 2015-12-21
ATTTATTAAGTATGAATGGATTGAGATAGAGGCTTATAAATCCTGGTCAACTTTTGTGGCATCTGTCGAGAAAATTTTAAGAGAATTTGGCAGAAATTATGTAATTAATTTTGTTTAACTACTTACGTGTTTCTGGATGGGTTAAACCATTGGTCATCACACCAACAGGCACCATTATCAGCGGTCATCGACGCTGGAAATCTGTATTGACGTTGGGGTGGGAGAGCCTCCTTGTGGAGACGAGGGAGTTTCCTGACGAGTTGGCGGAACTGGAGGCGTTGCTGCTAGAGAACGCTAGCAGGCTCAAATCCACTGAGCAGAAGGTTCGGGAAGGGGAAGCGTGGTCACACATTGAAAGGCATCGAGCCAAACAGCGACAACAACAGGCAGCTGCTGCAACCAATCAGAAACTAGGCAGAACTAGCGAAAAGACGCTTCAGGAAAATTTTCCTGAAGCGTCTAAAGGACAAACTCGTGACGCTCTAGCACATCGAGTTGGCCTGGGTTCAGGTCGCACTTACCAGAAGGCTGCCAAGGTCGTCACCCAGATTGATGAGGATACAAACCTTGGACACCTAGAAGTAGCCCAAGTACTCCGCAAGGTACTTAACGAGCAAAGCGTAGATGCCGCACATGCGCTGCTCAAGAAGACTCCTGAAGAACTCCAGGCTTTAGCCAAACTTATAATCAGTGGCGAAGCCAAATCTACAAGACTTGCGGTAAAAATGATCAACCAAAACAACTCCTCTGGTGACAACAACGCAGATTCCACCGCCCCATCTAAACCAAGCCTTGCCGGGTTCTCGGTAGGCGACTGGGTTGAGGTCAGCGAGCATGCGTTCGCCAAGACATACATTAGTCGAAGAGGCCGAGTCGAGCAGATTTTGGCTTCTGTGCAACAAATCTCTGTCAGCATTGAAGGTGTGGGCGACAAAGTTAGATTCTCACCACACGAGTTGAATTTGTTGGTCAGAGCCGCGCCGCAAAATCCAGCCCATATAGGCTCAATCGTTTTTGTCTCCATAGATCGCCATGAAGCTGCCTCGCCCCATGAGAAGAGGTGGAACGGTTTCTGGGGTAAGGTCACGCAGCTTGGAGAAATGGGTAGCCTGACAGTTGATGTAGGCAAGGAATCATTACAACTGTTCCCCCGTGATCTAAAGCCGATTGATGCTCCCGACAGCGAATTGCGTTCGGTAGTAGAGCGGGTTCTGCGGTTACGCGGGTTTGAACTGGATGAGATTGAATCAAGAATGCTGGAGGTATTCCAGAGACGGGAATGGTTTACAAGCCGCCAGCTAAAATACCTGGATTTCCTCGAAAAGTTTTATCTCTACACAAACTCGCACGAAACCAACGGGCATCAATTGGTTCAGTTCAGGGGGCGCTGACGCTTTTTACTGCATATCTTGACGCAGCTCAAAGAAGAAAGCCCAACTTTTTCCAGAGTCAACAATAGATTGCTATGCACCACTTCACTACAACCTCAAATCCAGAAGCGCCAGACACCTCATAGATAAAGGCATCTGACGCTTCAGTCTCACGGGAGCCGGGACAGACAATTCCTCGTCCACTAATTCAGAAATGGGGAATGTACCCTCATAGATTAATAACCACTAGGGGAACCTTCCCCGCGTGGGTCAGCTGCCCCTTCTAATGAGCCGTCAGGTTTGACGATGATCACGTTAGCATTGCCCCAGGGAAACTGCTCGTCAATCTGATGTCCACGGCGACGTAGTTCTTCAAGCGTGGCAGTGTCCAGACCAAAGGGTTCCACCCTCAGCTTTTCAGGCAGCCATTGATGATGAACGCGGGGGGCAGAAACAGCTGCACCCGCATCCATGCCGTATTCCAACACGTTGAGAACGATTTGCAGCACGGTGGTAATAATGGTGCTGCCGCCGGGAGAGCCAGCTGCCATGCGTAGACGATTGTTTTGGGTCACAATCGTTGGTGTCATGCTGGATAAAGGGGTTTTGCGTGGTGCGATCGCATTAGCGTCTCCACCTACTAGACCATAGATGTTGGGCACATCTGGAGCCGTCGCAAAGTCATCCATCTCGTCGTTCAGCAGGATGCCAGTGCCAGGAACTACCACACCGGAACCAAAGCTGTTGTTAACAGTAAAAGTGAGGCTAACAGCATTACGCTGTTGATCCACAACTGTAATATGGCTGGTGTCAGGGGATTCAGCTTTGCTACGCTGTAGTGTTTCCCTGTCCACTGGCTTCACCTCGCTTGACGGTCTAGCCCTATTCATACGGATTTCCTGACGCCGCATCAAGGCATAGGCGCGGCTGGTGAGTGCCGCAACTGGGACTTTGACAAAATCCGGATCACCCAGATACTTAGAGCGATCAGCGTAGGCAATCTTCATTGCTTCTACTAGTAGATGCAGAGCATCAGGATTGTGCCATCCTAAGGATTTGAGGTTGGTGTCACCGATAATGTTGAGAATTTCCAATAGGTGTACACCCCCAGATGAGGGTGGCGGCATAGAGCAGATACGGGCTTGGCGGAAAGTGCCACACAGGGGAGTTCGCCAGACAGGTTTGTAGGATTTAAGGTCTTCTAAGGTAATTAGACCCCCGTTTGAAGCCATGTCAGATGCGATCGCACGGGCAATATCGCCTGTGTAAAAACTTTGTGGAGCAAGAGCGATCGCCTGTAAACTCCGTGCCAAATCCCGCTGCACCAGCCTATCTCCTGGCTCATACATTGTCCCGTTGTGAGTGAAGATTTGACGAGCAGCTGGGTTATTTAAAATTACTTCCTTTCGACGTTGGGCTACCCTGACAAAGCCCTCTTTGACAACAAACCCATCTTGAGCGAGGTGAATAGATGGTGCGACTACGGTTTGCCAGGGCAGGCGTCCATACTGACGCTGGATTTGATAAAGCCCAGCCACTGTACCAGGCACCCCCACTGCTAGATAGCCATTAACGCTAGCTAACGTGCGTACCTTTCCTTGTGCATCGAGGTACATATTCCGTGTGGCTCGCAACGGGGCGCGTTCGCGGAAGTCAAACGCCTTCATTTCACCCGTTTGCGACTGGTGCAGCAGCAAAAAGCCACCGCCACCAATTCCAGCTGCAAAAGGTTCCACGACTGAAATAGCAAAAGTCGTTGCCACCGCCGCATCCACAGCATTACCACCTTGGCGCAACATCGATTGCCCCGCCTCACTTGCTAGGGGCTCGGCTGAAACGACCATGCCCTTTTTACTCCGCAGCGGCTGTACAAAGGCAGAGTTAGCAGGCTCCTGCCACCCAAACAGGTTTACACAAACAAAAACAGCAACCGCACCAACTATCCTCCCCATCTCCCCCTCTCCCCATCTCCCCCTCTCCCCAGGCGGGCACAAGGGCGGGCACAAGGCACCGCCCCTACTACTTTTTACTAACAAACACAAACCCTCTTGTCTTACCTGACGCTGAATCCATTGTTGCCATTGCCTGCCAGATGTCTGCTGCCTTTACCCAGACTGGCGGGTACTTGTAGCGTGAAACGTCGAGAATTAAAAACCGATCTGTCTGCTCGTTGTAGGCAGCTATTGGCGAGATATGACCTCCTTTTTCCTCACCTATTACTTTACGTAAGTAGTTGACCAAGACAAAATTATTCGGTTCTTTCAAATTTTCTACTGTCCGCTGGCGAAAATCTTCTAGACTGGTGTCTGTACTGTGGTATACCTTCACCTTAACGGGGTAGCTTGCTAATAGTTGACCCAACTGATCTAGGGTCATACCCCGATGAGCTACAATTTCAGGGGCTAGGACTTTTCGGGTTTGTTCGTTGTTAAAGAAGTTCTCCTGGGTAAATACATGGTAAGGAGAATATTCAGGTGCTACAGGTGCGGGAATCGACAACGCATTCAGCACCATCACCATACTGGCAACCCCACAATAGGCTTGGTTGTTTTGGGTGACGAACTGCGTACTGAGAGGCCAGTAGGCTTTTCGGGCAATGCTATCAAGTAATAATTGCTCTCCTTGTGCTGAGCTGAAGTTAATCAGGTTACGGGGGAGAGTCAGCGTCTGGGCTAGGACACTTCCACTGGTAACATACATGCTCAGAATCAAAGCCCTTAGAGGTATGGTGATAGTTTTTAGTCCACGAGTCTGCATAAATGTCACCTGTTCAAAAAGCTGTCCTTCACCAAACCCTTAGAGGCGCGAAACTCCCGCACCACGTCTTTGACGTCACGCAGTTCACCTTCAACTAGGTAGTTTAAGCGTCGCATTTCGTCTGCCGAAATTAGTCCGCCCAGTTGCTGGAGTGCTTGGCGTAGCTTTGGGTATTTTGCCAAAGTCTGCTGGCGCACGACGGGAGCCGCTTCATAAGGGGGAAAATATTGCAAATCATCCTTTAGCACGAATAAACCCAATCGGGCAATCTGTCCATCAGTAGAATTACCCCCTACCACGTCTACTTGCTTCTGGATCAGCGCCCGGTATATTAGCCCCAAATCCATTACCCGGGGCGATTCGCCAAACCGCAGCCCATAAGTTTTGGCTAATCCTGGAAACCCATCTGGGCGTTCAACGAACTCATAGCCAAAACCTGCACGCCACTGGGGAGTATAATGGGCAGCTTGAGAGAGGGTTTGGAGATTCAAACGCCGTGCATCCTCACCACGAATAACCATGGCGAAGGAGTTGTTGAAGCCTAATGGCTCAGTCACCTCCAGTTTGAACTGCTTGGCGTAGTCTTGTTTCACCTGCTGGTATACAGTCTTGGGATTACCGATAGTCTTTTGCTTCAGGACGGCAGTGAATGCTGTTCCTGTGTATTCAACATAGGCATCGAGCTTCCCAGCGAGTAGCGCTTCATGGCAGACGAACGTGCCACCTAAGTGAAGGCGGCGAGCCACTTTTACGCCGGTAGTTGCTTCGATCTGCTGCGCTAGGAGTTCCCCCAGAACGTCTTGCTCTGTAAAATTTTTTGAGCCAACGACAATATCGCCGCCGCCGCTACTTGAACCGTTGGGGTTGCAGCTGGCGATCGCTATAACTAAGGTTAAGCTAAGAATGCATAGGGCAAAAAATCTTTTCATTTTTGCTTTGCCCTTCCCCTAGAAGTGAGGCGACGCTCAAGCCAACCAAGGGCGAAGTCTGCCAACACAGCAATCACCGCCGCTGGAACTGCGCCCGCAAGTAGCAGCTGATTATTCACATTCGAGATGCCCTGAAAAATGAACACCCCGAGTCCTCCAGCGCCAATCGCGGCAGCAATGGTAGCAATACCAATAGCAATTACCGTCGCCACGCGGACGCCTGCTAGGATAACGCCTAGTGCCAGTGGAATCTCGACCTGAAACAGTAGCTGTTGGTCTGTCATACCCATGCCTCGACCAGCCTCACGGATGGCTGGATCAACCCCGGTGATGCCGGTGTAGGTATTGCGAATGATCGGCAGGAGGGAATACAGGGTGAGGGCTACAATTGCTGGGATAATACCAATTCCCCCGATTACCGGCACGGGGATGAGCAAGCCAAATAGCGCCAGGCTAGGAATAGTTTGGAGAACATTGGCAATGCCCAGAATCGGTTGGCGTAGATTTGTTCGGCGCGTTACTAGGATACCCAACGGGATGCCTACGAGTGTGGCGATCGCTATGGCAATGCCCACCAGGAGCAAGTGTTCACCCGTGTGCTGAAGGATTTCTGGGCCATATCTTATCAGGAAAAAGTCACTCAAGTTCATTGGCTATCCTTGAGCGCTGCTTCCAAGGAGGGCAGACATTGCATGAAGGCACGCGCTTCTGGTTCTTGCGATCGGATAAATTCCTCTGGTGTTCCCAACACCACCAGGTGTCCTGCGTGCATCAGACCGATTCTCGATGCTAGAACAAATGCTTCCTGAATATCGTGGGTGACAAAGATCACCGTTTTACCCAATTCCTGTTGCAATCGGCGAAACTCGCGTTGAATTTCCAACCGCGTAATCGGGTCGAGTGCGCCAAATGGTTCATCCATCAACATCACGGGCGGGTCAGCTGCCAGCGCTCGTGCTACCCCCACTCGCTGCCGTTGCCCACCAGAAAGTTCATTGGGATAACGCTGGGCGAATTGCTCTGGATCTAAACCTACCAGATGTAAGAGTTCATGAACCCGCGATTTAATCTGCTTGGGTTTCCAACCCTCCAGGGATGGAACTAAGCCCACATTGCGCTCAATTGTGAAATGGGGGAATAAGCCGGTTTCTTGAATTACATAGCCAATCTGCCGCCGCAGTTTGATCGGGTCCCACTCAACTGTTGGCACTCCATTAAATAGCACTTCGCCTTCAGTGGGTGTGAACAGGCGATTGATTAGCTTCATGGTTGTCGTCTTGCCACTGCCGCTGCGTCCTAGTAACACGAGGGCTTCTCCCTTGTGGATGGTGAAATTCAGATTTGACACTAGGGCGCGGTGGTTCCGACTATAGGTGACATTGCGGAATTCAACGGCGATTTCGTTATCCTGCGGCATGGATGACTCTCAGGGGCGGCTAGCTTTAGTAGTTAGTAGTCAGTAGTCAGTAGTTAGTAGTCAGTAGTCAGTAGTCAGTAGTCAGTAGTCAGTATTAGTCAGAATTGGATAATAGCCCAACTCAGATAGACTGGAAACAACATTTATCCCCCAAGATAAGGCAATTTAGGTATGCGATATGGTACACATCACTCAAGCTGATACCCCTATTTTTCCGCCTAGTGACTTGTGGAGTGAGGAGCCGCCTTTGGAAACTTACCGCCATTTAAAACAGCTTATCCTACTATTAACCTGCTTAGAAAGATTGTGGCAAGACCGGCAGGACTTCTTTGCTGGGGGCAACATGACCATTTACTATAGCACCCGCCAACTCAAATCAGAAGACATGCGGGGGCCAGACTTTTTCGTAGTTTTAAATACAGAACGCCAGGAGCGAAAGAGTTGGGTGGTTTGGGCAGAAGACGGCAAGTATCCCAATTTCATTTTGGAGATTCTTTCAGATTCCACAGCCAAAAATGACAGAGGCTTAAAAAAACAGCTTTATCAAGATGTCTTCCGCACACCGGATTATTTTTGGTTTGACCCCTACACCTTAGAATTTGCTGGTTTCAAACTCACCTACCGCCGTTATGAGGAGATTTTTCCGAACGAGCAGGGATGGCGCTGGAGTGAGGAATTGCAGTTTTACTTGGGCATTGTGGGAGAACAGTTGCGGTTTTTCACACCCGTTGGGGAACTGGTTCCCACCCCGGAGGAAGCAGAGGCACAGGAACGCCAACGGGCAGAGCAAGCTGAAGCACAAGCCGACGTGGAAAGTCAACGGGCAGAGCAAGCTGAAGCACAAGCCGACGTGGAACGCCAACGGGCAGAGCGTCTACTGCGAAGGTTACAAGAGTTGGGGATTGAGCCAGATGATTTGAATCGGAGTTGAAGCACTCCCTTACGATCATGGCTGCAACTTCTGCGCCGTTCTCAGAATTTGCCCAGCTAAGATAGCTGCACCGAAGCCATTATCTATATTGACCACGCCTACTCCGGCAGCACAAGAGTTGAGCATTGTCAAGAGGGGAGCAAGGCCACCAAAATTGGCACCATAGCCGACACTGGTGGGAACCGCAATCACCGGACAATCTGCAAGACCGGCAACGACGCTGGGCAAGGCTCCTTCCATCCCTGCTACGACAATCAGCACAGATGAAGAGTCAATCACTTGCCGATTGTTCAGCAAGCGGTGGATACCGGCAACGCCAACATCCCAGAGGCGCTGTACCCGGAAGCCACATAGTTCTGCTGTAACAGATGCTTCCTCTGCGACTGGTAAATCAGCTGTGCCAGCACAGAGGATGCCAATGGTGCCGGGATACTGAGGTTCTATCGCAGTAGGAGCGATCGCACAAATCCGGGCACCTGGGTAGTAGTGGAGGTCAGGTATCCGCTCTTGCAGTTGGGCATAGACTGCCGGTTCAATGCGTGTCGCCATCACAACAGAGCCGCTTAAGCGCATCACTTCCATAATCTGAGCAATTTGGTCGGGAGTCTTCCCCTGACCCCAGATCACCTCTGGAAATCCAGTACGCAGGGTGCGATGATGGTCAATTCGGGCAAACTCGCCCACCGGCTCATAGGCGAAGTGCTTGAGTTTTTCCAATGCCACAGCTGGAGTAATGTTACCAGTGGCAACGGCTTCTAAGAGGGATTGTAGGGCTTCAGGTTGAGTCATAGTTACCAAACTTTCTAATTGGCTGTAATGCGGTAGATCCCTCCACTCCAGTCAGCTACGGTCAGCCCTTGCGCGTCCGCAAGAACGTCGAGTGGGTTGTTGAATCCCGTAGCGATTTGACTAACCAAGCCAGTGTCCGGATCAACCAAAACAATATCAGCGTAGCTTAATGAATATTGTCCACCCTGTATCGGGCCTTTATTCCAGCGGGATACGAAAGCCTTGCCTTGATATTGCTGGGGCAGTGCGAAACCTTTGTAGAAATCGAATCCATCAGCAGAGCTAGACGGACCAAGTCCATCTGGGTTAGCCGGGTCATGCACATTGTGGAATCTTGGATCTTGCGGATTAGTGTTGTCAAATGTGGTGGAATAGACCTGTTTAGAAGCATCAAAGAAGCCTGCTGCTGTGGCAGTCGGGTTATTCCTCCAATTGCTGTTAGGATAGCCATAGTCTGCCTGGTAGCTGACTCTGAAGAATTGATCTTCAACATCATCACTCAAGTCATCATCAAGTACATCATTAGGGTTAGGAATAATTTGACCATCGGCTGTTGAGTTGGCTCGGTTGTAGTTGTTGGTCATCCAGAGGTTGCCGCTGCCGTCGAATGCGAGCCCAAACGGATTTCTGGCTCCTGCCGAATGGACAATCAGCTGATTCTGTGCCGTCGAGGTGTAGGGAGCTGCGTTGGTGATAAAATCCTTATTAGCTAACAAGTTATTGTTCTCGTCACGCAACTGAGCGGCGTTGGGCAAGCTAGGTACTTGTGTCAAGTCCTGAATCCAAGCTATTGCACCGCCGTAGGAGGACTCCCCGAGGCTATCAGGGTTGGGTGGCTGTGTCTGCGTGTACATCCCATCAACCGTTCGAGTCCCGATCCCTACATAAAGCGTATTCCCCGAAATCTGAATATGATCGACTGCATGATCGCCTAGAGGTATGCCCTCCACGATATTCACTCTAGTCTCGCCATCTTCACCCCAGACGCCGTTACCGTTGTCATCCGTCAGGCGCACAAGCTTATCGTCAGAGATGAGATACATGGTGTTGCCATGAAAACCGATTCCCAGACCGTTGATGTTCACCGCTTTCTTCATATCGCTTAGTGTGCCAGTATTGATGTCATAGAAGAAGCTGAACACGCCTTTGTCCAGCGTGACGGCATAGAGACGCTGTTCCGAGTCGAAGGCCATCTGATTAATTCTGCTAGGATTGTTGCTATCAAAGAGCGATCCACTGATCAGATTGATCTGGAGATACTGCGTATGAGCAGGAGCAATGCTGACGGGCGTGTCCGCTTGGGAGGGAACTCCACTCATTAGCACTAGGAAGAATGCAAAAATTCCAACTAGTGTAATAACTATTAGACGGGTGCGTTTTTTAATGGTTGCGAATAAACGGATAAAAATTTGGCTCATATGGGTTTGTAGCAGAACTTATATAATATCAATCATACTCGTATCAGCAGTTTATCTTCGCCGGACTAATTGTTCGCCTAAGCAATAAGTTACGTTTTTTAATCAAATGAAAAAGAAGATTTTGTCCTGACACAAGATTGGGCAAAGCCTACGTTACGGGTAGGTTCATTCCTGCCCCCAAGAGTGATTGAGCTTTGATTTGTTAGCTTGAAGATCAGGAGGGACTAGACATGGCGGTGAATCAATCGCTGACGGAGCAACAGCCTATTGACGAGGCTAAGAGTGCGCCTATCCCGCCACTGGAGAGTGGCGATCGCCTATCTCGCCATGAATTCGAGCGGCGCTATGAAGTGATGCCCCAGATTAAGAAAGCGGAACTAGTTAAAGGAGTGGCTTACGTGGCGTCACCATTGCGCTTTGAGAGTCATGCTGAACCGCATAGTAGTCTGATTGGCTGGATGTGGACTTATCGGACTGCCACACCTGGTGTGAGACTGGGTGATAATGCAACGGTACGACTGGATTTGGATAATGAACCGCAGCCTGATGGGGTGTTATTCATTGATGAAAGCGTGGGGGGACAGGCGCGATTGAGTGAAGATGACTACATAGAGGGCGCACCGGAATTGGTGGTGGAAGTTGCGGCGAGTAGTGCGGCGTATGATTTGCACGACAAGAAGAAGGCATATCGACGCAACGGCGTGCAGGAGTACATAATCTGGCAGATATTTGAAAATAAGCTGGATTGGTTCAAGCTGAGTGAAGGCGAGTATATGCCGCTGGAACCGGGTGAAGCTGGGGTATTGCAAAGCCAGGTGTTGCCAGGGTTGTGGTTAGCGGTTCCGGCTTTGCTGGAAGGGGATATGGCGAGGGTTTTGGCGGTGTTGCAGTCGGGATTGAATTCTCCAGAACACGCTCAGTTTGTTAAGCGTCTTAAGGAGCAGTTGTAGAACCCTAACTAATTCTTACTCTTTCACAACTTTGATTTCGTAAATGTTCCAGAATACGCCGCCGAGGGCAGAGTATTTGATGCCTTGGAAGCGATCGCGCACTGCATCTAGACTCAGCGGATTTACCAAGTGAATAAAAGGCAACTCTTCTTGGGCGATTTGCTGAAATCGGTGATAAATCGCCTGGCGTTTGGCTTCATCCAATTCTTGAGCTCCGGCGATGAACAGGCGGTCAATTTCCCGCTCCCAGTCGGAAACTTCCCAGCCTTTTAAAGGAGGTTCTCCCGGTGATGGCCCTTGGTTAAATGTGTGTAACCCTCCCGAACTCGACCAGATATTGTTTGCGCTGTTAGGTTCAATTCCTCCTCCACCAAAACCCCCAAGGTAACAATCCCAATTACGCGAGGTAGAAAGCTTTTGGATCAAGGGGTTGAAGCTCAGAACCTGCAAATCAGCTTGAATACCAATCTTGCTCAGGTCTCGTTTGATCTGCGATGCCATGTCTACCCTGGTTTTCCTTTCTGAATTTGTTAACAGGGTAAATCGCACACCGTTGCCCTCGGCATCCAGGAGCTGTCCTTGGGGGTTGTATTTGAAGCCTGCTCCTAGCAGCAGTTGCTTGGCCTTTTCTGGATCGTAGTTGTAAACCTTTAATCCGTTTTTAGGAGAAAGGTAATACGGGCTTTTGACATAAATTGGTGAATTTTGTAATTCACCTAGTCCCCGAAAAGTATTTGTTTTCATGGTCTCACGGTCAAGGGCATAGGCGATCGCCTGCCTAAAAGCCACGGTATTGAACCAGCGAGACTTGATCGGATCTACCAGAGGCTGGTTTTTAGAGTTCCGAGCTTTATTGAGATTGAAAGCCAGAAAAGTTGTGGTTGATTCAGGTCCGCCGTTATAGATTTTAAAATGCCCCCGCTTTTCCTCTCGCTTCACCAACTGAAAAGCTTCAGGAGCCACTTCCAGAGTATCAAGCCCCCCTGAGCGAAAACTCACCAGCTGATTATCGGTTGACTCAATAATTTGCCAGACAATACGCTCAATGTAAGGTAAGGAATGCCCCTGAGCATCTTTACGCCAGTAGTGAGGGTTGCGGCGGAATATGACTCGCTGACTAGGTGAGTAGCTTTCCATTTGGTAGGGACCGTTGCCAATAATTTCTTTAGGATCAGTGCCTGTTCCCCACATCGAGAGAAACTTGGGGTTGCCGTCACCAGTGGTTCGGATGGATTCCCGCAAGGCGTGGGCTGGTAGTATTGGCAGTCCTCCTACGTTTCTAAGAAAGGGAGCGAATGGTTCCGGTACAGTAAATTCGACTCGACGCTGATCTAGTTTTGTCACCGTTGGGAAAGCACGGCTGGTGCCAATTCTCAGAATATCTTTGATATCTGTGGGAATCTTTTTATTGAGATAAATGTCCTGATACGTAAACACAACATCATCGACGGTGAGCGGCTCCCCATCTGACCACTTCAATCCCTGTCGCAGGGTAAAGACAAGCCGCTGCTTATCCTTCGAGATTTCCCAAGACTCAGCTAGAGCAGGCTCCAGTTCTCCAGTTAGGCCATTTTCCGTCAGCAATCCGTCGTAGATGTAGCCAAAAACGCTGTACGATGATTGATTTAGCGGAAAGTTAAAAGTTGAAGGCTGACCTAGAGCGGCAATAACTAATTGGGGAACCTGGGCGGCGCTAGTTTTGAATCGGGCTGGGTTGCAACTAGTGAGTGCGATCGCTGTTGTCAAGGCAAGCATTACTGGCAACCAACGACGCCAAATATCAGGAACAATATTAAAGTATCTCATAATTTTCATGTATTAAAAATTATCAAGATGCGGAGAAATATACAGTTTTTTCCAACTGAACGCTTACCATAGTTTATTCCTCAAAAAGCAAGACGACAGCGTAAGCTGCGATGCCCTCTTCCCGCCCGACTGGGCCTAATTTTTCGTTCGTGGTGGCTTTGATGCCTATTTGGTTGGGTTCTAATTCTAAGACACCGGCAAGGCGATCGCGCATTGTTGAGATATGCGGTTTCAATTTCGGACGCTCTGCCACCACTACGGAATCAATATTGCCTACCTGCCAGCCTTTATCCCGAACCAGCTGATTCACCTTAGATAGTAAAACTAGACTATCGGCTCCAGCCCACTGAGGATCTGTGGGGGGAAAGTAATGACCAATGTCTCCTAAACTCAGCGCTCCTAACATTGCATCCATAATCGCGTGAGTCAGCACATCAGCGTCACTATGACCCAGCAACCCCAGATCGTGGGAAATCTCCACCCCTCCCAGGATCAATGGGCGACCAGTACGCAACTGGTGGATATCGTAGCCGTTACCGATGCGGATGCGATTCATGATCAAAAACTCCTGAAAATGCAGTGGTTATTAGCTCCAAGCGGGGCGCTGTAGCAGAATTTATAAATAGAGCCAACTATGGCATAATTATTGGCAACTTTGAGATGGACTTTGCCGATGGGGAGATTCGCTACAAAACTAGTATTGACGTTCAAGGCGACAAACTCACCTCAGCCTGAGGCGAAACCCAACCAACCCGTGTCAGAGGGATGACGGAACTCCTACTTAGCTTTGACTGAACTCGTTGCAGGCAATCGCTCTCCCTCTAGCTAAAATCTAGACGAAATGAATGACGATGAAAACGAGACAATACCAACTCTACCCAATAGCTGGAGAGAAATTCATTCTGATACTATATATCAAACAGTGACTGGTCGGCAAGTGTCTTTTGGTAAAGAGCAAATCCAACTCGGAATCACCTACGACCAAGATGGTAAACATCTAAGAGCGATTGAAAAAGGTAGGGTGCCTTTTAAGGGAAATAATTATTATGAATTCCCCCTTTAAAAATCACAAATTTTGGCAGGAAATTGCGGAGATGTTAACGAAATTTGACGTAAATGCATTGGGGAGGGAACATTTAGAAGATTGCCATTATACAATAAGCGGTTATTGGGATGAAAACGATTTTTATCAAGAGATTACTTTCGGATGTCCCATAAGTGCAGAATTAGTAAGTAGTTCCCTTGGCATAACAGTAGGAGAGCCTGACAATTCTCACTGGCTTAAGTTTAAGTTTTTGCTCCTCGCTGACACATCTGCTGACTCAGGCAAGCCAGTAAGTGATGTTGAAAAAAGAATTGGTGAGTTGGTTCTCATTTTTGATTCAAATCTGGAATTCGTTGATGAGAACTGGCTGATAGATATCAAATCTCCTTTTGTTGTTGCCAAGTGTGGTCAAGATTTGAACCAGAACTTGCTCCCAGCTTCGGCGATCGCACAAATCGAAGGCTAGGCGTGATCGCGATCAGAGAAATCTGCTGGAGAGCAAGCCTAAGCTATGGAGATGAAATGAGTCTTCATATTGGGGCAAGAATTCCTGACTTTTTATATGACTCAGTGGTACAATTGATAGAGATGAAAGGATAAGTTGTCCAAAGCCAATTGGCACGTCACCGTTCGAACAAAAGTACTTAAAGCTGTTGTCAACCCCCAAGAAAGCTATGTCCGTTGAGCAGGAAACGCTGTATCCAAAGGGTTCGATTTGGGAACCTCCAACGCCTCCAACTGACTTAGTATTTGATGATGGAGAACCATTGGAAACCAACCGCCACCGGATTGCGATGAATGTCCTGATTCGGTCAGTTCAGCAAGCGCTAGCCTCGCGGTCGGATTTCTTTGCCGGAGGTAATATGTTTGTCTACTACAGCCGCAATCAAACAATGAACCGTGATTTTCGCGGGCCTGATTTTTTTGTGGTGCTAGAAGTTGATGGCAGCCGCGAACGACAAGGATGGGTCGTCTGGGAGGAAAATGGCCGCTATCCTGATGTGATCGTGGAATTACTTTCGCCAAGTACAGCAGCTGTTGATCGAGGTGTGAAAAAAGACCTGTATGAGCGAGTCTTCAGAACCCTGGATTACTTTGTCTTCGATCCGTTTAATCCCAACTCGCTGTCAGGGTGGCACCTTAACCTAGGTCGCGGCTACGAGCCTCTGCAAAGTAATGAACGAGGCTGGCTGTGGTGCGAGGCGTTGGGACTGTGGCTGGGGACTTGGGAAGGGATGATCGACCGGGAACCCCCGACTGAAACTTGTCAGTGGTTGCGCTTCTACGACCGCCAAGAGAATTTAGTCTTGCTACCGGAGGAAGCAGCTCAACAACGGGCAGAAGCAGCTGAAGCTAGAGCAGATATGCTGGCGGCTCGCTTGCGGGATCTAGGAGAAGAAACATGATCTGTGCAGTCCAACCTCACTCGTGTTGAGTTATCACGCGTTGCTATGGTACAGCTCCAGCTTCGGCAAATTCGAGTTCCCCCAGGACAGCGCGTGCAGTTAGAGAACATTAGCTGGACAGACTTTGAAGCTATTTTAGCCGAATTAGGAGAGCGCCGAGTCACGCGAATTGCTTACAGCGAGGGGATTGTAGAAATTCTGGCTCCGCTGCCAGAGCATGAAACCGCGAAGGTGCTTATTGGTGACTTTGTTAAAATTCTGCTTGATGAAATGGGGGTAGAATGGATTTCCCTCGGCTCGACCACCTTCAAGCAGCAGTTGATGGCAGCCGGGATTGAACCAGATGACTGCTTTTATATTCAGAATTGTGGGCGGATGGTGGGAGGCGATCGCTTGGATCTAGACGTTGATCCCCCCCCTGATTTGGCGATAGAGGTAGATTTGACTTCTAAGACCCAAATCAGTGCCTATGCAGGGTTGAGTGTACCAGAAGTTTGGTGCTATGACAGTGGCAAGCTGAAGATTAGCGTGTTGCGGGAGCGCAACTATGTCGATGCTAATGGGAGTCCAACCTTTCCCAATTTCCCCCTGGTTGAGGTGATTCCTCAATTCATCAAACGGGGTGAAACAGAGGTGATGAGTTCCGTCCGACGCGCATTTCAGGAGTGGGTGCGGGAACGGTTGAGCGGCTCGGACTGCTAAGAATCATCCGGCGCTTTTTTTCATCAGCGGTTCGACCTGACCCACCGCGCTTGTTTTTCGGGGACAAGATTTCAACCACAGTAATGACTTCGTCTGTGGCGATTTCCCTCACATCTAAGTAGCGTTCGTTTACGGCTTGGGGTATCGGTCATGTCACCTGTTCGGCACAATCAAGCGACTGTGGAACGATGACCAAAAGGTTGATTGTTCTAGATCCGGCTCCATTCCCGGAAACGGCGAGGGCATGGTTCAAACTCCCACTCAACCAGACGCATCAAGTATTCTACTGAATGACAGCAGTATTAGTCGGGACGTTGGGGCGGCAACTGCGACGTAGCAACAACTGTCGATGCAGGGCACACATCAGCTAGGGGTCTTCCACAATGGGTGCTTGCAAAACTTAGTGGCACTGCAAACTGCTTACAGTCGCTGGCTCCATTTAAAGCGCGGGAGCGGGTGCGATCACAGCATTGCTGCGATATCTGCCTTCCGTCCGCTCGCCAGCCAACCAATGCAGTGGGACAATGGAAAACACGGGCGATCGCCTGCTCCGAACTCAAGCGCCAACCATGAGCGAACCCCAGACTGAATTTGATAGCCCCTGGAAAGAGGTAATAGAACGCTACTTTGAAGACTTCATCCTTTTCTTTTTCCCGCAGGCTTATGGGGAGATCGAGTGGAGGCGGGGTTTTGAGTTCTTGGATAAAGAACTGCAACAAGTAGTGCGAAATGCCGAACTAGGGCGGCGTCTGGCCGATAAGCTAGTTAAGATTTGGCGCTCTGGTGGAGAAGAGGCTTGGGTCTTAATCCATATGGAAGTCCAGAGCCAGTCTGAAAGTGGCTTTGCCCAACGAATGTTTGTTTACCACTACCGCATCTATGACCGTGACAAACGGTCAGTCGCTTCAATAGCTGTCTTGGGTGACGAGCGATCAAGCTGGAGGCCGAATCAGTTTGGGTATGAACTCTGGGGAAGTGAGATCAGCTTCAAGTTTCCGGTCGTGAAGTTGCTAGACTACCAACAACAGTGGTCAGCGTTGGAGGTCAGCCAGAATCCCTTTGCTACAGTTGTCATGGCCCATTTGAAAGCAATAGCGACCCGCGACGATAGGTTAGAACGCTTTCAGTGGAAGCTGGCTCTGACCAGACGGTTGTACGAAAAAGGTTATCGGCGGGAGGATGTCATCAACCTCTTCGGATTCATAGACTGGGTGATGAGCCTCCCGGTCGAGTTAGAACAATTTCGGCAAGAAATACAACAATTAGAGGCAGAGCGAGGTATGCCATACATTACAAGTATAGAGAGAAGTGGTATTAGGCAAGGACTGTTAGAAGGCATTGAACTAGGCTTGAAGCTGAAATTTGGCAATGAGGGCAATAGTCTGTTACCGGAAATTTCCCAGATTTACGATGTGGAGCAATTGAGGGCGATTCTTGCCGGGCTTGGTACGGTGAACACCCTCTCGGAGCTGCGTCAAATCTATCAGCACTCGACCCCAGACTGAAGTCAGGTATTGATTCCTCAATTCATCAAACGGGGTGAAACAGAGGTGATGAGTTGCGTCCGACGCGCATTTCAGGGGTGGGTGCGGGAACAAAAGGTTGGTTGTTCTAGATACGGGTTCATTCCCGGAAACGGCGACGACTTTTGGTTTTCCCTAGATCCTTGGAATCCCGGTTGAGCGTTGTCGTCGTCGCCTGTAGCTTTAGCCTTTTGTGCCAGTCTTGTTGTTTGGGCAACTAAATATTCCATCTCATCCAAGTCTTGACGAATTTGTCCACTCAGCGGTGCATATAAGCTCACACTTCGACCCCTGTTGTGTTTATGGCTTTCAGAATGTGTGGTCGTGCATGCTCAGCCTCCACCAAATCAACACAGAAGGTCGGATCTATGTCTTATTCTTCCTCGTCCCTTTTCCGGTGAGTAGTAGTCGGGACGTTGAGGCGGCAACTGCGACGTAGCAACAACTGTCGGTCTGCTTAGGGGAGCGATTCGCCATTTCCATGTTGGTCGCGACGGAGCAAGTAATCCAAGATCCTATCCTGCCGCTCTAGAGAGGCATTGATGCTGGCTTGAGTGGCGTTGAAACTATCTAGAGCGCGGTCAGTTCGGTCAGAGAGCGCCGTGATTGTCTGGAAGGCTATATCAACGTCTTCACTAAGTTGGTCTAGCTGCTGTTGGGTGCGATCTTGCCGCTCCGCCAGCCGGTCTAGCTGCTGTTGGGTGCGATCTTGCCTCTCTGCTAGCCGGTCAATTTGGGCGTCTGTCGCTTCGGCACGTCTAGCAACTACCAGCAATATGTCTTTTACCGTTTCAAGGTCATTCTCAATCTGGTTTAGGCGATTACCGTTAGAGGCTGTCATAGTAACTCTGCTGCCGCATCTGCTTCGTCTTTCCCGATCTCCATATATTTTAGCAAGCAATAATCCTTATTTTTCAAGGCTGACAGCCGCTTAGCCCTGATTTTTCAACGTTTCTTATAGCAGCTAGGATTTTCGCTTTTGCTATCTCTACTCGAATCGGAGGATTATAGCCGCTGGTCAACAACGGGCAGAAGCAGCGAAAGCTAGAGCAGATATGCTGGCGGAGCGCTTGTGGGATCACAAGCGCTTGCGTGAAGGGATTTAGAGGGGTAGGATGTCAATTAATACAGGAGTTTCATTATGGCAAACTTAGGTCAAACTGCGGATATTGATACGACGATTGCGGCGCTACAGCAGGGAATTACAGCGATTCCAATTGAGCAGGCTATCTTAGTCCTCGAAAGCTGGGAGCAACAGCTAAGGGGGTTAAAGATTGCGGATGATTTGGGGGAACTGAAAGATGCACTTCGCAAACAAAAAAGTGCAGACGCTCTAGCTAATCTGCTAATCGATTTAAGTGAGGATACTGCTGGCGAACTGGCGATCGAAACTTCGGATGAGGTTGCGACTAAAGTGCGTCTTTTAGCCAGTCTGCTGACGCAAGCAGGTACCGCCTTGAGGGAATGAGTCTTTGACGGCAACCGATGAGAAAAAGATCGAGTCCTTTGACTGCGAACACTACTGTCCCACTACAAGAATGACAAAACTATCAGGTACAAGCCTTGGTCTGATAGACAGCTGAGACTGCTTAGGAGTGGGTGTCGGTGCAAACTGTGCTGTAGCTAAAAATACGTTATGTGTCTTTGTGTCCAGTGCCATAGTACGGGCTCCACGTTGGGTAACGACGCTGTTTACTATACTGAACTTGTTCTTGGAGTCTTCACGAACCACTGTCAGCGTCCCCTCACCATTCGAGCTGAAAGCTAGTTTGGTTTCCGGATCGAAGGCATTTGCATCCGCCCCACTTCCAATCGGCAGGGTAGCTATCAAACGTTCTTTCGCTGCGTCCACTATGGCCATCAGTCGATTGCGACAGCCGATGAATAGCCGTCGTTTCTGCCTGTCCATTGCGATGCCTGTTGGTTCCGAGCAGGGTGCTAGCGACAACTGCGCCTTCACTTTGAGGCTATTGGCATCCAAGGTCAACACTTGGTTTTTAGACTCCAGATTCACATAAATTTGCCCTAACCCATCAGCAACGGCAAATTCTGGCTGACCGCCCAATGGGATGCTGCCAACTACTTTGGCGTTACGAGCATCGAACACAGTCGCATTATTGCTCTCACCATTGAATGTAAACACATATTTGGAGAAAGGGTCGTAGACAATGGCATCCGGGTTTAAGCCAGTTTTAACCTGCGCCAACACTTGCAGTGTCTTCAGGTCAAAGATGGTGGCTGTCCCGAGGCGACCGTTGCTAGTAAAGCCGCGACCCAGTTCGGGGGCGATGGCGACGCCATGCACTCCAGGAGTGTCTTTTACCTCGCCCACCACTTGACCAGTATCCACATTCATTACCACTACTCGGTTTTCACGCGTGATATACAGGCGGCGCGCGGCGCTATCTAAAGTGAGATAATCCCACCTTCCTGATCCACCAAGAGCAATTTTTTTTATCAGGTGGTATCCCGGTGTTGGTGTTGCTGCTGTCGCCGTGATTCCCAAGGAGAGACAGGACAAGCAGTAGGTTAGGACGATTGCGGCAACTTTACCGATGCAATCAGTACCAGTGAGCATAGTTGTTTCCTACTTCATTACTAACTTACCTAGACAACTCTAGCCGCATTATTCAGCACGAGTTTAAGCTTCAATGAGGTTAGCAGAAGCTGCAAGTCGCTACTCTACAAAGTGTCAATATTTTTAGACTTTGGACATTGCTTCCGCTACGCGTCGGTGTCGTTCTAAGTCTATGAAATTAGGAACTATCGACCCTTTCTAGAAATTCAACAAAAGCCGATAAGTCTTGATTTAGTGCTACTGTACCTAGATAGTCGTCGTCGCCTGTAGCTTTAGCCTTTTGTGCCAGTCTTGTTGTTTGGGCAACTAAATATTCCATCTCATCCAAGTCTTGACGAATTTGTCCACTCAGCGGTGCATATAGGCTCACACTTCGACCCCTGTTGTGTTTATGGCTTTCAGAATGTGTGGTCGTGCATGCTCAGCCTCCACCAAATCAACACAGAAGGTCGGATCTATGTCCAGTAGATCTGCTACCGCGCGAAAGTAGTGCCGCTCGTCCAGTCCCCATACTGCCAAATCTACATCTGAGCGCTGGTGCATCCGCTTGAGATCGAGTAGAGAACCGAATAGAACTACCCGTTTAGCACCAAACTGTTGTTTGAGCAGTCTTGCGCCTTGTCGTGCCACTTCCCAACCGTATTGTTGCCGTAAGGCCAGTTCCTGCAATTCCGACTGATGTCTTGCTTTTGCAGTTGCCCGATAGACTGCCATCTGCTCAGGAGTAATGTTAAGTTTTCCCTTGTTCATTTTTGAACACTCAACCGCCGCGCATTCCCCGGCCTCGCTTGCAGGCCGGGGAATGCGACGGACAGGGTCTATCGGGTTAGGTAGACGACGGATGTATTCCCTCAAGATATGTGCCATTGATACCTTCTTCAAGTCAGCATAAGCCTGTAGCTTTTCATAATCTTCACAGTCTATACGAATTTTTAAAGTTTTATCTTTGACCATTGGAGGTACAAGTAGGGTACAATATCTCTATGACTGTAACCCGACGCGCTACTTACAGGCTCTACCCCACGGCAACCCAAGAGCAACAACTCTATGGGTGGCGTCGGTTGCACGCCTATCTCTACAACGCGGCGATTAGTAATCGAAGAACTCAGTACGAAAAGTTTGGTCAAACGGTAGATTACTTCCAGCAGCAAAATTGTTTGCCTGCTTTTAAGGAGGTTTGGCCTGAGTACCGAAATTTGGGTTCACATGCGTTACAGGCTACATTAAAGCGCGTTGATTTCGCTTATCTTCGGTTCTTTAAGGGATTAGGAGGGTATCCCAAATTCAAGTCCATCAGACATTACGGTGGCTGGAGTTATCCAGATAAAGCAGGCTGGAAGGCTCATACTACTGGCGATAATGGCTATCTAGATTTGTCCAACTTAGGACAAATTCAGATGAGGGGTAAAGCCAAGACCTGGGGAACGCCAACTACTTGCACTATCGTTCACAGGAATGGATTGTGGTATGCCAGTATCACAATTAATTGCGAACCAGAATCCAGGAAAATAGGAACTGGTTCAATCGGCATTGATTTTGGGACGAAGACAGCTGCTGCTATCTGGGATGGCGAAAAGGGTTCATTTATCGAGAATCCTAGATGGTTGCAGCAGACACTGCCCAAAATCAAGAAAGCTTCTCGCGATAAGCGCCGGAAACGAGCGCCCAATCATAAGAAGAAAATAAAAGCTTCTAGAAGATACAAGACAGCTCAGAATCAGGTAACCAAGCTTTATCGTCAAGCGGCAAACCTTCGTCAAAACTGGATTCATCACCAAGCGGCAGAAATTGTTAGCGGTAATAGCCTCGTCGCTTCGGAAAAACTAGAAGTTAAAAACATGACTCGGAAAGCTAAAAAGGGTAGTAAGAGAAAGCGTCAAAAAGCAGGACTCAACCGCTCTATTTTGGATGTGGGCTGGGGGATGCTGACTCAAGCTATTAAATACAAGTTGGCAGAAGGTGAGGGAGTCTTTGTGGAAATACCCACAAAGACTGTCAAGCCGTCTCAAACTTGTCCTAAATGTCTGCACCAACGCAAAAAAGAGTTGGGTGAACGTATTCATTTCTGTCAGGAGTGTAAATTCACTACTGATAGGGATTTAGCGTCCGCAGAAGTTATGCTTTCATGGGCAACCAATTCTGGGGCGTTTGGAACGAGCGTCCTTAGATGCAGAGCCTCAAGCTCTACCAAATCGACTAAAGAACGAAAGAACTGCGGCTCGATGCGGCAACTAGGGGCGAAGAAGCGTCAAAAACATCACTCTGCCGGTGGGGATTCAGAAACCCCACCCTCGCAAAGCAGGGTGGGGTAGTTCATTATTTCTATTGCGAGCGGCCGTTGGCAGATATCGCAGCTATTGCCAGATCGCCACAATCAAGCGACTATGGAACGATGACCAAAAGGTCGGTTAGTCTAGATGCGGGTCCATTCCCGGAAACGGCGAGGGCATGGTTCAAACGGTGAGTAGAATGTCCATCAGCCAGGGATCTTCCGCCACGGGTGCTTGCAAAACTTAGTGGCACTGCAAACTGCTTACAGTCGCTGGCTCCACTTGAAGCGCGGGAGCAGGGGCAAGGACGGAGCTTTCAATAGCTCTCTAAAATCCCCACAAGTATTCGTAATAAGTCTTCCAAATTGGCAGGAATAGTGTATATCTCTATGTCTTGAGTGATTTGTTTATTTGTCCGATCTAATTGCCCAAATATCCAGGTTGTTCCATTGGAAACGGCCCCTTGAAGTATTAGGGCTTCAGTTCTTGCCCACTGCTCTAAAGCAATCAGTTCTACTGCCAGTTGGGTAAAACCTCTATCAAGATCAGCTTTCTTCGCCTCTACGATTAATAGTTGACCCTCGCTACGCAAGAAGTAGTCGAGAGAACCTTTCAGTTGGTCTGTGACTACCATTGGATAAACGCAAGAAAGTTTGGCACTCGCTGTACGTGCGACTTCAAGCAGAATAGGGGCAATTAGGAATTCACGCCTAGCCATTTCACTAGTTAAGCTGATGAGAAGTCTGCTCTCCTCTATTTGTTCTTTTAGGGCAGACAGTCGCGTTAATTCTTTGATGGTACGGGGAAAATGAATGTGTGATTGCTGAAAACTGTACCCAAAATCTGCCAAAATATCTTCTGGCTCATACGGTAAGTCAAAATAATTGCTGAAAGTGTAAGAGCGATTGAAATCAATGATAGGTATTTTAGGCACGGCTAATTTCCTCAACTTTGACATTGAAACTTTGCCACTCTTGAACTATGAATCCAGCAGCTCCTGATTCAGGTACACAGCAGAGACGACGCTAATCACGTCGCCTCTTGATTTATTATTTTAATATCCATCCAGAGCTAGTAGCTCCAGCGGTGACTTGACGGTTCAGTCCAATCCCGTCTCCAGCTCGTTGCCCAGCTGCATAGCCATCGCTGGCGATTTGTGCTTTTGAGCGATAGGTGCTGGAACGAATGCAGAGATTGTTTTTACGTTTCCATAGTTCAATCGCCGCCGATTCTCGTTCATATGCTTGGCGGCATGCTAAGCCAGAGACAGAGACTATCTCTGATCTCGGCGAACTGGGTGCTGTTGGCAGCGATAGTCATAGCGATCGCGTTCATCACGCTGGCACCTCAAACTTGTCAGCATGAGTTGACTCCCCAATCTTGAGCGAATCGGCGTCCATGTTGCTAGTCTTGAGCAATCGCTCTCTTGCCGCATCTGCTTCGTCATTCCCGATATCTAGATATTTTAGCAAGCAATAAGCCCTTATTTTTCAAGGCTTACAGCCGCTTAGCCCTTATTTTTCAACTCTTATTGAGCATCCAGAGGCTACAAGGCTTATGCAAAACCAAGAAGACCCGACTGATTTTGTTTTTGTTGAAGATTAGGAGAATGAGGCACTACTTTATGCACATCTTGACTAGCCGCATATTAACGAAGCCGAGATGAAGGGGCTAGGGGGGGAGCAAGCCTGATTTGAGAAGTATTGGACGGAACAAAAGAAAACTAGGCTAATTCGCCTAGGTTTTTTTGGAATATTTGGGTTGTAGTTTTTTTCAAAAGTAATTAGACAAACTTGGTATCTGGGTTGAATGACTTCTGCTTCTTCAGTTTACGCTTCAGCATATAACCTGTACCTAAAGCACCGAAGGCCAATGTACCTAATGTTGAAGAAGGCTCAGGGACAGGTACTGATGGAGAGGGTTCAGGAACTGGAGCAATTATACTGCCGTTCCTGGCAGAGAATACATATCGGCCCGCTACATCGCTATTAAGAGAGTGGTTAATCAAACCAGTTGCCAGATTACTGTCAAGGAAAGAGCCAGGGGTTCCTGAGCCGGGCAACTCGAAGGACGTTCCTGGGTTACCACTACCGTTAGAGTAGCCCACATGAGCCGAGGTACCACCTAAACTCTTGTTGCCACCACTGGCGTCACCGGTTTCCCATTGAATTTTGTTGTAGTTGTATTCAATGTCGAAATTACCTGCCCCAGTGTCAGAGCGATCAATGAGTACAACTTGGAAGTCATTAAGCTTATCTGTATGGTTGCGATAATAGCCAACGTTAGGATAGTTCACACCGAATGCGTTATGACTATCCACAGTACCCTTACCGTAAGTTACAACCCCTGAACCCGAACAGATGTAGATTTGTTCGCCAGTGGCAGATGAACCTAACGAGGGTTATGTTTCAAACTATGGGATTAGTTCTCACATCTCTCCAAAGTCTTTCCCTGCCTAGCTTTAAAAGAAGCTTAGTGTTACCTCAGTTCTGTTTCCAACCGTAATTTCACTGGAAAAGTTGGCGCGACTTCTGCTTCTCGCTAAATACTTCAGTGAATGTACGGTGGTATAGAAGAGGGCTTGATGCTTTTATAAACAGTTGGTGTTTTGAACTATCTGTGACATAGAGCGATCGCATCCTTGGCACCGGCTGCATGTTGGTGGGCACGAATCACACTGCTATCAATGTGATGCAGGGAGGGAGCGTAGTGACCTGAACGCAGGGGTGGAAGTGTCAAAGTTGCACTTGCTCCATTTGAAGCGTGAAACCGGGTGCGATCTGGCTTTAGCTAGATATCTGCCAACGGCCGCTCGCTAGCCAATCAATGCAGTGGAAATTGAATCCACCCACAGACACCAGACACACCGGACACTCACCTCTGTATAAAACATTAAGGGCTGGACTGTACACTGTATATTCACTGAAATAATTTAGTGGTGAAGCGTAAACACAGCGAGATTTTTCAGTGAAATTTCGCTTGGATATATAGCAGAGGTAGCGTTAAGTTTATTTTGTAGTTTTGTTTGGTAATAGTATTTTGAAACCTGCGTTCTTCGGTCAATTAATCTTGGAACTGAAAGGTTCACATTTATAATCTATCAACGCATTCTATACTTCTCTATTGCAGAACTCTTTATCTCGACTATTCTGACTGCTTAAACCACTTAAAACCAAGCACAACATCATCAAATAATTAACCGCCTTTTCCGAATAACTGTCAAGTCCTCCAAAAAAACACTTTCAAAAATAACTAGTTTTTACATAGCACCTGGATAAAATATCTGCGTAATTTCACGGATATGTTTAGAGTATCTGATAAATTAAAATCGTATTTTTCCGGTAGATATCAATAATTTAATTTGCTAAAGTTGTGGATAGCTTAACAGTCAATCTGGTCATTTTAAAGTTATATGAATTTTGTTAAATATCCGTTCAATCCGTAAGAGATAACTGCAAAGAATTGCGTTTTTAGCAGAAAAGCAGCCATGTCAAACCGTAAACGAATCAAGGCTAATGAAAATATATACAAACAGATTTGGAAGCTATTTAGCGCCATGTTCAAGCGGTTAATAAATTGGCTTCTGCGCAGCCTACTTGTCATGGGTAGACGAGCCCGTCTTTCCAGGTCTGGTTTTGTGTTGCCAACAGTGGCAATGATGATACTAGTGGTTATGTTGCTGACCACAGCGATTATGGTTCGGTCTTTTGATCGGTCGAAAAACGCCAGTAATGTCAGGGTAAATCAGGTGGTACTCAATGCTGCTGCCCCAGCACTTGATCGGGCTAAGGCCAAAATAGAAGATGTATTAGCAAAACTGGCAGGGAAAATACCATCCGATCTAGACCTGAACACTTATTTTACTAATCAAACGTATACCCTCGGTGGTGAGACTCGTCTAGAAGTTGCTTTTGACATTAATAAAAACAACATAATCCAAAGCCAGCCTGGGACAACATATGTTTTAGAAAACGATGAAACTATAACCACGGCATGGAAATTTCCTGTTGATACAGATAACAATGGCAAGTTTGATAGCTATACTCTCTACGGCATCTACTACCGTAGTCCTAGCCGTGATACAACAACCGGAATTTTTAATCGGGCCAGAAATTCTCTTGAGGCAAGAACGCCACCGATGAGTGGTGGCACGATCAGTGGACAATGTCCGAGTGCGACTGGCACCAGCGCCAGTTTGGTAGGCAGCTCGAGTTGGTATAAAACAGGTGCCAATCTAGCGAAAAGTTTCTTTGTTTACACTGCCACAGTTCCGATTACCAGTCTTCCTAACAATCCTCCTTTTGGTACTACTAGTCAATACGAAAAATATATAGGCAATAAAGGCTTTTCGGCAATAGAATTTCAGCAAGACCGCATTCGGATTCCCCTACTCAATAATGTAGTTGTGTATAACGACGATGTGGAGGTCACACCTGGCCCTACTTTTCGTTTGAATGGACGGCTCGTTACTAACGGCAATTTGTTAGTTGGAAATTCTACTGGTAGTGGCGTTTACCTCTTTCAGGTTAGCAGTCCATATTCTTGTTACTACCAAGAGGAAAACAGCAAAATTGTCGTCGGCGGAAATGTCGCTGCTAATGGCCTCATTAAAGGGGACCCAGACTTGTCGAACTCAGTTAGTGTAGACCTGTTTAATGGAGTCGGAAACTCTCCGGGCCAAGACGGTATTAACAGCACCAACAAGTCTACGAATAACAAGCCATATGAGATAGCTTACAATTCTAATGCGTATGTTCAACGCGTCAACCGATTGGTAACTGCACAGTTGGCTAATTCCAATTCTACCGATCCATCTGACGTTCAGAAGCTAGTTAACGCCGTTCCCACTACTCAGCAGGCTGAGGAACGCAAAAAACAACTGGAAATATACTTTAGCAATCGCACCCGTCGCGTTCCCTTTTTCGAGGTTCCCTATGGCGGTAATGCGTTAGGTAGTTACGCTACAACTAGCCCTCTCCAAGGAAGTAATGACACTCTACGCCCCCCTGATGCGTGGATGTACCCCACAAACCCTAGCGATGGTAAAACGGGTACTGGCTACACTGGACTGACGCTGAAAACTGACCAACTGCAGGCAACAGAACCGCAAACAGAGAAACAGAACGGCACGGAAAATAAACTTGGCGATCGCGTCCAAGCGGGCAACAACCTACCAGCTCTTTGGTTTAATAATGGAGCGTTTGCTGGCGCGAACACTCAACAAAATATTTCAGGCGCTACCTGGACTCAGGGTCCGGGTTCACGCTACCGCCAAACTCATGTGCAAGCACTGGCTGACCTGGGTATTACAGACCGGGACGGCTTTTGGGAACAAGCTGCCGCAGCGAAACCTATCTCACAACTTGATAACAATGGAGGTTTGCGTCTGGTGACAGGGGCAGGAGTGTACCAGCGCAACTATTCTTTTCTCCCACCACCTACCTACGATAACCCTACGACTCCCACGCACGAAACTTCATTAACAACATATGACGACCCTGCGACTACTCCAATAGAACAGTACCCAATGGTATGGCCCGACTCAATGCCCATGTCACCGGGGTCTACAGTTTTCGATCAAGCAACTGGGGGGTGGATTCCACTACCTGCCACGCTACCAACCGTACCAACCTCTACCAATGACCCCTACACTCCTGACTCCTCTACTCCCAATTACGCGAAGGGAGATCTGCGGATGCGGGCGACGGCAGTCTATCACTACGCACAATCTACCTACGATCCAACCACCCCGGCTAATTATCAAACACCGATCGCCTGTGTCAGCAGCTACTACGACCCTAGCTCAATTGACTCCAGCAAGAACGTGACTACTTTTGCTGGAAAAACTCTGCCGTGGAATACAGACGTAAAGGGCAAATCGAACAATGGCATAGTTTACCAAGCTCCCACTACTACTGCCACCAGTATTACTAGCGTCAGTGGTCCAGACGCCAACACAGGCAAGTTTGATGCCACTGGAGCTCCTACGCCCCTACTGGGCAAGCTTTATTATCAAGCCAACTTGAAGTTCCCGAACGGACGCTTTGTTAATGAGCCACTACGCAATGCTCTGAAGGCAAAGGCCAGCGACCCAAACCATTACTTTACCCTGTCAGAGCAATCTGCGATTGACTCTACTATCTGTTCTCTGCAAATTTTGGACGGCACGCTCAGTCCCAGCACTACCCCCACACCCGGTGTAACCATACTCAATGGCGCAATTAGAGAAATCGCTTTTCTAGATGCGCGGCAGATTCAGGCAATTGACGAAGATGACCCAACTACCTATCCAGTAGAAACCTTCACAACTGATGGTAATCCAAACATACCAAATAGCTCTGCCAACCTAACCGGGAACTATGACCTCGACATTGAGCAGCGGCAGCCCTTAGAAATTCGCGCCACTGCGTTGGATATGAATTCGCTCCGACAACAGCAGATTACTGGTTCTAACGTAATAGCAACTAACTTATCAGGAACTTCAGAGTACTTAATGCCAAACAGCGGCATCATCTACGCCTCGCGGGATGACGCGCTGCCAGATTTAAGCGATAAAACTCTTGACAGCAAGAAAGTAAGTCCTACTGACTTCAAGCTTGACCCCACCCGTCGTCCTCACAGCATCCTGTTGACTAATGGCAGTAACCTATCGCGACCGCAGAATTTCAACCCAGCAGAGAAAGGTTTAATCTTAGCAACCAATTTGCCAGTTTACGTAAACGGTGACTTCAACATCCACACCCATCAAGAATTCACAAACCTTCTGGCTAATGACTGGAGCAACTTCTACAATCGTACGGTAAGCCAAATCGACCCTAACTTTGCCTGCCGCACGGGTGACCCCAGGCTTCCGAATTGCACACAGGGTGACCAATGGCGCTCAGCAACTGTCCTTGCAGATGCCGTCACTCTGCTTTCTAATGACTTCAAGTTTGGTTTCCGCAATGATGGAGACTACGACCTGAGAAATAATGATGGCAGCTGGGACTCAATCAACAAGCGACTGAAGAACGGCTTATGGAATAACAACTTCGTCACTAGCCGTAACTTCCAAGATAGTATCTATTCTGGAAATACAGCTACTACCAATGACGACAGTTCCTATTTCAACAACTTTGTCACGCCCATTCAACGACGGGTGAAGTTCCCAGAGTATGTAATGGAAATCTGCCGGAAACTACCTGTTTCGGAGTGTCAGGCAAATGACTGGGTGGTTGGCTTTGATATGAATGGGGATGCAGACTTGGAAGATCCAGTTACTACTTTTGACGCTAACGGGGACGGAGTAATAGATCAATATGATACAGAAAAAGTAATTAAAGCGAATCGGTTGGGTCAAGCTCTGGTTAAGGCAGGTAAAAATTCTGGTGCAAATAACATCCTAAGTGATGCGGAAGTACAGTGGTCTACCCAATTCGGAATTGGTAATAAGAGTCCCTTAGAGCGACTTGGAGCAGGTACCACTGCTAGAGCCGCCTTAGTCGCAGCAGACCAACGCTATGGCCGCCGGGTTGCCTTTGCAAGAACTCAATTCAACACACTTGTATTTACAGATATTGGTACTGCTCCCAACTTCAACGAGACTCCACAACCTTTAGGAGTAAGTTGTCCTCTAGATGCGAATGGTACCACGCCTCAACCTCAGAACAGTGGATGTCAATATCCTGGTAGCCCTGGTAGCTCTACTGCGACTGCTGGCACCCATTATGGCAATCCTGCAAATAATGCTCTCTGGTTTGGGACAACGAATAATACCAGTGGTAGACCCTTCTGTAAAGGTAGCAATAATCCTGCTGGCTCTGGCTGCACAAATGACGACAGAAGCTATGCCGCCAACAATCCACTATACTATCTCTCTCCTGAACAGGGCGGGAACAAGCTGATTTTGCCTCCTACTCCTGAGATCCCAGGTGTACCCAGCCTCAATATACCAGTTGGAAACCCTGCCTCTAGTTACACAATCTGCACGAAAAATGATGGTGCTAGCAATAACTATTCAAATAGTAGTAGTACTACCCTTGGGCTTAATTGTAATAGCACTGGTGCTTTTGGGGTAGTAGACCCAGCGATTGTTGGTTTTCTCGCTCTAAATCCCGATGCTTCTACGACTGATAACATTGTTTGGGCCACTCGAAGTGGGAGTAATGGTACATTTCCTACTCAAACTGCTGGACAAACAACAATCTTCACTAATAATCCTCCTACGTCTCCTCAAGCTGGCTATATCGTCAATGTTATTGATATAAACGGCGATTTTGCTGTGAATAATAACGACACGATCATCAAAATTAAGGGAAACCAAAATTCCGTATTTGTCTTTAGAAGCTCCGGCAGTAGTCTAGACTTTGGAAGCTCGTCCGGCTGTAGTACCTGTCACGGCGTTCAGCTAGTCTCAGATGGTGTTGATCCAAACAACGTTTTTTGGGCAATAAACTCTAATATGAAATGGAACGATGTCAATCCTGCTTTTCCTCATACACTAGCAGGTACTATTCTCAATAAAGGCACTGGAAGTCCCAAGTGGAATACTTTAATCGTTGCTGGTGGTCGGATTCTAGGTGTAAACGGTAAACCATCTACTAGTAACTTCAGCACCGATACTCGGGTCTATGCGACCGGTTCCATTGGCCAGCCGAGCTTAGTGCCAGTGCTGCAGATTCAGAACACGAATGGCACTCCTCCTACAAATCCTAATAACTCTTTCTATAACAACGTTGGGTTTACCAGGTGGATGATGAAAGCCACTAATACAACAACATTCAATTTAGCGGCTGCTGCCGGTGACACGCCTCCCCGTGCCAATTCCAGTACGTCACTTTATGAAAGCAATGGCGGCTTATATAACTTTGTTCGCTTCTTAGAGAATTGGACAACTTCCACTACCGCCAAGATTGGTGGTTCATTTATTCAGCTCAAGCGCAGCGCCTACGCGACGGCACCCTGGAGTAGTGTTTTTTCGAGCAGTCCTAGCGGAATTTTTAATGATCCGCTTTATTATCCGCAGGGGTATCGGGATTATTACCAGCTATTGGGCAACGGAGGTTATCTTCCATACTATGTTCCACCTGACCGGCAGTGGGGGTTTGATGTAGGGCTGCTGTCTCAGTCACCGGATTTATTCGCCCAAAAATTAACGGTAGCACCTACGAATCCTCCTAACGAGTTCTTCAGAGAAGTCGGTCGGGATGATCCTTGGATTCAAATCTTGCTGTGCGCTGCTCAAAAAGACAGCACAGGGAATTATTCCTCCTATGCAGTCGATACCGACCAGCGCCCACCAAGCTGTCCTGCGCTTCCCTACCCGTAGTCCTTGCTGACCTAGCTTGAAAACTTGTAATTAACCATGCTTCAACTTATGAAAAAAACTGGCTTGGCACAGACATGGCGATCGCTCCAGCAACTGCCGCCATCCCTGCCGCAGAATAGTCAATCCGGTTTCACTATTATTGAGTGCTTGATCGCTATAGTCATCGTTAGTATCCTGATGACGGCTCTCTCACCCGTAATCGTCCTCTCGGTTGCAACCCGGGTTCAATCTAGGCGGGTGGAGCTGGCAAGCCAAGCAGCCAGAGCTTACATCGATGGCGTCAGGAATGGGACGATTGATCCTCCAAGCAATACGATTTTGCTGAATAACTATTTGCAGCTGGATAACTTTGCCGGTGTTCTGCCACCTCCTACGGGAGCGGGAAGTTTGTCCTCTTGCCCGACTACAGCAGGCAATCAGTACTGCCAGAACAGCTCGACACCAGGCGCGACACCAAGTTTGTACTGCATTGATATTGATGGTGGTGGCTGTAATAACAGTATCACTTCTAAAGACCTAGTAATTCAGGCTTTTCGGAGTGTTACCTCCACTTCAACTGATGCCAACCAAGGCTACCTCCTGGGCATTCGGGTTTACCGGGCAGATGCTTTCAACGATAACGTGTCTCTAAGTCAGACAAAACCGCCAAACAACGCTACACCCCCTAAAAAGTTGATTTTCACTGGAGGGCTGGGCGATCGCAAAGCGCCTTTGGTGGAAATGACAACAGAGATTGTCACCCCTAAAACCAATTATGCAAGTTTCTGCGGTCGCTTGGGCGGTTGTTAATAAAGTTAACTAGGTTGATTGCAAGTTATTAGATTGCCCAATGTCTCTCAACAAAAGGGGAAGCAATAACATGATGGACACACTCAGATTGCTTATGAGCCGTCAGCTAAAGCGCTCCAAACTAGCTCAGACAACTAGCGGCTTCACTATGATTGAACTGATGGTTGCTATGGTTCTGGCAGTTCTTGTGATTACGCCTATGCTTACGTTCATGAACAACATCATGGACAACGACCGTAAGGAACAAGCCAAGGCAACCTCCGAGCAGGAAATCCAGTCAGCTCTTGACTACATTGATCAAGACTTAGAGCAGGCAGTCTACATCTATGACGCTGATGGATTGAATAACGTCTTAAATAGTAGCACTTCTGGGATTAAAGACCAAATACCACCTGTAGCAGCACCAGCAGCATCAGCAGCTAGTTGTGTTAACAATCCTCCAAATGACCTCTGCGTGCCCATTCTTGTCTTTTGGAAGCGTAAGTTTAGCCAGGGTGTCCTCTCTGTTCCTGGGAGTACCGTGAATAATGATACTTTTGTCTACTCCTTAGTTGCCTATTACCTAATCCAAGGTAACAACGCCAATGGAACTTGGTCTAAAACCGCTCGTATTGGCAGGTTTGAAATTCGAGATGGAGTTACAAATCCTGCTAATCCGACTAATGCTAATGGCACTCCTAACTACATTACACCTCTTAGTCCTGGTTTTAAGCTATTCGATTTAACCCTAACCGGTCAGGGTCTCAAGGACAAGATGGATCATTGGCAGAAAGACAGTCCAGCTTACACCGATTCTCCCTCTAATTTTATCCTAGTTGATTATATTGACCAAACCCAAAATACAACAGCGACTTGCCCCGCTAATACGCAACAGGTTCCTTCATCGACTTTAGCAGGCGGCTTCTATGCGTGTGTTGACTCATCTAAAACTTCGGCACAAATCTATATAAGAGGTAATGCCCTAGCTCGACTTACGACAGTAGCTACGGTTCCTACTTACAGTAATAGCCAATTTACCTATTTTCCAACCGCAAGTATTCAAATTCAAGGACGTGGTTTGTTAGGTGCTAATTGATTTGCCTCATATTTTAATTATAACGAAATTAGCAAATTGGAGGATAATATGAAAAACTTATTGATTCTATTAAAAATTTTGCAGCAATTTGATTTAAAAGCAGCGGCTGCAAAATTCAATGGAAGCCAGTGGTTGCGTGCGCCCTGGGCCAAATCGCTCCGCGTTGCGCTAGCGTCGCCGCAGGCATCGCCCTCGAAATCTAATGCTGGGTTTACCGTTATAGAACTTGTGATCGTGGTGTTAATAGTCGGCATTTTATCTGCGATCGCGGCTCCCGGCTGGTTTGCCTTTACCAACCGGCAACGAGTAAATAAAGCTAACGACGCCGTCTGGGGAGCACTACAGCAAGCCCAGCGAGAGGCGAAAAGGACCAAACTCAGCTACAGCGTCAGCTTCATACAAAACCCAGTTCCCCAGTTTGTTGTCTATCCAGCCAATCAAACCGGCAGCTGTACCCCAGCCCCAATCCCAGCCTTGTCAGACCCCCGATGGACTAATTTAGGTGATAGTGCACTCAAGCCAGGGCAAGTTTGGCTGTACACCAACATTGCCAATAACATTGCCAACAGTTGTACTGCATCAAACCAAGTCGATACTTCTGGAACCTCTTTGACAGCAACGGCAAAAACGATCACTTTTGATTACACGGGTGCTTTACCACCTACATCCAAAACGGGTTTAAAAGTCGTGGTAGCTCAAGCCAAACCTGGAACTTCTCCACCGCCTGCTCTAGACCCTAGTGTATTGAAACGATGCGTCATTGTGCAAACTCTCATCGGGGGAATCCAAACATCGACAGACCCTAATGTTTGCAATTAATTAAACAATTAAGTGAAAATACGGTGATTAACTAACTTGAGTAAGATTAATTAAATATTGTGTAAATATACGGTAAACTACGCAAAGATAGCTCCAATTTAATACACTGACCTGTGTTCTGTGTCTAGCTGATGCCGAGCCAGGTATTTAATCGCTCCAACCACGAATTCACACTAATTGAGGCAATAATAGTCATTCTCATAATCGGGATTCTCAGTGCGATCGCAGTCTTCAGCTAGTTGTCTTTTCTCAATGCCCAGTGCCTCCATACTGCTTTTCTTTAGTGTCACGACCACAAAAATGAGGCTCATGACAAGTCCCAGTCCCATAGTCATAATTATGGCAAAACCGTCGCAGCCTCACTATATTTTTGTCGCTTAGGGAGAAGAGGGAGCAGGAGAAGCTTTACAGCCCCTAGACTTTAAAACAAATTGGAAACTTTGTATTCCTTGTTTTCGAGGCAAGCTCGCAGCTTTCTGACGGTCTTCAGTTGCACCCTCAATCTCGCCGTCCTCATTAGGCTGATAGCGTGCTAGGGCGCGTTTATAATAGGCTTTAGGATAGTTGGGTTTGAGCCGAATCGCTTGAGTGAATTCTGCGATCGCTCCCTCAAAGTCTTTATGCTTAGCCTTGTCCAGACCTCGTTTGTAGAAATCCTCAGCGCTAACTTGAGTGACGAACGCCCAAGATTCCTTTGGTATCGACTGAGCATTAATCAAGGGAAGTGCTTTCCCTACAGTGAAGGCTACTCCCATAGCTGCGATGGTAAAATTTAATATAAGTATCATATCTATAATCATATCTGTACAGATATCCTGTCCAAAAATAGTAATGTCAATTCAGACAACTTACACACAGGCGTTAGACAACCTTGCTACCCTCCTCGATCAGGTAGCGGCTGACCGTGAAGTTGTGATTATCACTCGACGCGGAAAAGAGGATGTGGCAATGATTGCCGCAGACGAATTAAGTAGCCTTTTGGAGACGGTTCATCTGCTGAGATCGCCTAAAAATGCAGCACGGCTATTGGCAGCTCTAGCGGAGGCTGAAACTGAACCTAGTAAAGCGCAATCGATTGAAGATTTACGGCGGGAGTTAGGGCTTGAGTAAACAAGAGCAGGAAGCTGTCTTTCGCTCAGGTTTTCGAGAAGATTTGATCTATTGGGGCAAGCTTTCTCCGCATTGTTGCATAAGTTAGGGGAAGCTTCTCCAACTGAAATTGAGTCGGTTTTGGCTGAACGCGAAATGGTCGAACCAGAGTCAGAGTTAAGTTCTGGAATTATTACCCGTCTTCAACAACGAATAAATGAAAGCACAAAAATATAAAGCTCTTGTAACAGTGCATCTGCCCAAGCCTTGTCTTCTTCGTTGAGCTGTGGCACAGGTTCACCACTGTAGTGTAGTGCTAAATCAAATCCTGCCCGCTCGTACACCCTTGCCACGGGGAACGATGCCAGGGTCGAATCGAGTTTCTACAAAAGAATTTGATCCTAGCCGTAGATAGTGAGTTATACTAAGTGCAATAGCTAGCGCAAGTCAAAAATATGTCATCAGCAGAATCTCAAAGACAGTGGCGCGACCGCTCCCGTGCAGGACTAGTCCGTCATTGCACCTCCTGCCAGAAAACCCTACGCGCAGAATCAACCCGTGAGTTATGCAGGGCATGTTGGCTCAAGACCCCAGAGGGCAAAAAATATAATCGGATCAAGCAACAGTCACATAGGAAAAATCTTGTAGATAACAGTTGACATTTTGTAGATAGTCGGTTACAATACTGAAGATGAGGCAGACAAAGTTTATACCCTCATCCAAGGAGGTAAATGGTATCTGGCAACGGCAAGGAGAAGGACCCTAAAATTGGGGTTAACTTCGAGCCGCTTGACGACGAAACCCAGCAGATTCAAGACCGCTGGGTTCGTGAAGACGAGACAGGAAAACGGGAAATCTCCTACGGAGATGAACTCCGAGAAGAGTTAGGAATTGAAGAGGATGATGAGTCCGAATCTGACTAACAGCCTGTCTCCAAATTAGATAGAAGCCCCCAAGTAATAGTTGGGGGCTTTCCTGGATGCTGAAAGCCATTAATCAATCGTTCCCTAATAGGAGTTTAACTTATGTCCAGTATTGTTCACCCGTTTCACTACCAAATTTATAAACGTGAAGGCGTAAAGTGGTTTGTGATAGAAAAAGGTAGCGTTTTTTACAACCCTACGCCCAATCATATGCAGTTAGAAAATGTTGCACGTCAGTATGGTTCAACTGAAACTAAAATTATCGTTGAGCTATTCCGTATTAATGGTGGTAAGTCAGGTTACTATCTAGTAAACCTTAGAGATAAAAAGTATTACTACTGCGGCGCCAAGTGGGAAGATGTTAGAACAACTCTCCAAAACCTTGGGATTGGTCGAGCCGATCCAATTGAGAGTTAGATGCTCAATTTTTCAGTAATGGCTTGTACGCTCATATCAACAATACCATTAATCGAACTGAGTAATCTCTTCAATCTGTTGGGCGTTTTGCATGTTGGGAATCTGGTCAGCGGTAAGAACAACCACTTTGCGATCGCGCCAGATAGCGATCGCATCTCCTAATTTGCGATGGCGCTTTCACACCAGCACGAATTTTTTGATGCCGGGTGCTGATTTCGTCTTCAGTCATTTGCCTATCCTTTCCTCTCACTGCTGTGACTCGTTGCCATGCCTATTGCCACGCTGCTGCCCGAAAAGATAATCCAAGATCCGATCAATTCGAGCAATGGTCACATCGTGCTGCTCCATTGCTGCCAAAATCACCCTGCGGTCTGCTTCTGCGTCAATCGATGCCTGGTTCATCCTTGCCGTTAGCTGTGAGATAGCCTCGGCGTTTTTCTCTACCAGGTGCTCTATCCGATCTAGCCGGTCACTACTGCCGTTAGTCATTGCTGCATTCTCCAGCCTCAGGGTTGAAATTTTTTGCTGCCTGAAGCCCTCCTAGTCATTTTTAACATCGTTATATAGCTACCTCACTAAATGAATAACCTTTTAACCCCCTAGCTTCAACCATCCGAACAAGTCGCCTATCGTTAAGCGCAGGTCAGCTACCAAATTTGGAACAGGTAACACTTCCGCTGACTCCTGCAACAGTTCCGGTTGCTGCCCTGGGGGGTAGATCAGCACCGAGCGTTCGTCCGGGTCAATCAGCCACCCTAATCGGCTTCCTTGTCTGAGGCAGTGCAGGATATTTCCGGTCACTTTGGTCTGGCTCTGGTCTGGAGAAAGAATCTCGATCATCCAGTCTGGAGCCGCCTCGAAGACGTTGGCTACATCCCCATTCTCATCCAGGGGAATCCTCTCCCAGGCAAACACTGCTACATCTGGTATAATAGAACGTCCGCCAAAGGTACACCGCAATTCTGGGAAGGCTAGGGCAAGCTGCCGAACCTCAACCACCTCGTTAATCGCTGTAACCAGCTTCCCTTGTAACTTGCTGTGTTTTCCCTGGGGCATGGGCTTTTGGATAATTCGTCCGCCTATGTATTCACTAGCTGGTCGAGTTTCTGGTAACTTCAGAAACTCTGAGAGTGTGAGTGTTTTTGTCGGTAACTGTACCATTTGCTAGCCTCCTGTTAACAAGTCGGGGCGACGTTCGCGTGTTCTAGCTAATTGCTGCTCTCGACGCCACCGGGCAATTTCTGCATGATTGCCTGACAGCAATACCTCAGGCACCTTCCAGCCGCGAAACTCAGCTGGGCGGGTGTATTGGGGGTAGTCAAGCATTGACGCCTCGAAGCTCTCGGCTTTCAGCGACTCGACTTTGCCCACGGTTCCCGGTAACAGCCGCATCACACCATTGAGCAAGGCTAGCGCTGGAATTTCTCCACCCGTTAGGACAAAATCTCCCAAAGACACTTCCCGGGTGACTAAATGCAGCACCCGCTCATCCACCCCTTCGTAATGACCACAAATAACCACCAGCTGATCGTAACTAACGGTCAGTTCTTTTAATAGAGGCTGATTCAGAGTTTGACCTTGGGGCGTCATCAAAATCACTTCTCGCCGCGGTAAAACCGGCAGCGACTCCACAGCGGCAAAAATCGGTTCTGGTTTCATCAGCATCCCAACGCCGCCGCCGTAGGGTTCATCATCTACCCGCCGATGTTTATCAGTGGTAAAGTCCCGCGGATTGACTAGATGCACTTCGGCAATCTGTTTGGCTAAGGCTCTACCCAATAGTCCTGAACTTAGGTTAGAGGTGAAAAAGTCTGGAAACAGGGTAACAATATCAAATCGCACTTGAATTTAGAGGGGTCAGGTTCAAAAGTTTTTTTAATTGTTTAAATTATGTTTAAATGTTGTAACATCTTTTGAATAACTTATGCTCTAGGGTTAAGGACTTCTCGGCTACTGAGTAAGCCTCAGCAAATCTGCTTATCAGACTGACATACCTGAGGCTTAGGAGAAAAAGAAACAATGCAGCAATTAGAAGCTCAATCACTTGAAATGAGGACGCCCCAAGCCACTAAAACAGCCGTTCTGGTCATAGGTGGCGCAGAAGACAAAGTTCATGGACGTGAGATCCTGCACACTTTTTTTAGTCGTGCTGGGTCTACAGATGCTCACATAGCGATTATACCCTCTGCCTCCCGCGAACCAGCCATCACTGGTGGGCGGTACCTTAGCATCTTTCAAGAGATGGGTGCCAAGCAGGTTGATCTGTTGGACATTCGAGAGCGAGAACAGTGTGAGTCCCCCGAGATCCAGGCGTGCTTAGAAGCTTGTACTGCTGTATTTTGGACAGGCGGCGACCAACTACGGCTTTGTGCTGTATTGGCTGATACACCGGCGATGGAAACTATCCGGCAGCGGGTGCATCGGGGTGAGTTGACTCTGGCAGGCACCAGTGCAGGGGCGGCGGTGATGGGCCATCACATGATTGCTGGCGGCGGCAGTGGCGAGTCACCCAATCGTTCGCTGGTGGATCTGGCCACAGGGCTAGGCATTATACCAGAGGTAATTGTAGATCAACACTTTCAAAACCGCAACCGGATGGCACGATTAATCAGTGCGATCGCAGCTCATCCAGATCGGCTAGGCATTGGCATCGACGAAGATACTTGTGCAATGCTAGAGGGCGATGCTCTGTTGCAAGTGATGGGCAAAGGCACAGTAACTATCGTCGATCCAGGGGAAGTGTCCTACACCAACCAGCCGGTCGTGGGAGCAACTGACCCAATAAGTATCTATAATTTACGGCTTCATATCCTCAGCCACGGCGATCGCTACCATTTGCACCAGCGAACTGTTTTGGCTCCCGTTGGGCTTCCTGGCTAAATACAGCAGACCGTTAGCTTAGAACTGAGTGAGTGTAAAACTGTTCAAAAAGAACAGTTTTACACTCCATAACATATGAAAACTAGTTAAATGCTTCCGAATCTCCATCCTCTATTGTCATGAGAATCCTCAAAATCCAGACGTTACGTGGCCCTAACTATTGGAGCATTCGACGCCACAAGCTCGTCGTCATGCGGCTCGATTTAGAAGACTTGGCGGAGAAGCCCTCAAATAAGATCCCTGGCTTCTACGAGGGATTAGTTGAGGCGCTGCCAAGTCTGGAAGGACACTTCTGTTCCCCAGGCTGTCGCGGCGGGTTCTTGATGCGGGTGCGAGAAGGCACAATGATGGGGCATATTATCGAACACGTAGCCCTGGAACTACAGGAACTAGCTGGAATGCCAGTGGGCTTTGGTCGTACCCGCGAAACCGCCACGCCCGGAATTTACCAAGTGGTGATTGAGTACCTGGAAGAGGAAGCCGGTCGCTACGCGGCACGGGCGGCAGTGCGGCTGTGCCAGAGCATTGTTGACAGAGGTCGTTATCCCCGACAGGAGTTAGATCAAGACCTGCAAGACCTGCAAGACCTCCAGCGTGATGCGTCTTTAGGACCCAGCACCGAAGCGATTGTGAAAGAAGCGGAAGCCAAAGGCATTCCCTGGCTATCACTCGGCACTCGCTTTTTGATCCAGCTGGGCTACGGCATGTACCAGAAGCGGATGCAGGCAACGATGAGCGCTAATACCGGCATCCTGGGTGTAGAACTTGCTTGTGACAAAGAAGGCACCAAGCGCATTCTCGCAGATGCTGGAGTGCCGGTGCCAAAAGGCACGGTAATCAACTACTTAGATGAGCTGGAAGAAGCCATTCAAGAAGTCGGCGGCTATCCCATTGTGATCAAGCCCCTTGATGGCAATCATGGTCGGGGCATTACCATAGATATCAGAAATAGCAAAGATGCCGAGTCAGCCTTCGATGCTGCTAGAGAAGTTTCCCAGTCGGTAATTGTCGAGCGCTACTATGTCGGTCGAGACCACCGGGTGCTAGTCGTGAATAGCAAAGTAGTAGCAGTAGCCGAGCGAGTACCAGCCCACGTGGTTGGGGATGGCAAGTATACTATTGAGCAGTTGATTGAGCGAACCAATCAAGACCCGCATCGCGGTGAGGGACACGACAACGTCCTAACTCGGATTGAATTAGACCGCACTAGCTACCAACTACTAGAGCGGCAAGGGTATGAACTTGAAACCGTTCTACCCAAGGGCGAAATTTGCTATTTGCGGGCAACAGCAAACTTGAGTACCGGCGGGATTGCCGTAGACCGCACCGATGACATCCATCCAGAAAACGTCTGGCTGGCACAACGGGTAGCTAAAATTATTGGTTTAGATATTGCGGGAATTGATATCGTTACCCCAGATATTAGTCGTCCGCTGCGAGAAGTGGATGGCGTGATTGTGGAAGTAAACGCGGCTCCCGGATTCCGGATGCACGTCTGCCCTAGCGTGGGTATTCCTCGCAACGTGGCAGGATCGGTGCTAGATATGCTCTTTCCCCCAGGGATGCCCAGTCGAGTTCCGCTCATTGCTGTGACTGGCACCAATGGCAAAACTACCACCACTCGCCTACTAGCTCACATCTTTAAGCAGACCGGTAGCATTGTCGGCTACACCACCACCGATGGCACCTATATCGGCGATTACCTGGTAGAACCAGGGGACAATACCGGTCCCCAAAGTGCCCAGCTGATTCTCCGAGATCCAACCGTGGAGGTGGCAGTGCTGGAAGCAGCTCGTGGTGGCCTCCTGCGGTCTGGGTTAGGCTTTGATGCCAGTGATGTCGGGGTGGTTTTGAATGTCGCGGCAGATCACCTGGGAATTGGTGACATTGAAACAGTAGAGCAATTAGCCCATCTCAAGAGTGTGGTAGCGGAAACGGTGTTACCCAACGGCTACGCTGTACTCAACGCGGATGACCCTCTGGTTACCTCTATGGCGAAGCGGGTGAAGTCACAAATCGCTTACTTCACGATGAACCCAGAGAATGAGCTGGTGCAGAACCATATTCAGCAGGGCGGTCTGGCAGCGGTGTATGAGAATGGCTACCTGTCGATTTTGAAAGGAGATTGGACGCTGAGGATTGATCAGGCGGTCAATGTACCCCTGACAATGTCGGGACGGGCACCGTTTATGATTGCCAACGCCTTGGCTGCGAGTCTGGCGGTGTTTGCCCAAGGAGTGCCGATTGAGCAGATTCGCGCCGGGTTGAACACGTTTAAGGCTTCAGTCAGTCAGACGCCAGGGCGGATGAATCTGTTCGATCTGGGCAGCTATCACGCCTTGGTAGACTATGCCCACAATGCAGCTAGTTATGAGGCGCTAGGCGGTTTTGTCCGCAATTGGCCAGGTCAGCGGATTGGTGTGGTAGGGGGACCAGGCGATCGCCGTGACGAAGACTTCATCACCTTGGGCAAACTTTCTGCCCAGATGTTTGATCGCATTATCGTTAAGGAAGATGACGATACCCGAGGCCGTCCACGCGGTCAAGCTGCTGAGTTAATCGGCCTCGGCATCGTGCAAGCAAAGCCAGATTGCCACTATGAATCTATCCTTAACGAGACACAAGCGATCAACAGCGCCCTAGATAGTGCCCCCAGTGGCAGTCTAGTGGTAATTTTGCCTGAAAGTGTCAGCCGCGCTATCAGTATGATGGAGGCACGTCGCCCCACCTCCCAAAAGGAACAGGAGCCGACCCGTTCGACTGGTGGAGTCAAATCTTCTGTGACTAACAGTTTTTGAAGGGGGAGTGGGGGGGCAGAGGGG
>JAABUZ0100001606.1_pt1 | contig 41960 bp, 34 predicted proteins | sample 5562091 | NCBI WGS metagenome assembly JAABUZ01 (sample SAMN12813069, study PRJNA571459) | rock metagenome | isolation source: Antarctica rocks | place: Antarctica: Victoria Land, Linnaeus Terrace sud | collected 2015-12-21
TCCTTCACGAAACCCGTGACCCATATCCATTCTGGCAGACGATGAGTGGCTTCCAGAAGGCTTCTGGTTGTCTTTTGAGATAGGCCCCTGTTTACTCCTTCCCAAAGGGAAATGTGCAAAGCCGAGGGAACGTTGTGCGCAAGAAGCTTCCTGTAGGCGAGTAGGCGAGGACAGCATGTGCGACATTTGATACTATCAAATGTCGCACATGCTGTCCTCGCCTATTATTTCATAGCCCATAATCCTCTACATATCGACTATAAAAATAGGTGATGATATACTGCTACTATTCTCTAAATTATTTTGGAATGTGTGACGATATATTATATCAAAGATGTGGAAGGTGGGCAGCTATCTGTGCTGTACACAACGATATAAAAGAGGACTCCATGACTGCAAATATATCTTCTATACCTGATCGTCAGTTTGTTTTATCCTCGGCCTCCGTCGAAGGCGAATCACAAGAACTGGTGGATGTCCTCCAGAAAATTGTCTACAACGCAGGTGCGCTGCTGGAGGTACGCAATTGTTCTGTGGCTCTACTGGATGCAAGTGAGTCAACATTGGTGACGTTGGCCGCGTTGCAAAAGAATGGACGTACCCCGCGTCATACACGCTTTCGTTTGAATGAAGGAGTTGCGGGCTGGGTCGCAGAAAATTGTGAACCTTTAGTTATCAACGATGTAAGTCTTGACCCGCGTTTCAAACGGCTCGGACGCACGCCGATAGGCTCAATTATGTGTGTGCCACTTATAGATGAAGACAGGTTTATTGGTACCTTGACTGCAAGCAGTCAGGAAAGTAATGCCTTCGATGCTAAAAAAGCCAAAATGATGATAATTTTTGCGGAACAGGCTGTCCTGGCAATCACTAATGCCCGTAACGCGAAACTGGCACATCGACAGGCTGATCAGCTCGAAATGCTGATGGACCTTTCACGTGGCATCACCACGCGCCACGAACCCGACGCGCTCTATCGCTCCATTCTGGTTGATGTGCAACGTCTTGTGCCAAGTGATCTCGCCACACTGTACCTGTATCAAGAGGGCATGCAAGAACTTTCTCCTATTGCTGAACTCTATGGAGCTGATACTGCGCTTGGCGATGAGCAAGAGCTTTCGGCGGCAGAGGTCAAGACAACAGACCTTCAGCAAGAGAAGATACGCCTCTACGACACGCAGTCGGTAGCAGCGTGGGCAGCTGTTCACAAGCATCCCATGCTTCGTACTCCTTCGCACGAGGTGCGGACCAACATGGAGAGCGACGAGGATATGGCGGAATTATCAGCTCCTCTCGTCTCAAAACATATACTCTATGGAGTGCTTTCACTTAAACGCGTCGAAGCCTTTAGTAGCGAAGAGTTACGCATCGTGCGTAATCTTGGCAACATGGCTGCGGCGGCACTAGAAAACGTCGAATTGTTCCACATGGTACGAACCGATCAGGAGCAATTACGCACAATTCTGGCGTCAAGCTCTGATGGAATTGCCTTGCTTGGTGTCAATGCATGTTTTGTTGAGGTCAACGCCGCCTTTGGCCGCATCTTTGGCATCGACCCGGAGCAAATCGTCGGTATGGACTGTATGGAACTACTCGGTTGCGAAGAAGAGGGGAGTCATACATGTTGCCGCGAACTGTGTATGGTACATAAGGCACTACAGCAAGAAGAGGCTTTACCCTACACTGAGGTCGATCTTACCATTCACGGCGTTTCGCGTTCTGTTGGCTTGAGTATTACCCGCGTCTCCACAAAAAATAAGCCGATCTGTTTGATGATGGCACGCGACGTGACTGCTATTCGTGATGCTTCACGCATGAAGGCAAACTTCATTTCTATGATTACGCACGAACTACGCTCACCACTCAACGCTATCAACGGCTACCTCGACCTCGCTTTAACGGGTGTTGCTGGTGAACTCAATGACCAGTTGCGTGAGTTTTTGCAGCGTTCGCGCTCTGGCAGCGAACAACTGTATGCGCTAGTTGAGGACCTGTTGCTTGTCTCCCGTGCTGATGCAGGTCAGTTACGCCTGAGTCGTGAAGTCATTAGTCTCAATGACGTAATCACCGATGCTGTTGAAGAACTAGAATTGACCGCGACAGATAGGGACATCAAGTTGAGCGTCGACATCGTTGATGACTTTCCTCAACTCTATGCTGATCCTGTGCGTATGCAGCAAGTGTTGCGTAACCTTGTCAGCAATGCGCTGCGCTTCACTAGTGCGGGAGGAAGTGTTACCGTTGCTGCCAAAGTCGAGTACGTAGAGGACGGCAGTGAGGAGACCGAGGACCGTGATGTGCGTATCGCGAAACTGACTGTGAGTGATACAGGTTGTGGCATCGCGTTAGAACATCAACAACGCATCTTCGAACGCTTCTATCAGATACCGCAAACGGCGGTTCGCGTTACAGGCCAGGGATTAGGTCTCTCCATTGTCAAAATGATCGTCGAATTGCATGGAGGAACCATCACCGTCGAAAGCGTTGTGGGGCAAGGCAGCACATTTACATGTGTGTTGCCCTGTGTGTTGACGTAAAGTTTCGGGCCTTCCATTCTTCTGAGGAAAAAGGGTAGGGAAACCGCGAGGGCCTCTCTACCCTTTTCAACTTTAGTGGCATCGCACGAGTAAATTTTTCACCAATGCCTCTTGAGGAAGATATTTTGATGCTCTTTCTCATATTAATTCATTTATCACTATGTTTCGCACCAAATCCAACGACCACGTAAGATGCGATACCTAATAGGACGATAAGGGATGAAAGCAATAGATGTTGTGCCGTTCCTACAGGCAAAAAATTAGTCACTATAATGCAAATCATACCTATTGCAAGTAAGAACAGTGATACAAACCTGCGATTTGTGAAAGAGTTTTTTTGCATAGAACTCCTCTTAATAGAACTTTTTATGAAGTATAGAGATCGTCAAAAAAGCGTTTTAACACCTAATATTCTTGTTTGACGGAAGAAGATGTATGACAAGCATACGAATAAAAATAATTGTTGTCAAGAGAACACTGGTTTTGTTGGAAAGACAAAATGTAAATAAGTATATACCTTCATGTGAAGCAAAAAAGTGTTGCACTTGACGCACCGTCGTTTGCATGCTATGCTCAATTCATTCCTAACATTATATCCTGTTATAGCAGAGAATAGGCAAGGAATAGCGCGAACGTACAAGAGAATAGTTGCGGCCTGTACAGTAGAAGGAGACAACAAGTGGGTATGCTACGGATAATGTCCCGTCGTGGCGATGATCGCATCGTGTGGGATACCACTAAAGTGGAGACCAGCGATGCTGAGACGACTGCGGCAGTGCGAGAGGCCGAGCGCATCTTCAATCAAGAGCGTGCAAAGGGAGCCACCGCCTTCAAAGTAGAATCAGGAAAAACTGTAGAGCGTATTGAGAAATTTGACCGAACAGCAGAGCAGATTGTGATTGTACCGCGTGTAGTAGGTGGCTAGGAGGGCAAGCAACTATGCCTATGTTGGAAACGCTAAGCTTGTTTCTCGGTATCTGGCTGTTGTTTCTCCTGTTGGCGGTCTACTATCTATCGCAATCTCAGGATGGCGGTGTTGGGCGTTTCCGCGAATCGGTAAGCGAACACCTCTCCGCCGAAAGTCGTGCGAAGGCGTTGTTGCGAGAGATGCTGTCGGAGAATCAATATCAGCAATTGATTAAGTATGGCTATGTGGAGGTTTTGAGTCCCACCGTTGACCACCGCGTCTATCGTATCCCTGGTGCTGGAGGATTGGTAAAGGTGTACGAGCGTGGCTGTGCAATTATGGAACTGTGTCTACAACCAGCGGAGCCATTACCTGATGGGGACGTGGTCGTGATGCATAAGCTGATGATCGAGGCGAACGAACAAGAGTATTTGCAGAAGGCAAATCATTTCGCGCCCGGAATCATCTCATTGCGTTGCCAACATCTCTAAAAAAGTTTGGACGAGAAAAAAGCTATTCTATTGTATTGAGACTTGATACAATAGAATAGCTTTTTTCTCGCAACTTATCATCCATCCTGCTTTGAACTTTTTCCGCATCACTACGTATGTACTGATGGAGGGCTTAGCACAGAGACTCTCGACTCTTCCATAGAAACAACGTATAATCTGCTATGAGAAGGAGTTTTGGTTACAGTTTTCATAGAGCTGTAAGGCAAACAAGTCAATAGAGCAATAGTGATTTTATCGGTTGACTCGCTTGGTCAAATCAAAATGGAATTTCCGGTAGAGGGTCAATTTTTCAAATTGTAGTGATAGGCAGTAAACATGAGATGTCCTAACTGTGGTACAGGTAATCCAGCCGGCGAAACATTTTGTACAAACTGCGGAGCCTTTCTTCAAAACGCTCCCTCATCAATAACGGCCACGAACGCAGCAGTAGTGGGGGGGAACAGTGGGAATGCTGGCGCGACAACATTTGGTGGTAGTGGGGGTACGGGCACGTCACGCACTCTGACACCAAATGAGAAGCTTCAAAATGGTCGCTATGTCATTGAGAAAATTCTTGGACAGGGTGGTATGGGAGCAGCTCTGCTTGCAAAAGACACGCGTGTCTCAAATAAACTGGTGGTTATCAAAGAACTTATCTCCGATAATACCGATCCTGAGAAACGTAAGGAGGATGTGCGTAATTTCGAGCGAGAAGTAGAGACGGTGGCGAGTATCGACCATCCATTGGTGCCAAACGTCACCGACTACTTTCAAGAGGGTACGCGTGCCTTCATGGTCCAGGAGTATGTTGCGGGTGAGAACCTGGAAGACCGTATGGATCGTGTCAACGCGCCCATGTCAGAACGCGAGGCGCTTAGCTATGCATCGCAGGTACTTGATATCCTCGATAACCTCTCGCAGCTGAAGCCACCGATTGTGCATCGTGATATTAAACCCGCTAATATCATTATTGGTGCTAGGGATAAACGGGCGCACCTCGTCGACTTTGGTATCGCGCGTGCTGAAGAGAACAAAAACGCGAAACGTAAGCAAACGTCGGCTCTCGGCACCCCAGGCTATGCACCACCGGAGCAATATCAGGGAAATGCCGATGGACGTTCTGATCTCTATGCCCTTGCGGCAACGATTCATCATCTTGTCACGAATCGTGATCCACGCAATTATCCTCCGTTTGCGTATCCTTCTGCCCGTTCACTCAATCCTAAGCTATCGCCCGCGCTCGATCAAGTGTTGACGAAAGCACTGACAATTGACGTAAATAGACGCTATCAAACGGCAGCGGATATGAAGCGTGACGTGGATAACATTCTGGCACGCGCCTTCAATACCTCGGGCGATACTAGCAGTTATGTACTCGGTACATCTGGCCCTATCACGGCAACACCGCCTATCACGTCTCGTCCGCAACCAGTTCAACCAACACCACGTCCCATACCCATAGGCCAACCTTCGGTACAGCCACGTCAACAACCGCCTCCACCACGTCCAATTGCTGTGTCACCACAGCAGCAGACAGGCATGTATGCGAACCGACCTATACAACCGAGCAGAAATAACAATACACTGATACGCAATCTTGGCCTGCTCTTATTGGTACTCGCACTGATTATGCTTGCCTTCTTTGTTGCTCCAGGCTTACTGCGCAGTAAAAACTCTTCTACTACAATAACGCCGACGACTACGACTGGAAGTGGTCAAAGTACCAGTACGCCAACACCGAGCTTTACGATACCAAAAAGTGGTATTGGTGTGCAGCCTTATGGAACCAACGGTGACAATATTGGTATTAGTGATGGTTCTTTTGCTTTCGATACAAGTGGCGCAGGTGGAAATTATAAGACACAAGCAGCGAGCGCTCTCCACGCTAATCCACCTGACCCTCAAGGTGCCGCATCCCTCTATCGACAAGCTATTGCGAGTAATAGCAAAGATGCAGAATCAGCAATCTACCTGGAAGATCAACGAGCGGTCAATTCTGGGAAGTATGTTACCTTCGTGGTCGCGACGATGCTCTCGTCGGATAATCTGAGGGTAGGACAAGATGACCTGCAAGGCGCATATATCGCACAAAAAGAGTATAACGATGGCGCGAAACTCAATGGTGGCACGATGGTGCGTCTCTTAGTTGCAAGTTCTGGAAGTCAAGCAAGCTATGCAAACCTTGTGGCGCAGCAAATTGTACAACTGTCGAAAGCAGATGCGACCTTCGCGGGTGTGATGGGTTGGCCCTTTAGCTCACGTACAGAGAATGCATTGCAAACACTCAAAAACGCGAAAATTCCAATGGTGTCGCAGTCCTCTTCGGACGACTCACTTTCAGGTGCTTCGCCCTACTTCTTCCGCGTTGCTCCTCCCAATAAGTCGCAAGGAGTCGCGGGTGCAAAGTATGCTGAGACGGCTTTAGGCGCGAAAAAAGTTGTCATGTTTTTCGACCCCTCCGACCCGTATAGTCAGAGTCTCGCCAACGATTTTACGAAGCAGTTTCAGGCTGATGGCAATAAAATTATAGCGACTGAACAGTACAAAGTAGGAACGCCAGGAACACTTCCTGGATTACTCACGGATGCGTTAAGTAAAAATCCTGATTTAATCTACTTTTCAGGCTTTGCCGCCGATGTAAGTACCTTGATGACAAACCTCCCTGCAGGGAATAAAGTGCCAGTGCTAGGTGGGGACGCGCTCTACGAGTTGGGTGGATATCAGACGGGTTCGAGCAGTGGTTTTGCACATCTCAAGTTTACCGCGTTTTTCTATCCAGATGTGTGGGGTATTCTCAACCTGAATAACTCACCGTTAAAACCAAAATTCTTTGATGAGTATCCGGCCGCCTTTGGTGCAAGTGGTAGCGGCTATGGCTATAACCGCGAGGATAGTGACTCAACGCTTTCCTATGATGCAACTGTTGCGCTCTTAACCGCGTATAATATCGCGGCCCCATCTGGTGGACAGATCACACCAGAGCAGTTAAGACTCGCACTGACAAAGATCTCGTTTCAAGGGGCAAGTGGTCAGGTGAAATTCGATGCGAATGGCGATCCGATTAACAAGTCGATTGTCATTTTGCGTGTTGATGCGCAGGGGCGTATTGGTCTCGAGAAGCAGATCGGAACATTCTTGAAGTAAATTTCAATACTATACGCCTGAGGTAATAGATTTATTTATTATCCCAGGCGTATAGTGTTTTTTATATCTTCTACTGTCATGCCCTCAACCTCAACCACCTTGTTCTCATATCACCATGCTGAGGGAAGTGATTGACTCAGCAGAATACTAATGGTAGAGAGCATGAAGAATGCAATGAGAAACGATGGGTCAATGAGCATTGATGACGTGCGGAGAACGCGACGCACAGGCATAATAAATGGGTCGGTGATGCGTGCAAGAAATCGAATGAAGGCGTAGCGTTCATCAATGCGAAACATCGACGCAATCGCGCGTACAATCATAGAGAGAATGATAAAGCCGATGCCATAGGTCACGAGAATATGAATAATGGGTATGGAAAATCCAAACATGACAACTTACTCCTGAACCGTGCGTACTTCAACATAAGTATATCCCAGGAACCGACGGCGGGCAATCTCTGTGACACGAACACCCTTCAAATCAGGCAAGGTTGTAAAGTGCTTCTGCACATATTCTCCTAATGGGCGAGCGGCTGCCCAACCTGCAACGGAAGAGGCCGCGGCTGAAGCTACTCGTACACGCCTGTGATCGGAAGCGAGACCAAGCATAGTACCGATGGTAACAAGCGAGATACCAACGGCAAGGTTTGTGCCACAATTAGGATGAATGGCTAGTTCTGCCTCGCCAGCCTGCAAACGGTGTAATGCCTCATCGAGACCACGACGCAGCAAGCCGAGATCGACATCGTTGAAGATGATAAAACCATCGGCACTTGAACGGGCACTACCTGTAAAATTCGGGTCCATTTGCGCCATAACAGTAAATGTAGCATGCTCTAGCGCGTGATTCTGACGAACACGACGGCCAAAGATGATATCGTCAAGTTTCATACTATTTACCTTCCTATAAAGTTGCTTGTGGAGTGTGTTGAATGCGTTCACGTTCGCCAAAAATTGCTCGCCCAACGCGAACAATTGTAGCTCCCTCTTCTATCGCTATACAATAATCATCAGTCATGCCCATCGATAGGTGCTGCCATGCACTTTGAGGAACCTCTTCACGGAGGCGGTCACGTAAAACGCGGAGATTCCGAAACACAGGACGTGCCTCTTCTGGATTTTGCACTTGTGGCGCGACGGTCATGAGTCCTTGCACATTCAGTTGTGAGAGGGCAACAAGTTGTTGTGCTAACAATAGTGCGTCTGCTGGTGTTACGCCCTCTTTACTCTCCTCACCAGAGATATTCACCTGGAGTAGCACTGCTACTCGTAGCTCAAGCTCGGCGGCATGTCGATTGAGTGCTTGCGCCAGTTGGAAATTGTCGACGCTGTGTATGCTATCAAACGAGCCAACAACCTTGTTTACTTTGTTGCGTTGTAGATGCCCAATCATATGCCAGGTAACAGGGTGTAGTCCTGCATGGCGAAATTCGGCAATTTTGGGTAAGGCGTCCTGCACACGGTTTTCGCCAAAGTTGTGTATGCCTAGTTCATAGGCAGCCTTAATCAGCTCAACAGGTTTCGTCTTCGAGACCGCCACCAACGTAATGTCCTCTGGTTGTCGTCCAACACGCCCTGCTGCTTGTGCAATATTTAATTGAACACGAGTAATATTATCAGCTAATGTAGCTTGCGATGGAAGGCTATTTATCACGATTCGACTTTCCATTGTTGCATATGATTGATAGAACATGATATACATGCTACGTTTGAATGATATTTCCGGTTGTAGAAGCCTACAAGTGCCAATTTTACATTTTTTATTATCCCTGTACGCTGTTGCTACTGCTGCTGTTTATGCGTTGAACTAACGCGAAAAGACCGCAAAGCACTGCCAGGACGACGAGTGTAATAGAAACCCAGATAAAGTCTGCCGAAAGCAATTTATAGCTGATACATGCATAGATTACTCCCGCTGCTACAATAGTGATTGTGAATAAAAGTACTGCGATATCCGCAAGCAATTTTGGTTGATTATAGCTAAGGTTCGTACCCTGCAAACGCTCCGTATGAACACGCTTGATTTCTTGCACGATGCCTACAATACTACTAATAAGAATGATGGGCAAACTGACAATACATAGAATGATCGCGACGGTGTAGATAGAGCCGGTAGTAGCTTTCATTATGATTTGTTTCCTTCCCTGCCTTTCATTTCTCGGATAAAGCCATAATTACGGGGAGGCGACCTGTTCTGCCATGTTCGGCTCTGTGTGAGAAAAAGCGGTCAACATGGCAACTCGTGCAGAGAGCGGCAACCTCGATGTGTTCGGGGAGTAGGCCAGCCATAAGCAATTGGCGGCGGTTTGTCTCCCAGAGATCGAGACGCAGGCTTTCTCTATCAAATAACTGAGCTGTGGAGAAGGCTGCAGACTCACGCACAAGACCTCGATACTGCTCTTGCGTGGGCATATCCTCAAAGTGTTGCCGTCCCATGAAAAGGTCCTGTACATTCTTGGAAACCTCATAACAACATGGGCCAATGGCTGGACCAATACCCGCACGAATATTGCTCGGCATACTTCCATAATGTTCAGTCATAGCAGCCACAGTTGCAGCAACAATGCCTCGTGCCGTACCACGCCATCCACCATGCGCGATACCGATAACTTGAGCCTCTGGGTCATAAAAGGTGATGGGCGTGCAGTCGGCGAACGAAAGCGCAAGCGCGACACTCCGTTGCTGAGTAATTAATGCATCCCCTTTGTGAATTTCCTGCGGCTTCCACGTCTGTGTATAGTACGAGTGATGTGCCCAATCGGGACGCCAATTATTATGAATATCTGGCACATGCAGCACATGCACGTCGGCTCCGTGTATATTCCAAAGCGTGACGCAGGGGTAGTCTTCGATGGCAAGGCTATGTAGTGCTAGTTGACGATTACGTATTACGTCGTCGAGGTTATCGCCATCATGAAGTGAGCCAAGCGTGTTAAGTCCTTGATAGGGTGGTTTGCTATAACCACCATCACGTGTGAAAACACCGTGTATGAGATTGGGAAAGAGCTGAAAGCTGTTGAATTGCAGATAACAGGCGTTGTCCCGCCGCTGTTCAATCAAGATAGTCCCCTTGTCTTTGCAGTTTTCTTCAAAAATATTGTAACACAAAAATTGAGTTGGTACTTTGCAACGTCGCGTTCTCAACGCCAAAAGTAAGCACTGTTCTGTTTTTTTTGACAATAATGACTCTTTTCAGTATATTGAATATATATAACTTTTGCTATAAGTAGTAAACCATAACAGTAGTTCTTGTATAATATTTTTGTTGTTCATCTGTAGTAAGCATTCATTCTGAATACATTCTCAGTTGGTGCTTTATCTCATGGTGAAGACAAGATTAGGAGATGATGTGAGTAAGCATACGCACACCTCGAAGCGGATTGGAATGGCATGGCCCGTTTTCCTAATTATTTTGATACTTCTCCTCCTTCCTCTCATAGGAGCTCAGATACGCTCTGTTCTTGCTCGTCCTAACTTTGTGCGTGGTAATTCATGGCGGCTTGTTTGGGACGATGAGTTCAATAGTTCAACTCTCGATACTACCAAATGGACACCTCTTACTGGGGGAGACCACTATACGCCTGTGACATCGGAGTATTACGCACCCGATGACACATATATTCAAAATGGCCTGGTGCTTAAATCAGAGCGACGCTCCTACAATGGTTTCGACTATACTTCAGGGGGAGTAAGTTCCTACGACAAATTTTCGCTCCTTTATGGAAAAATTGAGTGGCGGGCACAGTTAGCTAGTGGAAGAGGTCTTTGGCCTGCCCTCTGGTTAATGCCTGAGAATGGCGGCCAGCAATTCGAGATTGACATGATGGAACTACTTGGAGACAATCCAAACAGCATATTTATGACACACCACTGGCAAGACCAATACAATGGTACGAAATTTACGGGGCCAAATTTCTCAGCAGGTTTTCACACTTTTGATTTACAGTGGACACCAAGAAAGCTAGAGTGGCTTGTCGATGGCGTTATTAAAAAGACGGCAACTACAAATATTCCTAACATACCAATGTTCATGTATATGAACACTGCAATTGGTGCGCAAGGTACCTGGCCGGGTCCTCCTGACAAGACAACTGTCTTTCCTCAGTACACTACAATCAGCTATGTTCGTGTCTATCAACCGCTCTCACAGAACAATAGCCACGTCCAGGGACGTCTCTCAACGACTCCTCATTCAGTGAACTTGACGAACCCAAGAACGGCGGATTGGGTAAACTGGGGGTTGCATAATGCGGCCTCCATTGACCGTGAGAAGAATGTCGCCCAGGCAATCAGTTCTTACACATCTATTGGCAATAGTCCGTATAACGAGTCTGGTGGAGGTGGTAGTACACTGAAGTGGACTGATGGTACACCTGATATAAGGGCAGTTAATGATGGTGTAGGAGTGGTGGTGTGTAGAGCAAACGATGGATTTCAATTTACAGTGCCTGCCAGTATTACATTCAGAACATTACGTGTGTACGTCAATGTGTGGCGGGCGCAAGGGCAATTCAGTGCGTCATTTAACAATGGTAATGTTCTGTATAACTCAGTAGCATTAAATAATAGTGCTGGTAGTACGGCTGGCATGTATACTCTTACCTACAATACAGTTTCTGCTGGTCAATCCCTTACCGTGAAATGGACAATGCAAAGTGGTAGTGGATGTATTGTTTTGCAAGCCGCCACACTACAATAGGTAAAGTCAAAATAAGCGAAGGAAAGAAGTAGCGGTAGATACACCTGAAACTATCGCTACTTCTTTCCCCCCTTTTACCTCTCTAATTACCTTTCCAACCTCTTGTATCTGGTTTTTGCCTCTTCTAACTATCGGGTCTTTTTAATTTTCAACAATTTCACCTGCAAGGATAACAAATTGAAATATCTAAATGCTTGCAAATAATGAGTTTATCTGTTACAGTAGAGTCATAAGTAATTTTCAATAATTTTTGATAAACAATTATTATTATATTTTTTATGACAAATATGTTTTGACTTATGCTATATTCCAGGAGCTAATATGATTAAAAATATATATAGTGCAACTAACCAGCAGCGCGCCATGTGGATAATTTCTTTGATTGTAATAACTTTCTTCTCATTCACTCTTGTAAAGGGACGATTTCCTCTGTCAGGAGGGAATTTTTCAGAGAAAGCATATGATATTTGTAGTGGTCAATCTACAGGTATTTCTTGCAAAATAAACTACGACAAACTCAACACTTCTTCTCATAATTCTTCATCCAGTACGAAAGCTCCACCTTTAAAAGAATTAACGAAGCCTGTTCAGACGAGTAAGTCTATGACCAGTACGACATGGAAGCTTAGATGGAATGATGAGTTCAACGGCCCTACTCTTGATACCACTAAATGGACGGTTCTTAATGGTGGAAAATTCTATACGCCTGCCACATCAGAGTATTATGCTCCGGACGATACCTATATCCAAAATAATGCATTGATATTGAAATCGGAGCAGCGTTCTTACAATGGCTTCAAATATACCTCCGGCGGCATCAGTTCACAGGATAAGTTCTCACTTCTCTATGGAAAAATTGAATGGAGGGAGCAGTTGCCGAAGGGACAAGGTCTCTGGCCTGCTATCTGGCTTATGCCTGAGAGCGGGGCAGCATTACTTGAGGTTGACCTGTTGGAACTTATTGGGAGCAATCCACATGATATACTCATGAACTATCATTGGCAGGACTCGAGTGGAGATAAGCAACAAAATATGACACACTTTATAGGTCCTGATTTCTCTGCTAGTGCTCATGTTTTCGATTTACAATGGACACCAGGAGAGTTAGACTGGTATATTGATGGTGTGCTTAAGAAGACGGTTACATCAAATGTGTCAAACATGCCTATGTTTATATATATTAATACAGCCGTTGGAGCGGATGGGACCTGGCCTGGTCTTCCCGATAACACAACCGTTTTCCCACAATATACTAAAATTGACTATATTCGCGTTTATCAAGCTAACTAACAAAATAGAAGCGTATGGGAACAAGTATTGTGAATGACTATGATGTAATTGCACCTTTCTATGATATCGAGCACGCACACTTCAGCGAGGATCTGGATATGTATCAGAACTTTGCTGAAGCGAGCGGAGGTTCAATCTTAGAGTTGGCGTGTGGAAGTGGACGCGTTTTGCTTCCACTTGCCCAGGCTGGCTACGAGACTGTTGGTGTCGATACGTCTACGTCAATGTTAGCACTTGCGCAACAGCGTATACAAGCGGCAACACTCTCTGGCTGTTGTGAACTTATCCAGCAAGACATGTCTCAGATGCAATTGGGGCGCAAGTTCCGTATGGCATTTATTGCGCTTGGCTCCTTCGCACATATTATCACGCGCAAAGAGCAGCAACAAACACTCACAAACATCCGTGCCCACCTCAGTACGGGGAGTCTTTTCATCCTGGATATTAGCAATGCTGATGCGCGTTATATGGAAGACCTGGTTGGACAAGTGTTACATCAAGGCACGTGGAGGCGTGATGATGGAACAATGCTAACACACTTCGTAAGTCCAGCTTCATCTGCTGAAAGGCACTTGCTGGAACTAACGCATTTCTATGATCAGCATAGCCAGGGTGGTACTGTGCAACGCACCACCGTGACCACCCACCTTTACTTGTTTGAGCGTGGTGAGATGGAATTGCTGCTAGAGCAGGCTAGTTTTGTGATAAAAGATGTGTATGGTGATTATGATCTTGGTCCTTGCACGTTGGAGAGTCCACGCATGATTTTTGTAACAGAAGTGCGGTAAAAAGTTATGACACAACCACAAAATATACCACTACACGAATGGAAGCTGAGTCAGGATGAGGCGAAGGCACTACAACGCGAACTGGCGAAACGCATTATTCGTGAAGATCAGTTGGACGAAGTGCATTACATCGCTGGTGTTGATATGGCGATTAATGAGAATAACGGAATGGCTCGCGCGGCAGTAGTGTTACTACGTTTTCCTGACCTAGAACTGGTAGAGCGACACGTTTATGAGGAGCCACTACGCATGCCGTATATCCCCGGTTTGCTCTCTTTTCGCGAGGTACCATGTGTGCTGGGTGCGTTTCAACAGTTACGCCAGCGTCCACAACTTGTGATGGTGGATGGTGCTGGTATCGCACATCCTCGACGGATTGGTATTGCCTCGCATCTCGGTCTCTGGCTTGAGTTGCCCACAATTGGTTGTGCGAAATCTCTGCTCGTCGGAAAATATGCAGCATCTGAACTTGGTGAAGAGGTTGGAGCATGGGAACCGCTGATCGATAAAGGTGAGACTATAGGAGCCGTCGTTCGTACACGTACAGGCACACGGGTCAATCCTATGTTTATTTCTTTAGGGCATCGGATCAGTCTTGCAACAAGCATTGACTATGTGCTCAAGTGTGGTCGGGGCTATCGTTTACCAGAGCCAACGCGTCAGGCTGATAAACTCTCAAAAGACAACGCGTGGCAAGAATAGCTTTTGCGCTATTCTTGTCGTGTCTTTTCATAGATTGGAACGGTAAAATAGAAGGTTGTACCCTCATTTGGGACTGTGTCAAACCCAATGGTACCACCGTGTTGCTCAACAATAAGCTTGGCAATGGCTAGGCCGAGACCATAGCCGCCCATTTTTGATTGTTGATTGTTGTTAGACTGATAGAAACGCTCGAAGACATGTTGCTGATCTTCATGTAGAATGCCAAAACCTGTATCAGACACTGAGATCATAGCAAATTTGGTGTCGTAGCAACGTGCGCGAACGGTAACAGTGCCCGCCGGGGGAGTGAACTTGATTGCGTTGGTAATCAGGTTATTGAGCACTTGAATAATTCTCTGTGGGTCAATATAGAGCGAAGGTAACGAGCCAGAAATTTCTTGTGAGACTATAACCTCAGCCTTTTTTGCCTGAGGTTGCAGACTCGCCACTACCTGACGTGCTAAGGCACGAAAGGGTACCTCTTGCTGCTTAATTTCAAATTGGCCCAGGTCTGAACGCGTCATGAAAAGAACATCTTCGACAATCGAGATAAGCTGTTGAACCCCTTCTTGCGTATAGCCAAGATAGGTGTGCTGTTCAGAGGTCAATGGACCCATATGGTTGTGCAAAAGTAGGTCAATGAAGCCATGCACCGAATTAAGAGGTGTGCGTAACTCATGTGAGACCATCGATAGAAAATTGGAACGTACCTGGTTCGCAACTTTCAGAGCCGACACGTCGCGCACGGTGAAAACGACATACTGCCCGCTCTCCACTTGGACAGGAGTAACGCTAGCGGAGACCTCACATAGGTGCTCTGGCCGTGTACCAAGCATCAGGTCTTCATTGGCTAATGGCTTCTTCTGCTGAAGAACGCGCACTAATGGACAACTTGAAGTGCCGCACAGTTCCATACGATTGAGGTTTTGGCAGCGCAACACCTCCGCGCAACCATGTCCAATCGCGTCCTGTGTAGACCAGCCAAGTGCCTCAGTAGCAGCTGGGTTGAGTTCAAGAATCCGAAAGTTAGGATCAAGTGCAATCATTGCATCAGGAGTGGTGGCGATCATCGCTTCCAGGTAGTGGCGTCTATCAAGTGTGATCGCTGTAGAGGAGGAAGACGATGTCATCCCAGAAAGGGCTGGTGAAGTCGATTCTCGTACTTCACGTTCCTCTACCTGCATCTGTTTTTGTGCGCGTTTCCGCAAGCATTTCCTCTATTTCCCAATGAACTTATAGCCTGTACCGCGTACAGCAAGAATATGTTGAGGCTTATAAGGATCATTTTCGATTTTCACACGCAGACGACGTATGTAGACATCAACAATATTGCTATTATTTTCGTCGTCATGCCAGACTTCTGCTAGTAGTGAGTCTCGACTCACTACCTGCCCTGCGCTATTCATCAGTGTACGCAACACTTGCATCTCCGTGTAGGTAAGCACCATTGGTTCTTTCCCGTTGATTGAAACTTTCAAATCAGCGGGAAAAAGCTCAATGCGTCCACCGCGTAAACTCTGATTGTCCAACTTACTTCTATTTTTAACACGACGCATTACCGCGTGTACACGTGCTACCAATTCTTCATGAATAAATGGCTTACAAACGTAATCGTCCGCTCCAATTTTGAAGCCTTCTAGTTTTGACTGGATCTCATCTTGCGCTGTCATAAAAATAAGCGGTATTTCATAGCCATCAGCACGCAGCTTTTGAGAGAACTCAAAGCCAGTTTGATAGGGCATTTTGACATCGAGCAAGAGCAAATCAGGTTCACGCTTCTGAATCATCTGCATAGCACCACGTGGATTGTCCGCTGTCTCCACTTCATAACCTGCTTTGTCAAGCACGAATTTAACCAGCATGTTGGCAAATGCCTCATCGTCAACAACCAGGATGTACATAAGTTATCCCCTCTTCTTTATCATACATCGTCATTGTTACTTCTTCCATTGTAGGCAAGGAATACATCAATCCCTCTATTGAAAGGCGTAACACCCATAAGGACATCAACGTTTGATTCCTTGCATCGCCCTCCTACCATACGTTTATGGTAGATACAGAAATCTATCGAAACCATTCATCTATGTGGGGGTAAAATAGACGAATGGTTCTATTCACTATGGAAAATTTCTAATGACTGTATATACATAACCCTATACTACAGTTCGCGGCTCTGTTTTGTCAAGTTGTGACCGTGTTGCCCGTACTTTTTCCAGGTAGATCATTAGTATGGCAACGTCCGCAGGAGTAACACCTTCTACACGAGTGGCTTGTCCAACAGTGCGCGGTTGTGTGCGTATCAACTTCTGTCGTGCCTCAGTGCGGAGATGCTGCACCTGTTGATAGTCTAAAGACTCTGGGATACGCATCTCTTCGAGCCGTTGAGTGCGATGCACCATCTGCTCTTGTTTGCGTACGTAGTTTTCGTATTTCACTTGTAGCTCTACCTCTTCCGCTGTCTGTTCTTCTAGCGGTGGTAGTGTTATTGCCTCTTGCACGTTCGCTTGAGTTATGTCACGCTCTTTAGCGACAAGGTGTGCCATGTGTGCAATCTGCTGATAGTGTACTTCTGGTCGCCGTAATAGGTCACGCGCGGAAAGCATCTGTCCAAGTGGAGCGATGCCAGCCTCTTGAGCACATGCTTCTACGACACGCGACGAGGTGAAGATAGTTGACTCTAACTGCACAAGTGTTTGTTGAATACGTGAACGCTTTTCGAGTACTTGACTATAGCGTTCCTCGTCGATCAGACCTAGATGATAGGCGTGATCGCTCAAACGCAGATCAGCACTATCCGGTCGTAGCAGAAGACGATGCTCTGCACGCGAGGTGTGTAAGCGATATGGTTCACTTAAAGGACGTGTCACTAAATCGTCGATCAGCACACCAATGTAGGCTTCGTGGCGTCCTAGCACAAACGTCTCTTCACAGTGTGCATGCAGTGCCGCATTAATACCTGCCATAATACCCTGAGCCGCCGCCTCTTCATAGCCTGATGTGCCATTGATCTGTCCGGCAAGAAAAAGACCTGCAACAGGTTTGGTTTCGAGGGTTGTCGTAAGTTGCTCTGGTGGTACATAATCATATTCAACTGCATAGCCAACTCGTACCATCTCGGCGTGTGCCAGGGCGGGAATACTTCTTAGCATCGCAATCTGTACGTCTTCTGGCAGGCTCGTATTCATACCCTGCACGTAGACCTCACCTGTACGCCAGCCTTCTGGCTCTAAGAAAATCTGGTGTGTGGCTTTGTCCGCGAAACGCACAATCTTATCCTCAATTGAAGGACAATAACGCGGGCCAATCCCTTCGATGATGCCTGTATAGAGCGGCGAGCGGTGCAAATTATCGCGTATGACTTGATGCGTTTGTTCAGTAGTGCGTACCAGGTAACACGGCAACTGTGGTCGCCAGCCGTGCTTGTCTTCGTTGGTAGTGGGATAGATAGGATTTGGATATCTCCCTGGCAACTGCACATCCTCGCGTGCCGAAATATCCTGTGAGAAGTAAAGAGGCACACGGCTTCCTGGCTGTGGCTCCGTCTGACTAAAATCAATTGTACGCGCATCTATACGTGGTGGCGTCCCTGTCTTAAAGCGGCGTACCGTAAGACCGAGCGCACGCAGTGACTCGGAGATACCAAGAGCGGGGCCTTCACCAGCTCTACCTCCTGGTTGCGTTTGTTCGCCTACGACAAGTCGTCCATTGATAAAGGTGCCTGTCGTCAGGATTACCGAGTTGGCCTCGTACTGCCAGCCGTTGTTGGTGGCAACACCGATAATCTCGTGCCGACCATCCTCTCGCGTGCGGCTGAGAAGCCGTGAGATGTTGGCTTGTTTTACTTCCAGGTTCGGTTGGCTCTCTAACACGAATTTCATGGCTAGACGATACGCCTGCTTGTCGCACTGTGCTCGTAAAGCTTGTACTGCTGGCCCTTTACTTGTGTTAAGCCGCCGAATTTGAATAAACGTGCGATCTGTGTTGCGTCCAACCTCACCACCAAGCGCATCAATCTCTTTGATGAGGTGCCCCTTGGCGGGGCCGCCCATCGAAGGATTGCACGGCATTAGCGCGATACTATCCAAATTCATTGTCAATAAAAGTGTTTTGCGTCCCATGCGAGCACTTGCCAGTGCTGCTTCACAGCCTGCATGACCTGCACCTACGATGATGACTTCATATGTTCCCCGTACCTGCGGAGTAGTATTTTTGCTCTCATTGTCCATCAATCTAACCTTATATGTATGCCTGGAAAATACATTTCATGAAGCATTGCTTCCATCTCTGCCTGTCGTATTATGTCGCAGATGTATGGGCACGTCAATACATAAAGGAATATGCAACATTTTTTCCTTTTTAACGTATTTTTATGTAGTGTTGTTAAAGACAACAATAGTAATCAGTATAATACATGAGATAGATGTATAGCTAAAGAACTATCCTCTCAACGTTTTGGTAGAAGAGGCATTATATCAAACGAAGGTTGTTATGTCAGTTATACCAGGTAAAGATATATCGCACATTGCGCGATGGCGGGAAATTTTGGGCAAATGCGTGAGCGATGTCCTTGAGCGGCAGCGTATTGCTAATGAACTAGGTGTAAGCCCAGTGACCTTGAGCCGTTGGGCAAGTGGTATATCGAATCCGCGTCCGCAAAATCTGCGTCATCTTTTACGTGCATTGCCACAACGCCGCACCCAATTACTAGAAGCCATGACTGAAGAGTTTCCCGGCCTTATGGAGAGCATGGGAGACGATCAAGAGCGAGACGAGTCTCAGGAAATACCTGTAGAGTTATATATGCATGTGATGCATGCATATGCAACTATAACAAAAGCACAACGCTTCTGGGCATTAAGCAATTTCATTTTGCAGCAGGCACTAGGTCAACTTGATCCTAACCATCTCGGTTTAGCGGTTACGTTGGTGCAATGCATGCCTCCATCAAAACAGGGAGTTACTCAAAGCTTGCGAGAGCGTGTTGGGCATGGTACTCCGCCCTGGAGCATTAACTTGGAGCAACAAGCAATTCTTCTTGGCAGTGAGTCAATGGCTGGTTATACTGTTATGCATGGTCGTCCCCTGGTTCGTCAAAATCAAGATGAGCATCAAGGTATGTTTCCTGCCCATTGGGTTGAATGGGAGGTAAGTGCCGCTGCATATCCCATACAGCGTGCGGGAATGGTTGCGGGAAGCTTTGTTGTCTCAAGCCGACAGCCTGACTATTTTGTCCCTTTTCGACTCAAATTGATTGAGCAATATAGCGAATTACTAAGTCTTGTGTTCGAGCAAGAGGAATTTTATCCTTTGCACAGTATCAACTTATCGCAGATGCCGCTCTATAGCTCGCAGAAAGAGTATCTTAGCAGTCTTCATCTTCGTGCTATGAAGCTTATGAGTGAGACTGTACAGAGGGGGGAAATGATGACGGTGGATGTTGCGACAGAACTGGCATGGCAACAAATTGAAGAGCTATTTTTAGAGCAATTTGCGCATGTGGAAAAGTAGTCGTTTTGTGCTCTGTTCAGAGTGAAGTAGCGCAAGAAGGAATATTTCATGGTATCACCATCAGGAAAAGACGAGAGTACGTATCCAATTGACCCTGAAAACGCGGTTGAGATGGCACGTTTGTTGAATCAAGACATGATGACGACAAAGGCCATGGGCGGCCCATTATCTGAACAGGCTGATGCTCCCTTGTTTCACGATGTGTTAGACCTCGCGTGTGGCCCTGGTGGCTGGGTATTAGACGTAGCGCGTTTGCTGCCCGGAGCTACGGTGACAGGTGTTGATATCAGCAAACTCATGACGGACTACGGTCGTGCGACCGCGAAAGCGCGGAGTCTGCACAATGCACATTTTACCACGATGAATATTCAAGAGCCGTTCCTCTTTGCAGATGATTCGTTTGATCTTGTCAATGCACGTGCTCTTGTTGCTGTTTTAACACCAAGAACTTGGCCTATCATGTTGCATGAAGCCTTCCGTATTTGCCGTTATGGTGGAATTATGCGTTTGACTGAGGCTGAAATGCCTATCACGAACAGTCCTGCCTTTGAGGAAACGACACAGATGGCTTTAAATGCGTTTAGCATGACTGGACGAAACTTCGGTCCTACCGCACGCAACTTTGGCATTACTCCTATGCTATCTCGACTGCTTAAAGGTGCAGGCTTTAGCAATATTCGGTATAAAGCCTATGGCGTCGACACCTCAGCAGGGACAGAGGGGTATGAAAGTTTTTATCAAGATTTCATGGTTGTCTTCCAACTAGGAAAACCCTTCTTCGTGAAGCTAGGCTTAACTACAGATGAGCAGTACGAAAAATTGTATCAGCAGACGCTCTGTGAGATGAGATCCCCCGACTTCTGTGTGATGAGTTATAGCCTAACCGTCTGGGGTGAAAAACCGAAACCGTAATAGAAAAATTTCAGCAGAAAATAGTTGACGAACGCGTGGTGACATGATAGTATCATGTCACCGCATCTGGGGCGGTGGCGGAATGGTAGACGCCGGGGACTTAAAATCCCCTGACTGCAAGGTCGTGAGGGTTCGACTCCCTCTCGCCCCATCCTCTTGTAATGCCACATCACAGGCTGTTTTACACTAAACACAACCACAGAAAACTAACTCCTTATGCTATACTCAAAAAGGTCAGCATGAATGACTTTGAACAAGTGTGGAGGTTCAAATAGATAAAATAACGTTACTTGAAAGCATCCAAAGGGAACATGACCAATTAGTAACTCTTCTTACACCACTTAATGAGGACCAACTTTGTACTCCTACACTTGATGGTGAATGCTCTATTAAAGATATCATAGCGCATGTTTCGGCATGGAAAAATTTTGTACAGAATGGCTTGAAGCCTTTTTAAGAGGTGAGACGCCGGACCCATTTTCACAAATGAATGCTGATAGTGATGCTAATGAATGCTGATAGTGATGCTAATGAATGCTGATAGTGATGCTAACGAACGGATATTTCGTGAAAACCAAAACAAGAGGTACAGGAGGATTTTTCTCGTACCTATCAAACGTTTTTGAAACAAGTTCAGGACCTTACACAGGCTTGGCTTAAGCGACTGACTTGGATACATGGACAGTCGCTTGTCGGTCTGATTGCAGACAATTCTTACGATCACTACCGAGAACATGGGCAGCAAATTCGTACCCGGCTTGACAAGACAAAGGCATAAGCAAAGCAAGACAACATAATGTAGATAGAATGGAGCGTAGGACTTGCTCTGCGCCATTCCACGAAACTATCCTCGTTCAACTTGCTTGGTCAACATCACGGGGAAAGCCGTACCGCTCATCATCAAGAGTTGTACCTCATGCTCAGGAACATCAGCCCATAGAGCAGGCATCTACGATAGATAAAGTCTAGCCATTTGTGGCTACACTTTCAGGATAAGAAACCATGAACTTCTGCCTTCAATTCAACGGTGGCAGTTTCACCCTCAGCTATAAGCTGTTGTAATGTGGCTTCACTCAACTTTGGCTTTCGTACCCTCTATCACAAGCACACAAACTTATGGCACATTATAGCATTTCATGAGGAAATAGTGAGGAAATTGAATGAGGTTATGAGATTTATGGAGAACTCTGAGGTATAGAAGTACCTCGATCTTTTAGCATCAAATAATGTCAAATATGCTATACTTGAAATAGAACATCATGCGGAAAGTCAAGATTTGCAGTCAAGAGAGAAGCTATGAAAACACTGCATTGGACAATACGAGACTTGGAACTGTTACCAGATGACGGCAATCGGTATGAGATTATTGATGGAGAATTGTACGTGTCAAGACAAGCAGAATGGGAACATCAGTTTGTCTCTGGTGAAATATTCGCTTTACTTCGTGAATGGAGTAGACAAACACGAACAGGTATGGCAAATTTTGCGCTAGGTATTGTTTTCACTGATGATAGCAATGTTATCCCCGATGTTGTTTGGATTAGTCAAGAGCGACTAAAAACTGCGTTGCAAGCAGACAGAAAGTTGCATGCTACTCCCGAACTCGTCGTTGAAGTACTTTCCCCGGGTGCAGAGAACGAACGACGAGACCGTGAAGTCAAACTTAAGTTATATTCACGTCGCAATGCTAAAGAATATTGGATCGTGAATTGGCGAGAGCGAAATGTTGAAGTCTTTCGGCGCCAAGAAGCCATACTTGAGCTTGAAAAAACACTTGATGAGACCGACATATTAGAAAGCCCGCTCTTGCCAGGATTTCGTTGTAAGGTGAGCGAACTTTTCATTAATCTATGATAGTTAAACTCTCAGGTTCGTAAAAATATAGCGTATGACTTGGGTGTTTCCCTACTCTTGCAGTAGCCACAACTATTGTAGCTACCATATAGCTTACCTCTCCCCATGTTTTTAGGCAATGCCGCAAATTGCAGCATTACCTTTCTAACCTTCTTTTGTGATTTAATAGAGATAGTTCTCTTTGTAAAGGAATAGGAAAAGAAAGGCTTCTCTAATGACGACAAATTCACGTGTGCAGCTGACAGAACTGGCTACTTGTGCTGGCTGCGCCGCTAAAATAGGTGCTGATACACTGGCTCAGGTACTTCGTCCGCTACGACAACGCAATGTGCCGCCACAACTCCTTGTTGGACTGGGTGCAATAGATGATGCCGCAGTCTACCGCGTGAATGAGCAACAGGCTATTATTAGTACCGCCGACTTCTTTCCACCCGTTGTGGATGACCCCTATACCTTTGGCGCGATTGCCGCGACTAACGCACTCAGTGATGTATATGCGATGGGTGGGCAGGTCCTGATGGCAATTAATCTTGTTGCATGGCCCGAAAATCTTGATACAAGCATTCTTAGCGAGGTTTTGCGCGGTGGAATGGATATTGTCGAGCAGGCTGGAAGTGTGATCGCAGGCGGTCACTCAATTTCCGATGACGAACCGAAGTATGGTCTTGCCGTAACGGGTATGGTGCATCCCGATCACATTCTTACAAAGGGTGGCGCGAAACCAGGGGATGTACTGGTGCTGAGTAAACCACTTGGAACTGGTTTGCTTACAACAGCACAGAAGCAGAATAAGGTATCCGAAGATGACATGGCGGCAGCAGTGCGCTCGATGACCACGCTCAATCGTCGCGCCAGTGAGTTGCTTGTACAGGCAGGTTCAGCTGTTCATGCAGTTACTGACATCACTGGCTTCAGCCTGTTAGGGCACGCATGGGAGATGGCCTCCCAGAGCCTGACACGTATGCGCTTCGACTTTACCGCTCTACCTCTATTCCCGAACGTTCAGCATTATGCAGAACTTGGCTGTATTCCGGGCGGTACAAAACGTAACGAGCGTGCTTTACAAACGCATATTCATTTTGATGAGAGCCTTAATGCGCTTAAGCAAGCGATTCTCTTTGACCCGCAAACGTCGGGTGGGCTCTTTGCCGCGATTGAGCCGAGTCTATGGCAAACACTTTCCGCGCAGAAAGAGGTCTCATTCTGGCGTATTGGCGAGGTGACGGAAGGCGTAAACGATCAACAGAATATCTCGATAGAGGTTCGGTAAAGAAACTATAACGAACAATCAAGGAGTGAGTTACACATTATGTCAGAGCAAGAGAACACCAATCAGGAGCAACTGAAAGCCCCTACTCCGCAGGAGCAGTATGGTCAGGGGCAATACGATAGTGAGGGTAAGCCTGATATGAATGGCCCACAAGCACAACAAATCCTGTCAGAGCTACAAAGGAAGCTGGGTGAGCAAAAAACACCAGACGAGCAAGCCCAACAACAGCAAGTGCAAAATCAATGAAAAGCTTGACATATACTGGCTCTTTCTGCTACGCTAACGCCCGAAACACATAGAGAGACGAGGACGCCAGTGAAGCTGTAAGAAACTGATGAATACATCTGAACTGAATAATATAAACAAACATATCATGAAGGAGTTTCTTACATGTCCAACGACACTGCCCTTTTGGTCATCGATATGCAGGTAGGTCTCATCAACAATCCCTTGGATCCCGCCTATAATGCTTTTGCTGTTCTAGCGAACGTTGCTGGGCTTTTAGCGAGGGCACGTACATCACAGGTGCCAATCATCTTTATACAGCACGATGGTGATGTGTACGAAGGCGAAGAATTGAGTCTTGCACCTAATTCCCCGGGTTGGCAGATTCATGAAATGGTTGAGCCACTTGAAGGCGAGCCTATTCTCTATAAACGTGCCTCTGACTCGTTTTACCAGACACCCCTTCAGGATGAATTGAACGCGCGACACATAAAACATCTCGTAATCACAGGCTGCAAAACCGAGATGTGTATTGATACCACCAGTCGAGCAGCGATTAGTCGTGGTTATGATGTGACACTGGTGAAAGATGCACATAGTACGACTGATAGTGAGATTTTGTCCGGAGCTCAGATTGTTGCCCACCATAACTATACGCTTGAGGACTTTGGAACTGACGAACATGTCATCGTAACAAAGGCTGCCAGCGATATTGAATTTTAATGCAGAATTGCAAAATTGAGTGGAACCTGATAGAGGCATGCCCCTGTCAGGTTCCACTCAATTTTGCAACTCTGCGGTGTCGTTGGTCCTAAAATGAATATTTTTTCATATAAGTATGTTATACTATGTGAGGTCCAGAGGTCCTTATCCTCTTGTCACTCAGATTTAAGCATGGTACACTGCAACCTAAGATTACAACTTTCTTAATGAGCACTCGTACATATCTCTGAGGAGGAACTCTGTTTTATCTCTTCTATATACTGAATAAAAAAGTAAGTAATGAGCGGTGATATATGTTAGAATCGACGATAAATGCTGCAAATCCATTAGGAGTCATTGGGTCGATAGCACAGTCAGCACGTGAGGCACGTCGAGGTCAGCGTACTGGAAATACTGGCACACTCACAAATGCCGCAGATGTTGCGAGTGTGAGCCGCGCAAGTAGTAGTCTGACGAAGGCAGGGGTGGTGGTTGAGGCAATGAGTGATGCTGGGCTAGTCGAGTTAGTACTTCGCGGTGACCAGAATGTTTTCGCAGTACTCGTTGAACGCTACAAAGATGCTGTCCAAAACCTCGCCTATCGGATGCTCAGCAATGTTACTGAGGCCGAAGATGTAACGCAGGAAGCCTTTGTGCGCGCTTATACTCAACTTGCAACGTATAAACCAGCACACAAATTTAGTACCTGGTTGCTCTCCATCGCCTCGCATCTCTCAATTGATCAATTGCGACGTAGGAGATTTTTGGCATTGCCCCTGGAAGATGTGCCATTCCTAGAATGGATTGTCGACTCTGGAGTCAGTCCTGAGCAATCGGCTCTGCGTGGGGAACAGCACGACGAGGTACAAACGTATCTGCAACGCTTGCCAAGCAAATATCGTGCAGTTATTGTCCTACGCTACTGGCATGATTTTTCCTATGATGAAATTGCTGCCGCCCTTAACCTGACACCTGCTCTGGTCAAGGCGCGTCTTCATCGTGCGCGTGAACTGTTAGCACGCTATATGCAAAACGGTTCGGTTCTCGAAGAGGAGCAGAACCATGCGCTGCCACGACGTTAAGCATTTGCTTGCCCACCCACGTACTACTGAAGCATTAGACGCTTCTGACGTACAAGCGTTTCAGGAGCATTTGAAAGAGTGTCCAGATTGCCATGACTTTGAGCAGCGTCAAAGAAGCATTGACACGCTTTTAAAAACATCACAAAAAAGAGAGCAACCTCTGGTCATACAGAGTTTCTCTACCACAGGACGTATCTCAACTGATTCGATCATGCAAGCGGTACAGCAGCAAAAGCAGATTTCACAACAACTTGAGGATATTCACAAGCAGCAGTGCCGTCGTGTGGCGCGATTGCGTAAGGGAGGAGCTGCTTTCGCAGCGATCGCGTTCTTTACACTTGGTAGTATTCCACTCCTGGTGCTGGCTATAACTCTTGTACAGACTGATATGATGGTACATATATTACTCTTGCTCAGCAACGTAATTGACGTACTGTATATCCTGGAACAATACATACAGACGGGCTTAACCATCATAACCCGCAATAGTTTTCTTCTTGCAGGAGTTGGCTTTGTGGTTGTTGTCATGATGGGGACGTGGCTTCGCCTGATGCGTCCTCCACAAGAGGTATAGGTGGCGCGGGTCATGGTCAGACATCTTCTCTACTTCTTTATGAAGAAGAGAATGCATGGGCATGATAGGGAGTTACAGTATGCGAAAAGCTGTCCAAAGACGATTGGTGTTGTATGCGCTGCCTGGACTTTGGCTCCTCGCAGCGTTTTTACTAAGCGTGGGTATTGAAGCACTTACAGGACATATGCCTACCGCGCTAGCTGCTAACGCACGCATTGACTCAACGAATCAAAACTGCACTGGTTCGCAGCGACGTCCATCGTTTGGGACTAATGTTGTTGTGAGTAGTAATGAAACTGTGTGCGGCAACATTACCTCGTTTGGTGGCACAATGGTCGTACAAGGTGAGGTACAGGGCGATGTGGTAGTGTTTGGCGCGAATGTGGTTATTGACGGAACAGTACATGGGGATATTACCGCCTATGGTGGAAGTGTTACATTACAAAATAATGCATCCGTCTATGGAGATATCCATCTTTGTCAAGGTGTCTGGACGCTAGGAGGAGACCAACATCTGCACGGCACTTTGTATGGTTGCCCTAAAAGCATCGATCAACTGCTGCTGAGTGATGCTGGACCAAGTTTTCGGTTTTGGTCCATTCTGACATGGGTAGTATTAGGCTTCTTACTCATGATATTGTTGCCAGAGCATGTTATGCTGGTGCGTACCACTGTGACAAGCAAGACGCGTCGTAGTTTCGCGCTTGGTTTACTGAGTATCCTGCTAGCATTGCCTGTGCTTGCTATTCTCGTTGCGCTCATCATTTCTATTCCTTTAGCAATTATAGTCGCAATCGGAATAATTGCAGCATGGGCCTTAGGAACGGTAGCGGTCGGTTCGCTACTTGGCGAATACATCATGCGTGTTGTGGCGCCACAGAAAAACACACGTTTAGTGCAGGTTGTAGTGGGATTGACAGTGTTAGTGTTGGCAGGGTCTCTCCCCTATATTGGCTGGTTCATCAGTATTGGCGCGGGCTTGTTAGGACTGGGAGCGGTTTTCTTAAGCCGTTTCGGAACGCGGCTTTACAGTCAACCAAAACAGCCAATTATGTTATAAATACACAAATACGTTGGAAAGATGTGACGGACATACGCGATGTAACAAATCGTGCGATGACCGCGAGGTGAACATGAGCATTGATGTTGAACTTACAGACCTTGCCTACGGAGGCGATGCAGTAGGCCGATACGAGGGACGGGTTCTCTTCGTCCCTGGCGGTATTCCTGGTGAACGAGTACGGGTAGATATTGTCGAAGAGCGGCGTGGTCACGCACGAGCAGACATGATAGAAATCTTACGCCCCGCCCCCGAACGTGTAGAACCTGCGTTTCCCCTGCTTACTGACAGCGGTTGTCAATGGCAACATATCGCGTATCAGGCACAACTCACCTGGAAGTCCCATATTGTGCGCCAATTGTTGATGCGTATTGGCAAACAGCCTGATGCACTTGTCTACCCAACGATTGGCATGCCCAGTAGTATTTCGCCCTGGCACTACCGTAATATTGCTTTGTTTTCTGTTGGTCCATCGGGTGAAATTGGCTTCAAGCTGACTGAGAGCCATGATATTCAGCCACTTGAAAACTGCCCTTTACTGCACCCTGCTCTCGATATGGTCTATCAACATGTGCGTGGAAAGCTCATGAACTATTTTGGTGATACACTAGGCGAGATGGTGCAAGGCTTTACAATTCGTGGCGCGGTTGGTGCTGTGAACAATGCGGGTATTGGTGTCTCCCCTGATGCCGTAAGTACAAGTGCGACAGCTATACCTACACTACTTGTTATTCATGCACGCCCAGGCTCTCTCATCGAAGACCCGCAGCAACTCGCGAATGAACTCATGACGGTTGCTCCTGGTATCGTCGGAGTGATTATCGAGCGTGTTGGCGGACGCTATGGTCGTGTGTTCACTGGACAAGAGTACTTGACCGATACGGTGCTAGGCCGTCGCTTCCGGGTCTCGGCCGACTCTTTCTTCCAGGTGAACTTGTTGCAGGCGGCTGTACTTGTAGAGCGTGCCCTTGCCCTGTTAGAGCCGCAACAGACCGATATTATCCTCGACGGTTATAGTGGTGTAGGTCTTTTCTCTTCGTTTCTCGCTACTCGGGGTGCGCGTGTCATCGCTATCGAGTCACAACCAAGTGCGGTTATAGATGCGCGTGCGACAACCTCTCTTAATAATCAGAACACGATTACTGTATTGGAAGGGACACTAGAGCGTCTTCTTGGTCAACTGCATTATCGACGTGAACGTGTCGATGTGGTACTTGTTGATCCGCCACGAGCAGGCTGCCATCCCAAAGCATTACAAGCGTTGCAAACTATAGCACCGCGTGCCATCTGTTATGTATCGTGTGATCCTAGTACGCTTGCACGCGATATCGCAACACTCTGTTCAGGGGGACGTTATCGCCTGGTTTCGGCACAGCCTATTGATATGTTTCCACAGACGTATCATATCGAGAGTGTCGCTTTGCTGGTGCGTGTGGGTAGCGGTGTCGGCATGCGCTAAAGAACAAAGAGAAAAGAGCTTCTCCGGAACCCCTTCATGTAGAGGAGGGGCGGCACTAGTGGCCGCCCGTTGGAATTCCCTGATTAGGTTTCTAAAGAAGCTCTTACAGTTGATCGATTAATGACGGTTTTTTGCTCAACACAATCTCAATCTTGCTTCCATTCTCCATCAACGTGCCCGGTGGGGGACTTTGATGCATGACGTGACCAGGAGCAACAGTGTAACTTGGAACGGCCTCACCCCACACCTCAACGTCGAGGCCAAGCTCCTGGGCATGAGTCATTGCGGTGAGTAGATCCAGGTCTTTCAGGTTTGGTGCGCCATGTGTCTTTGTTGTAGTCTCCAATTTTGAGACCACTGTTCCAAACCACGTTTGCAACAACAACCGTTCGTCGTTTTCCTTCTTGGCTTTATCTTCCTTCTCTTTATGACCTCTAATAGCGTAAATTTCGTCCTGGATCAAGAAAGGATGATCGACGCTCTTAAACACAATATCTGGCGAACTGCCCGGTGTCTCGATATAGACATTGCCGATATCCAGAAAACGCTCGATAACGTTCGTCACCTTCACTTTGACATCGCGCAAGTTCTTGTATTCGGCCTCGAATCGTGACTCGACAGTGAAAAGATATTTACGTTCGACATCTATGATACGCCTGTTCGTCAAAATGTAGATATCGTCGAGCCAGTCAATATAAACAAATACCAGCGAGAGCAGCAAGATCAGAAAAAGTACTCCCATGAAAAGCCACCAAGATGTCTGTAGTGCAATAGGAATATAACCAATGCTCGGTGGCACAATCGCGACAGGTAAAATCAGCACGATGAGTAGCGCGGGAATACTTACGTTTCTCAAGAGCACGTATTGAGAGCGCTGAATGTACTTGACTGTTTGTTCGCCCGACAGATAGTGAATACGACTGCGAATATGCAGCATACCACCGAAGGTACGGCGTGGCCCACGCACATGATCAGGGTTACGTGGCGCTGGATAGTGTTCATCCGCATCTGCCAATTTAGGAACAGATTTACCTTCGGCAAGTTTCTTAAGTACAGAGGCCAGCTCTGGGTCTTGCGGGACAGGAATTGGCTCTGGCTCTTTCTTCTTAGCCTTGACAACATCTGTGATACCCTGAATTGCATCTTTGACCTTGTATGGCTCGGGAATGTGCTCCATAATCAGGTCGCCCCCGGTCAGGTATAGATGGACAGTGCCGAAACCCAGAAACGCTTCCAGGGGTGTTTTGATATCAATACCGACTTGCTGGATTCTTTCAATGGGCGTTTCCTGGCGTGTTGGTTGTAGCAGACCACGCGAATTGATAATGCGTTTGTTCGTCACAATGTAGCTCTGAAGCCACCAAACGGCGAGGTCTTTCCAGGCAAACCAGATGCCCGTTCCAATTGCAAGGAGAACTGCTATGATCTCGACATAAGCCCAGATGAGATCGTATTGAGGGAATGCTGCGACAGCAGCTAGTACGAGAAGGATACCAACAATTGAGCCAATGAAAGGTAGTGCAGGTTTTATCAGAAATAGCCAATGTTGTCGCACCACGGTACGTACTTCTTCGTCTGGCTCTTGTCCTGCGAAGTGCCACTTTTTATCTCTGCCACGACGAAACCCTTGAATATTGAAACGTGGACGGCCAGATTGCCATTGATCTACAGCTCGCGGGGGACCATTATTCTTGTTCTTAGATGTTTCAGCCATTCGTCACCTCAACACATATGTATAGAACAGGACATCTTTCTACGCATACTGCATCTATGAGATTGTTATACAGGCGAACGATTTTCTCGTACCTTGTCTATCGCACGTTTCATGTTACTTTTTAGCAGCAGGTGGAGCAGACCTTTTTGCCTTCGCCGCGACGAAACCAATTACCACCGCAATGATCGCTATTACAAAAATCACAGGGACATAATTGCTGGGGTCAGGAGGTTGCACGACAACAGAAAAGAACGACTGGCCTTGCTGATTCTTCGCGAAAAAATTGCCAGTGGTCAGGTAGCCAAGAATGAATGCACCGGAGATGACCGATGGCACGATGCCTATAAAGCGTTCCGCGGGACTACCTGGCTTAGGAAACGCGCGATTTCCGATAATGTATCCAAGAGCTACAACCACAACAAACGCGATGAGTGTTCCCCAGGGACCTAGGAAACTCATTGGAGCTGCTGTTGCAGCCGAAGCGCTCCGCGTAGAGCCTGTGAAAAGATAGCCAAATACTACTGGAATGCGTGCGAAGAGCTCTCCAATAGCCTTGCCACTATTTGCATTGGGACGAATCAAAATAACGGCAAGGAGCACAAATACAAGAGTGGTCAACTCACGACGCCAGCCTCGCCTGAAACCAATGACAATAAATACCAGTATGGCTACAAAAAAACATTGCTGATCTGTAAATGGCAACGATGACATAACTCAAAATCCCCCTCTGGCATCAGGGCGAACACCACACTACATCAGGGCGAACAAATGAACGTAATGACTACAAATATATTTCAAAGCTCCCTGAACTTCCGCTCCTGCATCTAATCTAATGATACCACAGCTTCCTATTAAAATATAGTCTTCTAGTCATTAAGAAAAATAGCTCAGGTCTCTACTATCATGATAGCACGATGAATTGCATGGTTTGCTATCCTTAACCTATCAAGATGCAGAACTAGAGAGCCCCGTATCCCGTCCCCAGGGCATTCCCTTGCGGATGCCCTGGGGACGGGATACGGGGCTCTCTGCAAAAAATTGAATTGCACCCCTCGACTTTGTATTTTATTGTAGGAAAATGCAGGATATGGTATAATATGAGAGGTAGAAACACACTTTCTGAGACTCCTCTGCCTATGCAATCAATACTTCAAACCGATATCGCCGTTTGGCTATGTCTGACTTTTTTGGTGAGGTTATTTTATGGAACTTGGCAATATTAGACCGGTTAGTATCGTTGATGAAATGACTAGCGCATACCTTGACTATTCTATGAGTGTTATTGTCAGTCGTGCCCTGCCTGATGTGCGCGATGGTCTAAAGCCCGTACATCGCCGCGTCCTCTATGCTATGGAAGATATGGGTCTCCAATCGACAAAGCAGTTTCGTAAGTGCGCGGGTACCGTTGGTGAGGTGCTCAAAAGCTATCATCCACACGGCGATGTCGCGGTCTATGATGCCCTTGTGCGTATGGCCCAGCCCTGGTCGATGCGCTACCAACTTGTACTAGGTCAGGGCAACTTTGGCTCACAAGATGATGATCCACCAGCGGCCATGCGCTATACCGAGGCAAAAATGGCGGCCATTGCCGACGAACTACTCCGCGATATCGATAAAGACACGGTTGATTTTGCACCTAACTATGACAATCAGACGGAAGAGCCAACTGTTCTGCCAGCTCGTCTCCCAAACCTACTCTTGAATGGCTCTACTGGCATTGCTGTGGGTATGGCGACTAATATTCCGCCCCATAACCTCAACGAAGTATGTAGCGGCGTTATTCACCTGATCGACAATCCCGATGCGACAACTGAAGAACTATCACACATCATTCGTGGTCCAGATTTTCCCACAGGCGGTATTATTCATGGGCGAGAAGGTATCCGCAACACCTATCTTAATGGACGAGGGCGTGTTGTTGTACGCGCTCGCACGAAGTTTGAGCAGACCGAACGTGGGCGCACCAGCATTATCGTAACCGAGCTTCCCTATCAGGTTAACAAGGCTGAACTGGTCAAGAAGATCGCAGAACTGGCTCGTGACAAAAAGGTTGAAGGCATTGCCGAGGTACGTGATGAATCTGATCGGCAAGGGATGCGCATGTACATTGAATTGAAGCGTGATGCTAACCCTGAGAGCGTACTCAACACGTTGTACAAGTATACCGCGATGCAGAGCGCGTTCAACGCGAACATGTTGGCACTGGTTGATAAGCAGCCACGTACACTGCGTCTCAAAGACTTCTTGCAGTATCACATAAATCATCGCGAAGTTGTGATTACACGCCGCACAAAATTTGAACTAGCGAAGGCAGAGGCAAGACGCCATATCTTAGAAGGTTTGAAGATTGCTCTCGACCACCTCGACCAGGTAATCGCAACGATTCGTGGTTCGCAGACAACCGATGAAGCACACACCAATCTACGCCAGCAATTTTCCTTCTCGGAAGAGCAAGGCAAGGCCATTCTGGATATGCGCCTGGCACGTTTGGCGGCGCTTGAACGTCAGAAGATCGAAGAGGAACTGAAAGACGTACTTCAGCATATCGACTATTACAATATGCTGTTGAATGACATCAACGAGATTCGTAAACTGATTAAGTCTGACCTGCAAGAACTCATGGAAAAGTATGGCGACCCACGCCGTAGCGAAATCGTAGAGTCGGAGACGGGCGAGTTCAGAAACGAAGACCTCATCCCCAACGAAGAGGTTGTTGTGACACTGACAGAGAAGGGCTACATCAAACGCTTACCCTCCAATACCTATCGGGCACAGAGGCGTGGTGGACGTGGCATTACTGGCATGGTGACACGCGAAGACGATGCCGTACAACACCTGCTGGTGGCGCACTCGCATGATAGCCTGCTCTTCTTCACAGATCGTGGACGTGTCTTCCAACTGCGTGTCTATGAGCTACCCGACACTGGACGTACTGCAAAGGGCGAGCATCTCATCAATCTCATTTCCATTGAGCAGCGCGAACGTATCACCGCTATCGTCTGCGTGCCAAAGGGCGTAAGCCGAGACTTCATGATTGTTGCCACTAAGAAGGGCGAGGTCAAGAAGACGGCGATGGAGGACTTCGAGGTGGTGCGACGCAATGGCCTGATCGCGATGGACCTGGAAGAGGACGATGAACTGATCGGTGCGAAGCTCGCACGCACGGATGACGATGCATTAATGATTACGGCTCAGGGACATGCAATTCGCTTCACCGTCGCAGAACTACGCTCTGCCTCGCGTACCAGTGGTGGTGTGCGCGGTATTCGTCTCGGAAAAGATGATATGGTCGTTTCGCTCAATTTGACACCAAAGGACAGCGAACTACTGGTTGTCACCGAATTTGGCTATGGTAAGTGTACTCCTATCGAGGACTATCCAAGCCAGACGCGAGGTGGTGGTGGTGTCATTACCTCGAAGGTGACAGAAAAGACCGGACGTGTCGCAACCGCTCGTATTCTTACAGAGAAAGACAATGACTTGATGATTATCTCTGCGGATGGTGTTGTTATCCGTATGGATGTTACAAAGATCATCCGCGGCGGCCGTGCTACACAGGGACGCATGATGATGAATCTTGGTAAAGGCGATACCGTTGTCGCAGTTGCTACAACCAACGGCAAGAAGCTCGAAGATGTTGTCGAAGAAAGTGGTGAGGAAGAAGAGGCTGAGGCTGTTGAGTTGGTACAGGACGAAAGCAGTGTTGTACCTATTGAGGAGGAGGAGACCGACGAAGGCACCTTGTTAGAAGATGCTATCGAAGAAGATATCATCGAATAAACACTAAACGAGAAGAGGGATGCGGCATTTGCCGCATCCCTCTTCTTTCTTGTCTTTTGAAGAACGTACACGTTAGCCGATTTGGGTATACCCTAGAACATCGGTGCCTCCTGGATCACCGTGGAAATTGAAGTACATGGGGCGTTCCACTACAATCTTCGCGTTAGTCCCTAAGGCCTGAGCCGTGAGTGAGACTGCATAAGGATCGACTCCCGGGTTGCTGTAGGTTTGTGCGATTGGTACGACAAGCGCGTTAATATTCACCGTTTTACGACTTTGGGCCGGGACAACCACCTGTTCTTGTAGCACATAGGTGTCTACGAAGAGCGTGACTGCCACTGTCTCCTGGTTTGTTGTGGGATTTTGTAGGGTGAGGTATTCCTGGAATGAACCAGCGGTGTAGCCTTCAGCAAAGGCGTAGACGCTGTGTGAGGCCGGTCCAGCTTCGCCAACCGTCTCTGTTGAGCCAGAAAGCTTCGCGCCACCGTAGTGGAAGTACATCAGACGGTCAACGACGATGTTTGCCGTTGAGGTGACTTCGGCTGACGCCACTGTTGTTGTCTGGCAAGGCGTTGTGTCACACGTGCCTGTTGGACTCGCGTTAGCCGTGTTCACATTGAAGTAGATGTGACTGAGCGCAGGTACACTTACCGTCAAAGTCTGCCTGTGTCCATTGTCATACTCCAACTTTACCGTGGCAGTTGCCGAAGTTGTGCCAAAGTTTGCCAGGGTCAGGTATTCCTGGAAGTTGTTACCTGTGTAGCCCTCGGCAAAGAGCCAGTCTTGCCCAGGATTGGTTGCGCCAACTTCGCTAGAAGCACCGGTAATTGCTCCTCCTGCTGTCGCAATGTTATCGCTAAAGTAGCTTGGGCGCTCGACAACAACCGGAATAGTGCTGCTTACTTTGGCTGACATTTGCTGGTATATTTTTAGTGCCATTGGTGTCGCAGTGCCGCGATGCAATGGTGGAATTGATACCGTTTGTGTTGGACATACCGCACCCGTACTTCCGCACGCTCCTGTATAGTATGTCACGGTGACAGTCGCGGTCGCCGTGGTACTGGGATTGAGCATTGTAAGATACGTGAGGTAGGTTCGTCCACTGTTGCGTGTGTCCAACGATGGGAAGTAGTACGTACTTTGTGGGTTGGTCGCACCCACCACATCAGTACCACTTGGAATGCCTTTATAATTGAAGTACATTGGGCGTTCAGCAACGATGGCAGGACCACTGGTAACTTGGACGATTGCTGATAGTGCCTGCTGTGGATCAGTCGCAAGTATTTGTAGATCGCCGTTGACACTGACCGTTGAACGCGAACTTTTCGCTACATGATGCGTTTTGACAACAGATGGTTTATTCTCGAAGAGGTAGGTAATATTTACTGTTGCATCCAGGCTTACACTAGGATTTTGCAGTGTGATGTATTCCTGGAAGCCATTTCCGACACTACCCTCCGCGAAATACCAGGTGGTATTCGCAGGCGATACCCGTGCCGATGTCGAGGCTTGTGCCAGTGTTACAAGTTTTTTTGCCAGGTTGAATGCCTGGTAGCTGCCCAGACCCGTTGCCATGTCGTAGCCAATGGTTGCGGGATAGAGACCACTATTATAATTGTTGTAGTCGTCGTTGCCAGCGGTGACATCATGAAAACTGTTGGCATACGTCGTGGCATTGCTTGCCACCTGATAGAGCAATGGATTGACAAAGCCGAGGTTGAAGCCTCCTAGCTTGAGCGACATCTCGTTCGTCATCGCAAGCATCGTGGCCCACATTGGTGCCGCTGCAGAGGTCCCTCCGATAGTTATCCAGGGATTTACTGGGTCACAACCTGCAGATAGTGGTGTACAATAAATCAGGTAGCTATTGCTTGTGGGGTCGGCATTGAGCGATACATCCGGTGTTTCGCGACAGAAGCCAGTGGAGGCCCCACATGGTGTACCGGATGAGTAAGTATTGTTGACGCCAGGAGCATTCTGCCAGGATGGCATGCGCCAATATTGGCTAATACCACCACCAGAGGCACCACCAGCAAAACCTGTTGTGTTAGGGGCGGTATTCCAAGTAGTTTCACCGTTATACGCTGCTGTTGTACTGTTGACTGTAAGGGTTGTGCCGCCGACGCTGGTCACAAACGGCTGCGCACCAGGATCGCCTGCGCTTAGCGTAGTTGGAGCACCAGTAGCATCGAAAACACAGCCAGCGCTTCCACTATCGCCAGATGCCGCCAAAATGGTTTGCCCCTGTGCGGCAGCCATCATAAAATTCGTATTCTCAAGCTTGATCTCGTTTGGGTCCATTAGCTGTTCGCATTCACCCCAGCTTGTGCTGACGACGGGTACATCGTCCTGTACGATTTGTGCCCATTCCGTCATATAATCTGCGGCATTATTGCCAGCCTCGTAAATCTTAAGTTGACCAAGTTGAGGGGCAGCACTCAAAATGAGTTCTGCATCAAGTTGAACCTCTACCATTCCTCCATCGGAGGCAATAGGAGAAGAACCTGTAACAATTGTTTGAATAGGTGTCTTGCTTTGACCATAACAGGCTTCGTAGGCCGTGAGGTCGCTCATGCTGAAGCTAGCTAGCTCGAAAAGCGCGATACTTTGACCTTCACCATGATAGCCTGCATTATACAGACCATTCAGGCCATAGGCTGTTGCAGTCTGGTTAGGAAGAAGGTAGGTGCCCTTCGTATCGGGTCCTAGACAATATGATGGTGTGTTGGCAGTGAAAGCTTTGGCTTTTGTTGCTGTACGGCTATGCACTGGTGGATGCTTAAAGCGAACGGCGTTGTTCAAGCCAATAAAACTTTGCATTCCACTGGCAAGCCACGCTGGAACCTGGGGATCTCTATCATTCGCGTAGTAGTGATAGCCACTAGGCGCGGTATAGCTCTGAAGAGTGACACCAAAGGTATGTTCAACCTGAGTCACTGTACCACTAAACGCGATCAGCATGCGATTACTGTACGTGTGTGTAATGGTGAACCCGGTGGATTGAAGGTAGTGTTCAGTCGCGCTGTACGTTGCCGCGCTGGGACTGAACGCAGCCGCAGTCTGTGCCGGTGTGAGATAGCGATGATAATTGACCGAGCCGGGACGAGAAATATCCTCGACATAGTTTTTTAGCGCAGTCTCGTTGGGGACACGTAGTCCAATCACGAGCGGGATACGCTGTTGTGCATTGGCGAGCCCGTTCAGACGACTCGTTTTGAGCACTGCTGGATGAGATGTAGGAAACGTAACGGCCCTGTTCGCGGATTCCGCACGAGCGGGGGCGATACGTAGAAACTGGAATATACCCACTCCTACAATACAAAACATCGCCAAAAGCGATATGGCGATGACAAGAATGCGACCATAGGCATAGTTCCTATGATCGCGCCCCATGCCTAATGGTTTCCATGATGGCATGAAAAATTCCTCCCTTTCAACCTAACCCATGTTATGTAATTGGAATTGGAGAACCTGCATTAGCCGTGCCACTGTTTGGTGAACTGCTGTGTCAGGTTCAGGTACTGATTTCCATAATGAACGCTTGGCTCAATCATCGCGCCTTCAAACCATTCGTTGAAGGTCGTGATGGTGATCCAATCCGGTGTACTGCTCATTGCAGCACGCCAACTCGTCTGATACGTTGCCCCGTTGTTACGAGGGACAATATATGTGCCTTGTCGTCCAGGCACGCGTGTGTCGTCATACCCTGGAAGCACTCCAGCCGCCCAGATTTTCTGTGAATGGTGTGCTCGATTGTAGGCATTGATCTGGTTACGAAAGCCTTGATCGACCTGCGGCATCGTGCCATGCTGAATGCCCCAGTAGCCTGCACTGAACAAGTGAATGCCATCAAAAACATTCAGCAGGTTCATATCCACGCCCTCTGCCGACCAGATCGTGTCGTGATTGGGGTCAACCTTACTGCGAATGTAAGCCCACTCCGCAAGCGTGCGCCCATGTCCCAGGGGGTCCCAGAAAAACAACACGGACTTGCCATGCCAGTGAAAGAAATGCTTATCCATGGTGTAGTGCTGAAACACGAAGTGCAAACCTGTAATCATCTGCTTCTGGCTATTGAGTGCGGGAGCATCACTCTCGATGTAGAGTGAAGAGGCAAAGTGAAAGCCAGTGCTTTGTTCTAAACTGTTGGAGTGAACCAGCAACTTCGCGAAGTTTTTGTCGGTGTTGTCGCCAGGACCCCACCAGGAACTGATGAACCCTGTAATACCTGCACCGGCCGCCTGCTTGACCTGACGATCAATCGTTGTATCGTCACTGGAATCATACTGTGGGTTTGGCAGGTCCGACATATGGCAGCTACACCAGTCTGAGTGGTGATACCACATGTAGTAGAATGCCAGAACCGGCTTGTTGTAGTTGACCGTAACAGGTGGATGTGGACTTGGAAGTCGCCTCACACTAATAGGGTGCCCTCGATATGGCACACCACCCCTTGCCTCTGCCCAACCCAGATTGAGACCGAACAGAATCAGAAGCACAAAAGCAATGATTCCGGCTGAGCGAAGAGGTAAGAACGTGCGAGAACGATGAAGACGGGGATGTGAGGCAACCAAACGAGATTGATGCTCACGAATGCTCTTCTGAAGACAAAAAAAATGCATGAGACCCTCCTTTGTATCCAAGATACACCCCTCCTCCAAATCATGCCTCTGGTCATACATCTTTTGCTACTGTCTATCAGGTAGTACAGCACTCTTGTATGATAACATTATTTTTGCACTGGCGTACAGAAGATAGGAGAATAGTACCTCATGTTCACTTATGGATGAAGACGTATGCTCATTTGTCGCCTTGAGCAGTCTCTATGGCATCCTTGGTGGTGCGACCACGTAAGAGCCATGCGACAAAAGCCGCGAGTAATGCACCTGCAAAAGGGGCTACAATATAAATCCAGACATCTCCAAGCTTCCCACTTACTAGCGCGGGACCAAGTGAGCGAACGGGATTCATAGATGCACCACTAATTGGTTGCGCGAATAATCCATCGAGCGCAATAGCACCTCCTACTGCAAGTGCTGCATTCGTCCCTGTAACTCGGTGATTTGTAGCAGTTCCCAGAATAACAGTTATGAGGAAAAATGTTAACACAATTTCCATGATAAATGACGAAAGAATACCATAGTGTGGAGAATTGGTGCCTACATCTCCAACTAGGCCAAAGAGAAAGCGTAATAGCAATCCCGCAAGTACAGCACCTACGAGTTGAGTTATCCAATAAGAGGGAACACGACGCCACGGAAAATCTCTCCGCAATGCAAACGCTAGTGTTACTGCTGGATTGAAGTGCGCGCCCGAAAGATTGCCAACTGTATAGATCAGGCCCATTACTATCAAGGCGGGCGCGACGACACGATCCGCGACACTAATTTGATGATGACTAACTGCACTGATTACATCGCCACCTGCAGCGACAAACGTGAGTGCAAAGGTTCCGAGTAGTTCTGCAAAGAGCCGACGTGCATTCTCCACAAAACTGGAGGGCTTAAATGCATCTTCCCGAAAATTCTTCTGCTCAACTTCCGATTTCTTTGCCATTGTCTATTCCTCCATGAAATATATATACTCAAGTATACGTGTTATAAAAGAATTAGGTGACAAACTGAACAAATGTGTTTCCTATAGTAATTATCTTTGTCACAGGCATAAAATGCGTGCAAAAACAACCGATTGCAACTCCTTGAGGACAAAGAAATTCTAGATGAAGAGATATGTCACCCTCATCTACAACTTAGTGTATACTATAGGGAACAAAAATATGTTTACAAGGCAGTTATAACTATGAGTACACGCAGCCCCTGTTAACTCGCCGTTAGCTTTCGCTATGGCATAAGCAGCATATATTCTTCTGCTAGCGCAGATTTGCCACGAGCGGCAATTGTCGGTCGTGGAATCTGTGTGCGTGCTCCTCCCTCTCTGAACAAGCTTTCTCGTTTTTCCTAATCCTATTCAGAGTTTTTTAAGAGGAGAAATTTGCTCATGTTCTTCAAGAAAATTCTTCGCAGACCCGCAACTCAGCAGATACCTGTCTCATCTCTGTTCGTGACCCTGCTTAGCTATGGCTTATTCGACGAAATTGTCTCAGGGTTACCCGTCGTTGGTCTACCCTTGCTACGCGATCAGTTAGGACTCAGCTATGAACAAATCGGCTTGCTGTTTGCTGTTGGAAGTTGTTCCGCAATGGTACTGGAGCCAATCATCAATGTGCTGAGCGACCACCATTCGAAGCGTTGGTGGATTCTCGGTGGCCTATTGTGTCTGATCCTGAGTTTTGTGATGGCTGGTTCAGCCTCCAATTATAGTGTTCTGCTGCTGGTGTTCGCGCTCTATTATCCTGCAGTTGGGACCGCCGTGGGACTCGCAGAGGCGACACTTATTGATGCTGATCTAGCGAGAAGCAGCGTGACTATGACCCGCTGGACCCTGCTTGCCAGCGTCGGAGATATCCTCGCGCCGTTGCTCGTTATCGGTCTGGTGAGCTTACACCAGGGATGGCCACAGATTTGTTGGCTGGCGGCCTTCCTATGGGCATGCTTATTCCTTCTCACGGTTATGCAACCATTTCCGAGGCAAACTGCCGAGGGGAGTGAACCAAAAGTCCAGGATTTGAGAGGTGAACGAACAAACTACACTCAACCAGACCCGGCTTCGGGAAGAGAGAAAAATGATCGAGGTTTGGAAAAAAGCCGAGCGAGCACTTGGAGAACTCTGAATCAGGCAGTGCGCAATCCTCGACTGGTGCGATGGGGATTACTTGCATTAATTCCAACCATGGTGGATGAAGTGCTGCTCGGCTTTGTCGCGCTCTATTTGCGCGATATCCTGCACGCCAGCGAGACAACCATTGGTTTGCTACTCACAGGCGCTCTGTTGAGTAGCCTGCTTGGGTTAGTGCTGCTCGATCGCCTGACGTGGTTGCGGGCGGCAGCTAGTCAGGTACCCCACCGCCTGCTGGCCGGGATGGCTGTAGTTGTCCTGGCAGGCATGCTTTTGCTGTTAACGACCCGCTCGATCTGGCTGGCAGGACTGGCTCTGGGAGTGATCGGCCTGGGAGATGCGGGCTGGTACCCCATTGCTCAGGCCCAGACCTATGCACAGTTGCCGGGTCGTTCAAGCCTGGTCCGTGCTATTACCGGCCTAGTGCATTTCCACCAAAGGTGATAGCGAATGTGGTATGCTAGAGCCTGTGACGAACGCGAGCAGATCAGAACCAGGAAGGTAGATGGTACCGATGAAGACATA